>ERZ840096.1391-NODE-1391-length-25497-cov-4.634502_pt1 | contig 25497 bp, 24 predicted proteins | sample MGYA00519878_ERZ840096 | MGnify/ENA primary metagenome ERZ840096 (study PRJEB31850, sample SAMEA3708865) | human gut metagenome | biome: human gut; feature: human-associated habitat; material: faeces | place: China | collected 2014 ...
GTGGCCGAGCTGCGGCGGCTGATGACCGAGAAGGGATTTTTGGAGATCACCACCCCCATCCTCACCGCTTCCTCCCCTGAGGGCGCCCGGGACTATCTGGTTCCCGCCCGGAACCACCCCGGCAAGTTCTACGCTCTGCCCCAGGCGCCCCAGCAGTTCAAGCAGCTGCTGATGACCTCCGGCTTTGACCGTTACTTCCAGATTGCCCCCTGCTTCCGGGACGAGGACGCCCGTGCCGACCGCACCCCCGGCGAATTCTATCAGCTGGATATGGAGATGGCCTTCGCCAGTCAGGCGGACGTGCTGAGCGTATTGGAAGATGTGCTGGTGCCCGTGTTCCACAAGTTCGGCAAGTACAAGCGGGTCTCCACTGCCCCCTTCCGCCACATTCCTTACAATGAGGCCATGGAGCGCTACGGCTCTGACAAGCCCGACCTGCGTATCGATCTGGAAATTCAGGACATCACCGCTGAGGTGCAGGGCTGCGGCTTCACCCCCTTCGAGGGCGCGACCGTCAAGGCTGTCGCCGTGGACAACTTCACCCAGGCGAGGAAGTGGATCGACAAGCTCCTGGCCGACGTGGAAGTCCAGACCGGCAGCAAAGCCTGCTGGGTGAAGGTGGACGAAAACGGAAATCTCACCGGCGGCGTTTCCAAGTTCCTGACGGATTGCAAGGATGCGCTGACCGCCAAGCTGAACCTGAAGCCCGGCAGCTTCGTCTGCATGGCGGCGGGCAAGAAAGCCGTCGCCCAGAAGACCGCCGGTGTCATCCGCACCCTGCTGGGCAAGCGGATTCCCGGTCACTTTGACGAGGAGCAATACGCTCTGTGCTGGATCGTGGACTTCCCCATGTACGAGATCGGTGAGGAATCCGGCGCTCTGGAATTCTGCCACAACCCCTTCTCCATGCCCCAGGGCGGCCTGAAAGCGCTGGAGGATGCCGAGGGCGATATGGACAAGCTGCTGGCCATCAAGGCCGACCAGTATGACCTTGTGGTCAACGGCTACGAGTCCGCCTCCGGCGCTGTGCGGAACCATGACCCGGAGATCATGGTCAAGGCCTTCGAGATGGTGGGTCTGGGCGAGGCCGACGTCAAGGCCAAGTTCCCCGCCATGTACAACGCCTTCACCTACGGCGCGCCCCCGCACGCGGGCGCCGCTCCCGGTGTTGATCGTCTCATTATGCTGCTTACCGGTGAAGAGTCCATCCGGGAGGTCATCACCTTCCCCATGAACAAGAACGCCCAGGATCTGATGATGGGCGCGCCCACCACCGTGGACAAGAGCCAGCTGGACACCGTTCACATCGCGGTGCTGGAAGAAGAGTAAATCGCTGCGCCCCGCCGTGGTTTCCCGGCGGGGCGCGTATTCTTACAAGGTTTTTTGAATTTTGCAACCAAGTCAGAAATTTGTCGAGATATTATCTATAAGGAAGGAGTGACGCAAATGGAAGACGAACAGATCGTTACACTGTACTGGAACCGGGATGAGACCGCCATTCAGGAGACCCAGACCAAATATGACCGCTACCTGACCAAAATTGCCTGCAACATCCTCGCGGACATGGAGGACAGCCGGGAGAGTGTCAACGATACATACCTCGCCGCCTGGAATTCCATGCCGCCCCAGCGGCCGTCGGTGCTTTCCGCGTATCTCGCTAAGCTCACCCGGCGCATTTCCATCGACCGCTTCCGCTACCGCACCCGGGACAAGCGGCGGGATTCCCAATATGCCCTGTCCCTGTCCGAGCTGGACGACTGCGTGTCCGGGGGCAACACCACCGAGGAGATCATCAACGTCAGGCTGCTGGCCGACACCATCGGCATTTACCTGCGGCTGCAAAGCGAGGAAGCCCGGAACGCTTTCATCGGGCGGTACTATTTTCTCGACTCACTGAAAGAGGTCGCAGCCTACTGCGGCATGTCGGAAAGCAAGTGCAAGAGCCTGCTCTACCGCACCCGGGTAGGGTTGAAGGAATACCTGGAAAAGGAGGGCTTTAGCGTATGACTTCCGAAAAGCTTCATGACGCGCTGAGTCTGCTTCCCGCCGATCTGGTCGCCGAAACGGACGCCCTGCGCACTCAGGCCAAGAAGCCCCAGGTGCATTGGCAGCGCTGGGCGGCCATGGCCGCCTGTCTCGCGGTAGTGCTGCTGGCGGGCACCATGTTCTCCTATTTCTTCGGCCACATGGGTTCCTCCAAGACCGCCGCGGCCGTAGATAAAGCCCCGATGTCCATTGCCGAAGCGGCCGACCAGAAGAACGCCGCCCCCAATTTCGATGCCATTGAGGAAGCGGCTCCTGCGGACGGCGGTCACACCCACGCCCCCGCGGGCGAACCCGAAACCACCGGCAGCACGGAGGACGGTTACTGTGGGAACACCTCCGCCACCGTAACGCTGGACGGAAGCGCCTACACGCTCTCCGGCAGCGACGCCGTTACGCTGACGGCCATTCTGGAAAATCTGGACTATACCAGCGACGACATTTGCAGCTGTTCCACGGAGTTCACGGTGGAGACCGAGATCGGCACCGAATACGAAGTGAACCTGACGGAATACTTCGCCCGCTGCGACGCCGGACAGGCGGCGCTGACGCAAAAGCAGGCGGACGCTATCCGGGAGATCGTCGAGCGGCTGGGAGAATAATCCCGCTTTTTCACCGAAATATTTCACCCATTATGTTTAACCTCCGGAAATCCCGGCAATAATCAGCCTCGGAGGTGCTTAACAAATGAGCGACAACAAACATGCCGGCCGCGGCGGAAAGGGCTACTACATAGCCCTGATCCTGTGCGCAGCCGCCATCGGGATCACCAGCTATGTATACTATCGAAACGCCAACCGCGTGGAGGAAGTCTCCATTCAGGAATCCGTGGGGGAAGACATCCTCGTAGGAACCATGGAAGCCGAGGACGTCCCGGCGCTGGCTACCCAGCCCCAGACCCAGTCCACGCCCCCCGCGACGCAGGGTACAACCCCCGCTCCCACCGCGAAGAAGCCGTTCAAGACCACGTCTCCGGTTTCCGGCGAGGAGATCTCCGCCTACTCCATGGAAGCGCTGAGCTACAATGAGACCACCCGGGACTGGCGCGTCCACAACGGCGTGGACATCGCCGCGGACGCGGGGACTGAGGTCTGCGCCGCCGCGGACGGTGAGGTTTACACCGTCTACGAGGACGACTCCATGGGCTACACCGTGGTCATCCGCCACGACGGCGGCTACCTCACCCGGTACGCCAGTCTGAGTCAGGACATCCCGGTGAAGTCCGGGGACGCGGTGAGCACAGGGCAGGTCATCGGCTATGTGGGCGACACCGCTCTGGTGGAGACCACGCTGGGCAGCCACATCCATTTCAGCGTCACCCATCAGGACGAGCCTATGAACCCGGCGGATTTTCTCGCGCTGGGCGAATAAAAAGCCTTCTTCCTCTTTGAAGCAAACGAGCCGCCGGATAACCGGCGGCTCAACTTTATTCATGGGAAACCTGGTCTTAAGAAGCGAAAGGAGCCAGCGTTCCATCAACATATCCTACAAAATACATAAGAAAGCCTACAATAATCAGGCTGCAAACCCATACCGCGCCGGATACGATTTTGCTCTTTGTCAGTTTATTTAAGGTCGCAAAATACTTGCCCAACAGCCAGATCTCCGAAGCAAAGAACAGAATGAACAACCAATCTGTTCTGAAAAGAAAGGTCATGCAGCTGAGTGCATAGCTTATGATGATGTAGTTTACAGATTCAATGACAATCTCAGTCCAGCTTTTTAAGGTCGTTTTCATTTCATCACCTGAAATCCTGATTTACTGAAACAGCCACGGCAAGACCGCCGTGGCTGTTGACCATTTTTATTCTTCCGTCTTTTCCGCTGCGGGAAGAGCGTTCTTGTCCGCATTGACGTAGGCCATCAGCTCGTCGCCGGTGATGGTCTCCTTTACCAGAAGGAACTCGGAAATTTCGTCCAGCAGTCCCCGGTTCTCCGTCAGAATGCGCTTGGCGTCGGCGTAGGCCTTCTGCAAGATCTCCATGACCTCCTTGTCCACCTCGGCGGCGGTCTCCTGAGAGCAGTCCATATACGCCTGCCCGTCCAGATACTGGTTCTCCACCGAAGCCGTGGACATCAGCCCGAACTTTTCGCTCATGCCGTACTGGGTCACCATGTTTCTCGCAAGCGCGGTTGCCCGCTGGATATCGTTGGCAGCGCCGGTGGTCTGGACGCCGAACACCACCTGCTCGGCAGCACGTCCGCCCACCAGAGTACGCAGCTCGGTACGCAGTTCTTCGGCGGTGGACAGATACTTTTCTTCCTCGGGCATCTGCATGGTATAGCCCAGCGCGCCGGAGGTGTGGGGAACAATGGTGATCTTGGACACGGGCTGGGAATGCTTTTCCAGCGCCGCCACCAGTGCGTGACCCACCTCGTGATAGGCGACCAGCCGCTTTTCCATGTCTGTCAGAACGGTGTTCTTCTTCTCCGTACCGGCAATGACCGTCTCGAAGGACACCAGCAGGTCTTCCTGATTCACCAGCTGACGGCCCTTGCGCACAGCCCGGAGAGCAGCCTCATTGACCAGATTGGCAAGGTCAGCGCCCACCGCGCCGGCCGTGGCCTGCGCGATCTTCCGCAGGTCCACATCGTCGGACAGCCTGATCTTCCGGGTGTGTACCTTTAACGTATCCAGCCGTCCCTGAAGGTTGGGCTTGTCCACGATGATCCGGCGGTCGAACCGGCCGGGACGGAGCAGTGCCTTGTCCAGAATCTCGGGGCGGTTGGTCGCCGCCAGGCACACGATGCCCTTGGACGGCTCAAAGCCGTCGATCTCGCTGAGCAGCTGGTTCAGCGTCTGCTCCTGCTCGGAATTGTTCCCGTAGCGGTTGTCCCGGGCGCGGCCCACGGCGTCGATCTCATCAATAAAGATAATACAGGGCGCGACCTTCGCCGCCTGCTGGAACAGGTCACGGACACGGCTTGCGCCCATGCCCACGAACATCTCCACAAAGTCCGAACCGGAAATGGAGAAGAATGGGACGTTGGCCTCGCCGGCCACAGCCTTGGCCAGCAGCGTCTTGCCGGTGCCGGGAGAACCCACCAGCAGCGCACCCTTTGGCAGTTTCGCGCCGATGGCGGTGTACTTCTGGGGATTGTGGAGGAAATCGATGATCTCCTGCAAGGATTCTTTGGCCTCGTCCTGACCGGCCACGTCCTTGAAGGTGACGCCGGTCTGCTTTTCCATGTAGACCCTGGCCTTGGATTTTCCGAAGCCGCCCATCATGCCGTCGCCGCCCATGCGCTTAGTGAGCAGATTCATTACCAGAAACAGTCCGCCGATCATCAGGGCGTAGGACAGGATCATCATGATCAGGGAATTGTCTTCCACGATCTTTTTGTCCACCTTCACCCCCATGGCGTCCAGCTCCTCGGACAGGGCGATCAGATCGCCGCCGCCGGGAAGGCCGGTGTAACAGGCCTTCTGCATTGCTGCGGGCTTGCCTGCCTCTTCCTTGGTCATGTAGATAATGCGGTCGGACTGAATTTCCACCTCAGACAGCTGCCCCGCGTCCTTCGCCGCGAGAAAGTCCGAAAAGGAAGTCTGTGTATATTGGCTCTTGGAGATACTGCCGTAAATCCAGTTGACCAGCAGAACGATCGCCAGCGTGATCAGCAGCGCGGTGCCGATGCTGCCTTTCGGGCGGTTTCCGCCGGGTTTTCTCCCGTCGTTGTTATTGTTATTATTGTTGGGGGAGTCATTGCGATTCAAGTCCATTCCCTCGCCTCCTTCATTACACTGGCGTTATCATAACACATTTTTCCGCGGTAGGCAATCGGCGATTCTCCTTCCCGCGGTAAATTTTCTGTTAATTTCCGCCAGAAACAGCCATTTCTCCCGTCCTGAGCGAAAAATAAGAGTTGTGAAACCGGAAGAAATCTGATATAATAGTATGGCTTGTATGTATTTGTATGTATACGAAGGCACTTTCTCAGGAAAGGATTTTGGATTTATGAACGAAAAGCGCCGCCCCCAAGGGCGGAATTTCCCGCCCCGATCCCCACAGGCAGCGCCTGCGGAGGAGACTGAGGGGCAGCTGGAAGGGCGCAACGCCCTTCAGGAAGCGCTCAGAAGCGGGCGCACCATTGACAAGGTATTCATCGCCGACGGCGACACCGACCGTGGCTTACAGCGTCTGGCCGCAGAGGCAAAGGACGCGGGCGCAGTTGTGGTCAGCGTTGACCGGCGGAAGCTGGACGCCATGTCCTTCACCCATGCCCATCAGGGCGTGATCGCTCTGGCCGCCGCCCACGCCTATTTTACCGTTGACGACATTCTGGAGGAAGCCGCGTCCCGTGGGGAAGCGCCCCTGATCGTCATCTGCGACGAGCTGTCCGACCCCCACAATCTGGGCGCCATCCTCAGGAGCGCCGAATGCGCGGGCGCCCATGGCGTCATCATCCCCAAGCGCCGCAGCGTGGGCCTGACCGCCACCGTGGCCAAGGCTTCCGCCGGTGCCGTGGAGTACATGAAGGTCGCCCGGGTGACCAATATCAACACCGCCATCGCCGAGCTGAAGGACAAGGGTGTCTGGGTGTTCGGCACCGCCGCCGAAGGCTCCATCCCCATGTATAAGGCCGACCTGACCGTACCCGCCGCCATTGTCATCGGCAATGAGGGTGAGGGCTTAAGCCAGCTTGTTCGGAAGAACTGTGATGTGATGGTCAGCATCCCCATGAAGGGAAAGATCAGCTCTCTCAACGCGTCCGCCGCCGCATCCATTCTGCTCTACGAGACGGTACGCCAGCGCATCGGCTGACAGCAGCCGAATTTCACCAGGAGGAAACCCATATGGACAATACCAACGAATCTCAGGAATTTGATCTTGACGACATCCTGCGGGAATTTCACGAAGATCCCGACGATGACGTCAAGGATACCGCGTCGGAGGAGGAACTGGACGTAGACGTGCTGCTGGTGGAGGAAGTTAGTTCCCCGGCACCGGAGCAGCCCGAAGCCCCCGAGACTGCCGAAGCCCCCGAGGAAACCCCCGACCCGGTTTCCAGCGGCGACACCGTCCGCTTTGACCCCGAAGCACTTTCCAAAGAAGCGGAGGAAGCCGCTCCCAGCGACGACACCAGAGCCATCGACGATCTGATCGCCGAAGCGCTGTCGGGCAGCGGTTCCGACGCCCCCGCACCGGAAGCCCCTCAGCAGCCCCAGACCCCGCCCATCACCTTTGACCCCCATCAGCGTCTGCGGGAGCTGAAAAGGAAGCTGGTGGCAGGCCCCGAGAAGCGGTACTACGAGCTGACGGAGCTGGGCATCGGCAAACTGCAGATTGGCATTCTGCTGAACCTCGTCATCGTGCTGCTGTGCGCCGGTGTCACCACGCTGCTGGCGCTGGATATGGTGCCGGAAAACCGGATGCGTCTGGTGATCTTCAGTCAGGTGCTGGCCATGCTGGTATCCGGCCTGCTGGGCAGCCATCTGATGCTGGACGGGCTTGGCAGCATCTTCAAGGGCCGGTTCAACCTGAATTCTCTGCTTACCTTTACGTTCATCGCCTGCTGCGTGGACGCCGCGTCCTGCCTTGTGGAGCTGCGGGTTCCCTGCTGCGCCGCCTTCTGTCTGGAAATGACCATGGCCATGGCCGCCCGCTGCCAGCGCCGCTCCACCGAAATGGGGCAGATGGATACCCTGCGCAAGGCCGTCCGTCTCAAGGGCATCGCCAAAGTTTCCGAGTATTATGAAGGAAAGCCCGGTCTGGTGCGGGGCGAAGCGGAAGTCGAGGACTTCATGGACACCTACAGCCGTCCCTCCACCCCTGAAAAGGTGCAGGGCGTGTACGCGCTGCTGAGCCTGCTGATCTGCATCGGTATCGCCGTGTTCGCGGGAATGCTCCACGGCACGAGCCTTGGCGTGCAGATCCTCGCCACCAGTCTGCTGGTGGCCGTCCCCGCCAGCTTCTTCATTTCCTACACCCGCCCCATGGCAGTGCTGGAAAAGCGGCTGCACATGGTGGGCACCGTGCTGTGCGGCTGGGAGGGCGTGAAGGGTCTGAGCGGCAAAGCCGTCTTCCCCCTCCGGGATGAAGACCTGTTCCCTCTGGGCAGCACCAAGCTCAACGGCGTCAAATTCTACGGCAAGCGCAGCCCCGATGAGGTGGTGTCTCTGACCGCCTCCCTCATCACTGCCGCGGGCGGCGGGCTGGTTCCCGTCTTCCAGCAGCTGATGAAAAACCGCAGCGTGGAAGCACATCCCGTGAAAAACTTCCAGAATTACGGCACCGGCGGCATCGGCGGCGAGGTCTGCGGTGAGCCGGTACTGCTGGGCAGCCTGAACTTTTTGCAGGATATGGGCGTTGTGATCCCCGAAGGCACCATGGTCAATCAGGCGGTGTACGCCGCCATCGACGGCCAGCTGTGCGCCGTGTTCGCCATTTCCTACGCCAAGATGCGTTCCGCCGCGGCGGGTCTTGTGACCCTGTGCGGCCACCGGTCGGTGACCCCCGTGATCCTGTGCGGCGACTTCATGCTCACGGAAAGCTTCCTGCAGTCCAAATTCGGCGTGAGGACCCGCCGGATCGTCTTCCCCACCCGGGAGGTTCGGAGTAATCTTCTGAATCGCCGTTCCGACCCGGAGGCGGCCGCCCTGGCCATCACCACCCGGGACGAGCTGGTCAGCGCGGCCTACGCCGTCACCGGCGCGCGCAGCCTGCGCTCCGCCGCCACCCTGGGCACCGTCATCCACCTGATCGGCGGCATTCTGGGAATGCTCACCATGCTGGCGCTGGGCTACCTCGGCTCTACGGAGCTGCTCACCCCCACCAACGTGCTATTGTATCAGCTCATCTGGATGATCCCCGGCTTTCTCGTCACGGAATGGACGAGAGCCGTATAATGCGATCTGCCATCCCCGGGGCCTGCAGCTCCGGGGATGGTTTTATTCTGCCCTTCACCCCGGGCGGCGATTGTATACCTTGCTGGATTTCCATGCCGGAATTTGTCTGTTTTGCACACAAAAACAAGTGTCCACCCACCAATTTACACAATTTCACAAAGTGACGAAAATAAGCATTGCAATTAGCGCGTCTTTCGTGTATAATGTCACTATTCGGGTGCCCGCGCCCCAAATGGAAGGCTTCCCTTCCCGAAAGGAGTATTGACCACAATGTACACTGTTAATTCCATCCGCAATATCTGTCTGCTGGGTCACAGCGGCAGCGGCAAGACCGCGCTGGCTGAGAGCCTGCTTTACATGACCGGCGCCATCGACCGCATCGGCAAGAACGCCGACGGAAACACCGTCTGCGATTACGACCCCGAGGAGATCCGCCGTCATATTTCTATCTCCACCTCCGTCGTTCCGCTGGAATACCACAACGTGAAGATCAACCTGCTGGATACCCCCGGCGCGTTCGACTTCTCCGGTGCCGTCATGGAGGCGCTCCGCGCCGCCGACGCCGCCATTCTGGTGTGCTCTGCCAAGGACGGCATCACCGTTGGCTTTGAGAAGGCATGGAAGTACTGCGAAGACCGGAACATGCCCCGTTTCGTCTACATCTCCAAGGTAGACGAGGACAATTCCGACTACAACGCCACCTTCAACGCTCTGCGGGAGAAGTACGGCAACAAGATCGCCCCCGTCGTCATCCCCATCTGGAATTCCGCCCATAAGGTCACCGGCATCATCGACGTGCTGAACAAGCGCGCCTACGAGATGCAGAACCTGAAGCGTGTGGAGATCGACGTTCCCTCTGATAAGGTGTCCGTCATCGAGGAGTTCAACGACGCGCTGAAGGAAGCCGTTGCCGAGACCGACGAGGCTCTGATGGATCGCTTCTTCGAGGGCGGCGACTTTACTTACCGGGAAATGATCACCGGCCTGCATCAGGGCGTGAAGGATCTGAGCCTGTTCCCCGTGCTGTGCGGTTCCGGCCTGACCTGCCTTGGCAGCCTGATGCTCATGGACAACATCATCGACCTGCTGCCCAACCCCGTGCAGGGCAACTACCATAAGGCTACCACTGCCGACGGCAAGACCGAAGAGTTCGTCGTCTCCCCCGGCGGCGTTCCCTGCGCCTATGTGTGGAAGACCGTCTCCGACCAGTACGGCAAGTATTCCTACGTCAAGGTGCTCTCCGGCGAGATCACCTCCGACACCACCCTGGTCAACGCCCGCACCGGCGAGACCGAAAAGCTCGGCAGACTCTACACCATGTGCGGCAAGAAGTCCACGGAAGTCAAGGCTCTGGGCTGCGGCGACATCGGTGCCATCGGCAAGATGGACAAGGTCCGCACCGGCGACACCCTGTGCGACCCCAGAAAGGTCGTCTCCCTGAAGCAGATCCCCTACCCCGCTCCCTGCTATTCCATGGCCATCGCCCCCAAGGTGAAGGGTCAGGAAGACAAGGTCGGCACCGGCCTGAACCGTCTGAACGAGGAAGATCCCTCCTTCACCCTGACCAACAACGCCGAGACCAAGCAGCAGGTCATCTCCGGCACCGGCGATCAGCAGCTGGACGTGCTGGTCTCCAAGCTGAAGAGCCGCTTCGGCGTGGACGCCGTGCTGTATCCGGCGAAGGTCGCCTACCGGGAGAAGATCAAGAAGAAGGTAGAGGCTCATGGCCGTCACAAGAAGCAGACCGGCGGCAGCGGCCAGTTCGGCGACGTCTGGATCCGCTTCGAGCCGCAGGAAGAGCAGGACGACATGATCTTCGCCGAGGAAGTCTTCGGCGGCTCCGTCCCCAAGAACTTCTACCCCGCCGTTGAGAAGGGCATTCAGGAAGCCGTTCAGAAGGGCCCGCTGGCCGGTTACCCCATGGTCGGCCTGAAGGCTACCCTGTACGATGGCTCCTACCATCCCGTTGACTCCAACGAAATGGCATTCAAGCTGGCCGCCATTCTGGCCTTCAAGGAAGCCATGCCCAACGCCAACCCCACCCTGCTGGAGCCCATCGGCGCGCTGACCGTCACCGTGCCGGATTCCTACGTGGGCGATGTGATGGGCGATCTGAGCAAGCGCCGCGGCCGTCCCATGGGCATGTCCCCCGATCACGAGGGCAACACCGTTATTGAGGCGGAGGTTCCCATGGCGGAAATGAGCAGCTACGCCATTGATCTGCGCGCCATGACTCAGGCCAGAGGCAGCTTCACGCTGGAATTCGTCCGTTACGAGGAAGTCCCCAAGGCCAATCAGGCCAAGATCATCGCCGACGCGAAGGCCAACGACTAATTTACTTGCGTTCCATTCATCGGCGCGGGGATATCCCCGCGCCGATGTTCTTTCAATTGTTAAATTTTGTTATTTTCCTAAGAAATAGTTGCAAAGTGTTACAGTTTGTTGTATACTGGAGAAAACAAGCGTTCCGGGCGGGTTTGAAAGCCCTCTCGCCGGGACGTATAAGGGAGGAGCCCAAAATGAAAAGAAAGAATATTCTCGCTGTGATCGCTCTGGTCGCCGTGTTCGCGTTTGCCCTCGTCGGCTGCGGTTCCAAGGATAAGGAACCGACCGCCAATACCGCCGCCAGCGTTCCGGAAATGTCCGTCGGGCAGGAGCTGACCCTGACCTCCAGTACGCTGACCGTCGCCACATGGAGCAGCCCCAACGGTGCTACCGTCAACCTGACCGCCACCCCCAACGGCTATGCCGAGGGGCAGAGCGCGGCATTCATCGTCCGTCTGGAGGGTGAGGAAGCAGCGAACGTTCCCTGCGAGTGGAACGGCAGCGCCTACACCGCGTCCGCCGATCTGAACGCTGCCGACGGCTACTGCTACTACGTCCTTCTGACCGCCGCGGACGGCACCCAGACTGAAGTCGCCATCAACACCCCCACCGCCCCCACCGACGACGCCCTGATCAATCTGGAGTCCGCGCTGAACTCCTACTGCAACATGACCGTGGCGTCCGCCACCCAGGACGGCAGCACCCTGACCATCACCGGTGGTTCCGTGGAGGTGCAGGCGCCCCGGATCACCAACGAGGGCGAGACCATCACCTGCAGCAAGGCCGAGCTGGTTCTGACCTTCAATGAGGAGATCGTCGGCACCGCCGCGCTGACCATGGAAGCCGCCGAAATTCCCGGCAGCTACACTGCGGACATCTCCGGCATCACCTTCAACATTCCCTCCATGGAGGACGACCAGCAGCTGTCCATCCGTCTGGATGTGACCCTGTCCAACGGCCAGTTCCTCACCGCCCCCGGCGGCACCTTCTCCTTCCTGAACGGCGAAATGGTGTCCTCCGTCGGCTGATTCTTGCACAACTACAAGGGGTCAGGCTTGCCTGACCCCTTTTTCTGCCAAAGGAGCGAAAATGAACTACGCCAATATGGTATCCGGCACGTTTCTTGCCCGCCCCAACCGGTTTATCGCCCATGTGGACATCGCCGGGCAGACGGAGACCGTCCATGTGAAAAATACCGGTCGCTGCAAAGAGCTGCTTGTCCCCGGAACGCGGGTCTGGTGTCAGGAGGCGTCCTCCCCTGCCAGAAAAACCCGCTTTGACCTGATTACCGTTGAGAAAGGCGGCCGTCTCATCAATATGGACTCCCAAGCGCCCAACGCGGCGGCCAAAGAGTGGCTGCTCTCCGGCGGCTTTGGGGAAATCGAGGCCCTCCGGGCGGAGACCGTTCACGGCGATTCCCGGTTTGATTTTTCCTTTTTTAGGGACGGAAAGCTCTGGTTTCTGGAGGTCAAAGGCGTGACGCTGGAGGAAAACGGCGTCTGCGCCTTCCCCGACGCCCCCACCCTCCGGGGCGCGAAGCATCTGCGGGGTCTGACCCGCGCCGCCGCTGAAGGGTATGGCACGGGCGTTCTGTTCGTCATTCAAATGGCGGACGTAAAGTACCTGCACCCCAACGACGCCACCGACCCGGATTTTGGCGCCGCCCTCCGGGATGCCGCCGGAAACGGCGTCCACATCCTCGCCATGGACTGCGCCGTAACGGAGCAGTCCATGACCATCCGCCGCCCGGTAGAAGTGCGGCTGTAAAATCCAAATCTGTTTCCTCTGTCTCCTATTGTCAACCAGAAATTATTTATGGTTGACAATCGCACATTGCCTGTGCTATACTGCTTCCGAATTCAACAGTTCGGAGGAAACAACTATGGAAGTATCTGTTTCAAGAAAGTGGAAAACCATTGACATGGCGTATATCGCCCTGTTTGCCGTTCTGATGGCGGTCTGTTCGTGGATCTCCATTCCCGCGGTAGTCCCCTTCACCCTGCAAACCTTCGGCGTCTTTGTCGCGGTAAGCGTCCTTGGCGGAAAACGGGGAACGCTGGCCGTCGTGCTCTATCTGCTTATGGGCATCGTCGGACTGCCGGTGTTTGCGGGCTTCTCCGGGGGGCTGGGCGTTCTTCTGGGAAGCACCGGCGGATATATCATCGGATTTGTGTTCACCGCGCTGGTCATGTGGCTCATAGAGCGGCTTCTGGGGACGAAAACATGGGTGCTGGCGCTTTCCATGCTGCTGGGTCTTGCGGTGTGCTATGCCTTCGGCACCGCCTGGTTCCTGGTGGTGTACACCAAAAACACCGGCGCCATCGGCCTGTGGACGGCGCTGGGCAAGTGCGTGTTCCCCTACATTCTCCCGGACTGCCTTAAAATCGCCCTTGCGCTGGCCATCCGCAAGCGTCTGGCCGCTGCCATCCGGCTGCGGTAACGTCATGGACGAAGCAGTCATTCCCCTGCGCGCCCATCACGGCCTTTGTCTCCGCTTCTTTCAGGGGAAGGGCTACAGCGGGGCTTTTGTGGAAAACATGGCGCGGAAAAAGGCCATGCTGGAAGAAAATCCCCTCGTCCGGCTGACCGATCAGGCGGACGAAATCTGCCGCGCCTGCCCCAACAATCTGTGCGGCCAATGCGAATCTGCCGAGAAGGTACGGCGCTACGACCGGGAGGTGCTGTCCCGGTGTAGCCTGACCGTTGGGGACGTGCTGCCCTACCGGGAGCTGGCAGAACGGGTGCTGGGCAGCATTCTGATACCCGGCCGCCGGGAGGATATCTGCGGCGACTGTCAGTGGACGGATTTATGCCAGTATAAGGAGGAAACGCCGTGACCACCAAAGAAAAGCTGCTTGCCCTGCTGGAAGACAGCAAGGGGACATTTTTCTCCGGGGAGGAAATTGCCCGGACGCTTCAGGTCTCCCGTGCAGCCGTGTGGAAGGCGGTAAACGCCCTCCGGGAGGACGGCTACACCATCGACGCCGCAACCAATAAGGGCTACCGCCTTTCTCCGGATTCGGACATTCTGTCCCCCCAGGGCATCCGCAGATTTCTGAAACCGGAATACCAGGATTTGGATTTGACAGTACTTCCCACCGCACCCTCCACCAACGCCCTCGTCCGGGAAAAGGCCAATCAGGGCTGCCCGGAGGGCTGCGTCATCGTCGCCTGCGAGCAGACCGACGGGCGGGGGCGCTATGGGCGACAGTTCTTTTCTCCGGTTGATTCCGGCGTATACCTGAGTCTGCTGCTCCGCCCGACGGCCTACTCTCCCCAGCAGGCGACCTGCCTTACGGCGGCGGCTGCGGCGGCGATGTGTCAGGCCATAGAAGCGGTGACCGGGCAGCAGCCCGGCATTAAATGGGTCAACGACATTTTCCTCCATGGCAAAAAGGTCTGCGGCATTCTGACGGAGGCTGCCGTTGGTCTGGAAACCGGCACTCTTAACTACATGGTGCTGGGGGCTGGCGTCAACCTCTACCCACCCGCAGAGGGGTTCCCGGAGGAGATTCAGTCCATTGCCGGGTCGGTTCTGGAGCGTAGCTGCCCGGAAGCAAAAAACCGGCTGGTCGGAGAGTTCCTGAATCGCTTTTGGGATTTTTACGTCCACCCGGAATGCAGGGCGTATCTGGAAGACTACCGCGCCCGCAGTCTGGCGATTGGGCGGAACGTCACCGTTCTTTCCGCAGGGAAGGCGGTCAGCGCCTATGCCTACGGCATTGACGATGATTTCCGTCTTCTGGTACGCTACGAAAACGGGGACACCGAAGCGCTGTCCTACGGTGAAATCCGCATTCAGCTGGCTGAAAGTGCCCCTTAACGAACACACAAAAAGGCACCCTGTACTTTCTCGTACAGGGTGCTTGTCTTATCGATTCAGAAACGCTTTCGTAACCTCGACAATGTGTTCCGCGCTCAGGCCGTAGGCTTTCAGCACCTCGGCCGCAGTGCCGGAACAGCCGAACTTGTCGTTCACGCCGATGCGCTTGACCGGGACGGGATAGGTTTCCGCAAGATAGCTGCACACCGCTTCGCCCAGGCCGCCGATGATGCTGTGCTCCTCGCAGGTGATGATCTTCCCGCATTCTTTGGCGCATTTCAGCACCAGCTCCTCGTCCAGCGGCTTGATGGTTGACATGTTCACAATGCGGGCGTGGATGCCCATGGCTTCCAGCGCTTCACCGGCCTTGATGGCCTCGTAAGTCATCAGACCATTGGCAATGATGGCGATATCCGTACCCTCGCGCATGATCTCGCCCTTGCCGATCTTGAATTTAAAGCCGTCCTCATGGAACACCGGAATTGCCAGGCGCCCCATGCGCAGGTAGACCGGCCCCTGATATTCATACGCCGCCTTGACAGCCGCCTCAGCCTCCACGCCGTCGGCGGGGCAGATGACGACCATGCCGGGGATGGAGCGCATGAGGGCAAAGTCCTCGCAGCACTGGTGGCTCGCGCCGTCCTCGCCCACGGACAGGCCGCCGTGGGTGGCGCCAATCTTCACGTTCAGGTGGGGATAGCCGATGGAATTGCGGATCTGCTCAAAAGCCCGCCCCGCGGCGAACATGGCAAAGGAAGACGCGAAGGGAACGAAGCCGTTGGCCGCGAAGCCCGCCGCCACGCACATCATGTCCGCTTCCGCAATGCCGCAGTTGAAGTGACGATCAGGGTACGCCTTGGCAAACATGCCGGTCTTGGTGGAGCCTGCCAAGTCGGCGTCCAGCACCACGATGTCCTCATGCTCCGCGCCCAAAGCAACCAGTCCCCGTCCGTAGCCCTCGCGGGTGGCCATTTTCTTTACATCTGCCATATTACATGCCCTCCAGATCGCTGAGCTGCTGCTTCAGCTCCGCCATAGCTACCGCGTACTGCTCGTCGTTGGGCGCCGAGCCGTGCCAGCTCGCCTGATTTTCCATGAAGGAAACGCCCTTGCCCTTGACGGTCTTCATGATGATCGCGCTGGGCTGACCCTTGACGGTCTTCGCCGTGTCCAGCGCCGACGCGATGGCGTCAAAGTCGTGGCCGTCGATGGTCTCCACGTGGAAGCCGAAGGCTTCCAGCTTCTTGTCAATAGGATAGGGACTCATGACCTTGGCAATATCGCCGTCGATCTGCAGGCCGTTGTTGTCGATGATGACGCAGAGGTTGTCCAGCTTGTAATGGGCGGCGAACATACACGCCTCCCAGACCTGCCCCTCCTGAATCTCGCCGTCACCCAGCAGGGTGTATACCCGGTTGTCCCGCTTCTTCAAGCGGCTGGCCAGCGCCATGCCGCAGGCAACGGAAATACCCTGCCCCAGAGAACCTGTGGACATGTCCACGCCGGGGACGGAGTTCATATTGGGGTGCCCCTGCAAATAGCTTCCCAGCTTACGCAGCGTCACCAGATCCTCCACGGGGAAAAAGCCCCGCAGCGCCAGCGCCGCATACAGGCCGGGCGCAGTGTGGCCTTTGCTCAGGACGAACCGATCCCGATCCTCCCAATGGGGATTTTTCGGGTCCACGCGCAGTTCCTTGAAATACAGATAGGTGAACATGTCCGCAGCGGACAGGCTGCCGCCGGGATGTCCGCTTTTGGCCGCGTGGACGCCCTCAATTACGCCCATACGCACTTTGCAGGCCATGACCTGCAGCTGCTTTTTTTCCTGGGGTGTCATAGTATCCTCCTTGAAATATATAAATGCGGAATTTTCTATAGTCACACTAAGACGAGTGTATTATACATATTGCGGGCTGCATTTGTCAAGCAAACCTGTCTGAAAATAAGCCCTGTCCCTGCCTTTTCAAAAAATCAAAAAAAATTTTCGTCCCGGTGCAGCAAAATGCCCGTCTCAATCGTATTGTATATAGGATTCGATACGGGATTTTGGGGGGAGGTCAGGCAGTGGACGCGCTGGGCTTATTTCATCGCTACCGGGATGACGTTTACCGGCTGGCAGTCAACTATACCAGCAGCCCCCGGGAGGCAGAGGACGTAAGCCGGTCTGTATTTCTGAAGCTGGTGGCGCGGGAGGATCTGACGCCGGGAACGGAACGGGATTTTCTCATGCAGACGGCTGCCGATGAATGCCGCAGCCTGCTCCGCTCCGGCGGCTGGAAACGCGCCGTGAAGGACATTTTCCTTAGTCCGAAGACGTGCAAGCCTCCACAGGGGGTTCTCCGTCTGCCGCCCAAGTACCGGGTGGTCATGTACCTGCGCTATTACGAGGACTTTACCACCGGGGAAATTGCCCGGCTCCTGAAAATCCCCCAGAGCACCGCAGCCGCCAGACTCTCCCGCGGGCGGGGACTGCTGGAACGGCAGCTGAGAAAGGGTGCGGCATGAATAAACAAGTAATCGATGTCTACGACGGGATGGCCATGCCCGCAGACTGCGCCCGGCGCATCGAGGGAGAAATGAGCCGTGCCATCCGTCAGAAGAAAGGTGAAACCAAATTTATGAAGAACGAAAAGAATGGTCAAAAACAAAGCTGGGGCTTTGCGGTCGTGCTGGTATGTCTGGTACTGGTGCTGTCCGTGGGCGGAGTGTTTCTCTTCCTGAACGTCTCCGGGTCGAAGGATGCGCCCGCCGCGCCGGTGGGAGCTGAGCAGCTTACCCGGCCCAGCGTCTCAACGGAGGCCCCGGCGGCAAGTACAGAAGCGGATTCCTTTGCCCTGAGCGAAACCGGCAAGGCTTTTCTGGAAAAGATGTGTTATTTCCTGCCGGACTGGTCGGACGACGCTTCCCTGAACGACGAATTCTGGCGGAATTTCCTGTTCTCCTCTTTCACCTGTCCGGACATGGTGGACGGTGAAACGGCAATGACCATCTGCGGTGAACAGGAACTGGTCACCACCTCCTGGGGACAGGCAGTGAAGGTCAGCCGGGAGGACAGCGTAGTTCCTTACGTCCGCCTTGCTCTTGGTCTGGAAATGCCCTCCTATGCTCCCGCCATTCAGGACGTGAGCGCCGGACAGACCCTGTTCTATTTTGAAGACGGCTATTACTATATCGGCCTTTCCGACTTTGGCGACGTGGGCTACTCCTTCCGCGGCCGCTACCCGGATTCCGTCAACGGCGCCACCGTCATCTTCGATGTCTACAGCGGCACCCCGGATGACACCATCGGCACCATCTGCTTTACTATCGTCCCGGCGGACAACGAAAACGGCTTTACCATTGCCGCGAAAAGCTCCGATTTTGGCGGATGATCCGCATTTTTGACCATTTATGATGCCCCCCTTGCCTCTCCCTTTGGGAGAGGTGGACGAGCGAAGCGAGGACGGAGAGGGTACGCAAGGCTGCAACACCCTCTCAGTCACCTTCGGTGACAGCTCTCCCAAAGGGAGAGCCAAGGGGTTGTACCCCTCCCCCGTCAAATATACGAAAAATGGAGCGTATCTGCACCGATACGCTCCATTCGCTATTTTACGATTACCCATCAAACCGGCAAGGGAGGTTTCTTAGGGTCTATCTGAAAACCGTCAACACGCCCAAACAGCGGGTCTTTTCCGTCTGCTGTGCACCATTTTCCCTTGCAATACACAAAGTATTCCTGCGGAAAAATGGCTTCATCAGACGAAAAATCCCTCGCTGTTGGTCATATTTCCGGTTTTCAGATAGACCCTAATCTAACGTTCAATTGACAACTTTCCCATTGCCCTGTATAATAAACGGTATATGGAAAATCCGAGGTGTGCATATGAAAGGAAGCAAGATTTTATCTGCCGTGTTCGGCGTTCTGGGCATTCTGCTGATGGTGGCGACGGCGGCGGTGAGCATCGCGTCGCGGAACGCCCAGCCGAGGATGCTGGAGTCTCCCGAAGCCGCCTCGGCGCAGGCACAGCGCATGATGGACGCTCTGTGCGCCGGCGACTACGAAGCAGCCCAGAGCTGCATTTACGGTCAGCCGGATCTGGGTGCGGGAGAGCCGGAGGATGCTGTGAGCAAGCTGCTCTGGGACGCCTTCACGGACAGCCTTTCCTACGAATTTACCGGGCTGTGCCGGGTCACGGACACGGGATTTGCCCGGGACGCGACGGTCACCTGTCTGGATGTGTCCGGCGTGACGGCGGCAGTTCCCCAGCGGGCGAAGGCGCTGCTGGAGGCAAAGGCCGCGGCGGCAGAGGACAAAACGGAAATTTACAACGAGGATAACAGCTACCGCAGCAAGCTGGTAGATCAGGCGCTGAACGACGCGGTAACGCAGGCGCTGAGCGAGGACGCTCAGACCGTCACCCGCGATGTGACGCTGGATCTCATCTATCAGGACGGCACATGGTGGGTGGTGCCGGATCAGGCGCTGCTGCAAATCATCTCCGGCGTGGCGTAAGGAGGACGGACATGGCATATCAACCGAAATTTGCCCGAAAAAAGGACCGGGTCAGTCCGTTTTTCGTCCTGCTGGGGGTCATCGTGGTGCCGATTTCTCTGGCTCTGACGGCCGTTCTGCTGGGAAAGATGGCACAGTCCCTCAGCCGTCCCAAAACTGCGGCGCAGACTGCGCCCGCAGACATGACGATCATGGAGCAGTTTGACGGCTTTGTTTCCGCCAAAATGGACGCCGCCCGGGATACGCTTACCGCCGCGCAAACGCCGGAGAATGTTCCCGAAACCACCGTCCCCGTGAGGGAAAAGGTCATCATCGAGATTCCGGACGACGCGCAGGTCGCCCCGGAGCCGAACCCGGACTGCTACGGCCAGACCGACGATCCGTCTTCCCTGCAATGGCTTCTGGACGAAGCGGCCTTTCTTCTGGACGGGCAGGAGCTGTATTTCAGCACCGACGTGGAGCTGTTTGAGGGCAGTCTTGTCAACTATTATCTGGACGACACCATATTCGCTATCACATGGAAAGAGGTTCACGACGGCTCCGTATACACCTTCTCCGAGGTGAAGGTCAACCATCCGTCCCAGTTCCGGCGGCATCTGGCCGGCGGCGAATACGGTTCGGCGACCCAGTTCTACACCTCGGAAATGGCGGAAAGCGTCAACGCGGTGGTGGCTTCCTCCGGTGATTTCTACAATTTCCGCAACTTTGGCATCATCGTCTATCAGGGGCAGGTGCGGAAGGTGGAAGGTACCTACGCCGAGACCTGCTATATCGACCGGAACGGCGATCTCCACTTCACCTACGGCGGCGACATTACGACCACGGCGGCCGCCAAGGAATATGTGGCAGAGAACGACATCTGGTTCAGCCTTGGCTTCGGCCCGGTGCTGATCGACAATTACGAGGTGATCGACCACACATGGTACGGCGTGGGCGAAATCACGGAAGGGTACGCCCGTGCGGCGCTGTGCCAGATGGGCGAGCTTCACTATATCGTCGCCACGGCGAACACGGAAGGCCCCTGGCAGGACATCCCCACCGTCAAGACCTTTGCCAAAAACATCGCCGCCACCGGCTGCCGCATGGCCTACTGCCTGGACGGCGGGCAGACCGCCGCCATCGTGATGGGCGACCAGCTCATCAACCGCCCGGTCTACGGCCAGCAGCGGAAGATCAGCGACATCATCTACTTCGCCACGGCGATGCCGGAAGGAGGCTGACAGTATGGAAAAAATCGCGTTTATTTCTGGGGAGACCATCTATTACTGGAGTTCCATCGTGCTGACTCTGGCGACGCTGACCGCCATCTGCTTTTTCTGGTCGCTGTATCTGGGAAAAGGCGGTAATGGAATCGCCGCTTTCAGCGTGGTTCCGCTGGCCATCGCGCTGTCCCTTCTGCTTGGGCGGCTGGTTCACTGGTATTGCCGCACCAGCAGCTACGACAGCTTTGAAGCCGCCATGAAGCCCTTCTCCCCCGGCGGATATGCCCTGCTGGGCGTCTTCGCCGGATGTGTACTGGCGGCAGTTGTTATTCGCCTGCTGCATTTTGACCGGAATCTGCCACAGATGCTGGACTGCATGGCCGTGGCCGGGTGCGCCGGTATCGCCGTGGGGCGGCTTGCCTGCTTCTTCAATTCCACTGACCGGGGGCAGATCATTACTTCCACTCAGTCGCTTCCTTGGGTCTATCCCGTGACCAACGCCGTTTCCGGCGCTACGGAGTACCGTCTGGCGACGTTCATTTTGCAGGCCATGGCGGCGCTGGTGCTGTTTTTGATTCTGCTTTCGTTCTACCTGCCCAAAAAGCAGCAGAAGGATGGGGACACGGCACTGATTTTCCTGCTGCTTTACGGCGTGTCCCAGATCGTGCTGGACAGCACCCGGTATGACAAGCTGTTTTTCCGGAGCAATGGCTTCGTCAGCGTGGTGCAGGTGCTGGGGGCGCTGGGACTGCTGCTGGTGATTGTGGTATTCTCCGCTCGGATGGTAAAAGCCCGGGGCTTCCGGTTCTGGAATGTGCTGGTGTGGCTGGGGATCGCCGCCTGCATCGGGGGCGCGGGCTTTATGGAATATTACGTCCAGCGTCACGGCGATTTGGCAGCCTTTTCCTACAGCATCATGAGCGCCTGCCTGCTGGCGGCAGCGGGGCTGGTTCTCCTGCTGCGCAAGCTGGCGCAGCCCGTCCGGCGCAGACGGTAATTGGATTCCTGACGCAAAACCCTCCGTATGCACGAACTGTCATACGGAGGGTTTTACAATATTGTGGCGCTTTATTCCGGCTTCTCCCGGGCGATCTTCTCTCTTGTCCAGTCGTTGACCTCTGCCTTTAGCTGCTGCATATAGTGGGAAAACTGTACGTTTTCTTCGCCGTAGGTCAGCTGCAAGTCATACTCAAGGGGCAGCCATGTGGAAATATCCGATTCATTGTGCTGGATCACCGCTTCCATTTTGTCCAGCGCCTTGTAGATTTTCGCTTCCTGTGTCTCCAAGGCGTTCATCTCGGTGAGCAGCGCCGCCCATTCCTCCCGGGCGTCCTCCGGGAGGGTGTTCACCCAATTCAGCAGGATGTCGTCCTCTTTCCGGGTATCGGCGTTGGTTTTCTCAAAGGTCGGGATGTCCCCGGTGAAGGCTTCTCCCATGTCGTGGATCAGGCACATGCGGATCACCTTGTCCATATCCGCCTCCGGGAACTCCTTCGTCAGCAGCATCGCCATCAGGGAAATCCGCCAGCTGTGCTCCGCCACGCTCTCCCGGCGGCCGGAGGAGGTATAGCAGTGCCGTGTGTTGCATTTCAGCTTCTCCGCCACGGACAGAATTTCCAGCAGTTCTTTGGGCTTCATTTTGATTCCTCCCAGTAAAATCTGGGCGCGCATTTCTGCGCGCCCTGTTGATCATATCAGGAAAGTAAGAGCTTGTCGTCGGCTTCGTCGGAGCCGGAGGCTCTGCTGAACAGATTCAGCAGCTGCTCCACCGTCAGATTCTTCTTTTCCTCTCCGGAAACGTCCACCACAACATGCCCCTCGTACATCATGATCAGGCGGTTGCCATAGGAAATGGCGTCGCGCATATTGTGGGTGATCATCATGGTGGTCAGGTGGTTCTTCTCTACGATCCGCTGGGTCGCCTCCAGCACCTTGGCCGCAGTCTTGGGGTCAAGCGCCGCGGTGTGCTCGTCCAGAAGCAGCAGCTTCGGCTGCTGCAAAGTCGCCATCAGCAGCGTCAGCGCCTGACGCTGGCCGCCGGACAGCAGACCGACCTTGGTGGTCATCCGGTCTTCCAGTCCCAGATCAAGAATCCGCAGCTGCTCCTTATAGAACTCCCGGTCCGCCTTGGTGATACCGGGCCGGAGGGTTCTGGGCTTGCCCCGGCGTGCCGCCAGTGCAAGGTTTTCCTCGATCTGCATAGTCGCGGCAGTGCCCATCATGGGATCCTGAAACACCCGGCCGATGTACTTTGCCCGCTTATACTCCGGCAGGGCGGTCACGTCCACGCCGTCAATGAGGATTTTCCCGGTGTCCACCTGAAACACTCCGGCGATGGCGTTGAGCATGGTGCTCTTGCCCGCGCCGTTGCCGCCGATGACGGTGACGAAATCGCCCTCGTTCATGGTCAGATTCAGACCGTTCAGCGCCACCTTCTGGTTTACCGTTCCGGCGTTGAAGGTCTTGCTGATATTTTTCAGCTCCAGCATCGTCACACCTCCTTCTTTTTGGGAAGCACGATGGTCTTCCAGTAGGGAACCGCAAGGAACAGCGCCACCACCAGTGCCGTCAGCAGCTTCAGGTCATTGGTGTTCAGGCCAAGCTGCAGGACGATCTGGATGACTACGTAGTAGATCACCGCGCCGATGACGACGGACACCAGCTTCAGCGCGAAATTGCGGAACACGCGTCCCAGCAACACCTCGCCGATGATAACGGCGGCAAGGCCGATGACGATGGCGCCCCGTCCCATGTTCACATCCACCGCGCCCTGATACTGGGCAAGCAGGCCGCCCGCCATGGCGACCAGACCGTTTGCCAGCATCAGGCCGAAAGTAATGCCCGACTTGGTATCAATGCCCTGTGCGCGGGCCATGTTCTGGTTCGCGCCGGTCGCCCGCAGGGAGCTTCCGTACTCGGTGCCGAAGAACCAGTACAGCAGGCCGATCAGCACCGCCAGAAACAGGATCACCAGCGGAATGGGGTTATTCAACGCCAGATCCCGGACGTAGCGCTGGGAGACCAGCAGGTCGTACTTATCCACGCCGATGGGCTGGTTGGCCTTGCCTGTCATGATCCGAAGATTGACGGAGTACAGCGCCAGCTGGGTGAGGATACCGGCCAGAATGGCAGGAATCCCGCACCGGGTGTGGAGCAGACCGGTACACAGTCCCGCCAGCACACCCGCCAGAAACGCGCACAGCAGCGCGGCCCATGGATTCCACCCGGCACGCATCAGCATGACGCACACCGCGCCGCCGGTGGCAAGGCTTCCGTCCACCGTCAGGTCGGCCACGTCCAGAATACGGTAGGTGATGTACACGCCGATTGCCATGATTCCCCAGAGCATTCCCTGAGTGATCGCGCCCGGCATGGCATTCAAAAGGGATAGGAAGAAACTCATATCTTGATACCTCTACAATAATAAAGAAATTGCCCGGTCCGGGCGCAGAATGACGCCAAGGCAGGACAGGGTAAAAGCCCTGCCCTGCCGCTTGATTTTACGGGAAAATTACCCCATCGGCTCGTAGCCGTCGGGAATTGTGACGCCCAGCGCCTCGCAGTTGGCGGCGTTGTACATCTTGGTCACCTGAGGGGCGTACTCCACGGGCATCTGGGAGATGTCCGTCTCGCCGGTGAGGATCTTGGCCGCCATCTTGCCGGTGGCGACGCCCAGATCGTAATAGCTGATGGACAGGGTCGCGATGCCGCAGCCCTCGCAGATGCCGGCCTCACCGGCGATCACGGGAACCTTGGCCGGCAGCACCACGTTGGCAATGGCCTCGGTATTGGAGGCAGCGGTGTTGTCAGTGGGGATGTAGAGCACGTCGCTGGCATCGCAGGCCGCCTGAGCGACGGACGCAACGTCGTTGGTGTCGGTGAAGGCAAAAGCAGTGGCAGTCAGACCCAGCTCGGTCAGATACTTGGTCATTTCATCCACCTGATACTGGGAATTGGCCTCGGCGGAGCAGTACAGCAGGCCGATGTTTTTGGCGTCCGGGAACAGCTCCTGAATCATGGCAGCCTGCTGGTCAAGGGGAGCCAAGTCGGAGGTGCCGGAGATGTTGCCGCCCACAGTGCCCGTCCAGCCATCGATCTCCAGAGCGGAAGCGTAGTCGGTGACGGAGGTACCCAGAATGGGGATCTCACTGGTCGCCGATGCGGCAGCCTGAAGGGCGGGGGTGGCGTTGGCCATGATCAGATCGACCTTGCTGGAAACAAAGCCGTTGATGATGGTGGTGCAGTTCACGGAGTCGCCGGAGGCGTTCTGGACTTCAAATTTCACCTTGTCTCCCAGCGCTTCGGTCAGAGCGTCCTGAAAGCCCTTGGTCGCGGCGTCGAGGGCGTCGTGCTGAACCAGCTGGCAGATACCCACAACGTATGTATCCTTCTTTGCGGCAGCGCCGCAGGCGGTCATGGACAGCAGCATCACAGCCGCCAGCACAATAGCAAGAATTTTTTTCATGTTCAATCCTCTCCTTTTGTTTCTATCCGGTGTACCTTTGTGCGTGCGCCGAATACTTATTGACATACTATACCACCATAATGCACAAAATGTCAACAGGAAATTGCGCAAAATGTAAAAAATTACGGGTCTTTTTCCCGAAAATAAAAGATGGGGCGCATCCAAATGGGTGCGCCCCGGAAAATGTAATACTGTTTTCTGATTAAAATCAAGATTTTAATCAGAAAGGCACTGTCTGACGGCGTTGCCCGTTTTGTGATTTATAAGGAAAGAAATCACAAAACACGTCTCATATGAACT
>ERZ840096.1398-NODE-1398-length-25332-cov-3.826008_pt1 | contig 25332 bp, 20 predicted proteins | sample MGYA00519878_ERZ840096 | MGnify/ENA primary metagenome ERZ840096 (study PRJEB31850, sample SAMEA3708865) | human gut metagenome | biome: human gut; feature: human-associated habitat; material: faeces | place: China | collected 2014 ...
TCGAACCATCCAGATAGCGGGTCGCCGTGGCGCGCCCGAAACTGTCGAACGCGGTATGCACGGTTTCGCCGGTCAGCGTTTCCGCGCCGTTTTCCACATGATAGGTCCGCACGCTCTGAACCCGGCCCGCGGAATCCTTCACCGTAACGGTTTTGGTGCCCAGCACCACCGACGACGGCATCGCCGTCGAATCCGGCGCGCCGCTCCAGGAGGTTTCCGTTTCCGTACCGGAACCGTCACGCTGGTATTCGGTCAGCGTTACCGTGCCGTCAGGCCGCTTCTCCAGTCTCACCCGTCCGTAGAACGGACTGGAAGCATCGGTCACATAATAGGTTTCCGCCATATAAGCAGTATTATTTTCATCGTATTGCGTGTTTGTATCTGGAGCCGTTGTGATATTGCGGTGGCGTACCGAACGGCTTCGGGAAGTCAGCACGTTATTGACTTTCGTCTCCGTATCGCTCGTGATCTGAACTCCATTATCCGTGATCGTGTGGGTCGTCACCGTGGTCAGGCCACCAACCTTTTCCGTCGTCGAAACGAGTTCACCATCGGCGTTGTAGGTATAACTCGTACTACTGCCGTCAGGCTCGGTAACCGACGTCAGGTTGCGGTTTGCGTCATACGCATAGGTGGTCACCGCATCGCCGATCCGGCTTTCAATCACCTCATATTCACCATCGGCAAATTTCTGCTTCGTCACTTTCTCCTTCAAGAGCGGTGTGGAAACAGAACCAAGGTAACGATATTCAATCCGCTGCGAACCGGTATCGCGACGCGCCACAGTTTCGCTTTCCGCTGAATCAGTATTATCTCCGAGCCAGCGTGTCAAAGTCCAGACATCGGCTGCTTCACCCCCAAAATCCGGATTGACCTGATATGCACAGGTATATTTATAGTTTCTAACAACCCCGTTTACCGTGTTTTTCACCGTAAAAGAATTGACAGAAGGTATTGAACCAGACTCCGTATAATGAAGCTCCAGCACCGCTTCCGCGAACGATGTGGAAGCTCCTGAGTGGAAAGTTTTCATTACAATCCGGTTGACAAATGCCGTATTGCCGGAAAATGCCTTTGAATATTCGAATGTTGTGCGGTACAAACCAGTGTTTGCTTCCGTGGGATACCCCTCGTCATTCATCGTAACCGTGGTAGTTCCCGCTGGAGTGACTTGGAAGGAGTTCAAGCTCAGCAGATTATGATCCAGAGTTTCGGAATCGACTCGAACCGAACCGCCCGGCTGATCGAATTGCCCTTTACCAAGTTCGAAATTTACCTTAACTGAACCGAGGCCACATTCACCATTCATCGGGACACAGTCGCCGACACAGCTGCCGCAGCCGCCGGTGATCATAACTTTGTCCTCTCCAGGCTCATCTACGCCGACGGAAGAGGATTCATATTCCAATGTTGCCGCTACTTCTTCATCCGGCAACAGAGGCAGGAAATAAAGCGTGAGTTCAATATTTTCCGGATCATTTGGAATTTCGTCAAGTGTGACGGACACTTCCCGCTTGCGCTCTCCAGGCTTCAGGAAACTCTGCGTACATTCGACATCTTTATAAATGGCGTAGGATTCTTTTTCCTTCGATTCAATTTTCAACGTCGCGTTTCTGCTTTGGAGCTTGGAACGATTCACATGAAGGATCATCCGAATCGGCTGTGTTTTACCGTTGGAAGCGATGGTTACGCCTTTTTTGGGCTTTTCATTACCGGATGCTTTCAACATTGCATCCCAGCTTCCCGGAGGAAGCGGCTGGAAATCAACCGTTGAAGCCGGATCAACTACACAAATCGCAACTGATTTTGCCTGTGCCGGGAGATTTTCTTCATCGCCATAGTTGCAACGCGCCACTACGATATGCGTACCCGTGGAGGTCGGCCGGAAATCAGCTATACCCGGTTCTTCATCACCACGCGGCAACAGGATTGTTTCGATTTCCGCAAGCGGATAGCGTGTCCAGGAAACTTTGTTCAGATCCCATGAACCGAAGTTTGGGGAAGCCTTAAGGACGGTATTCCATTTTGCCGGCTCGTTTCCCTGACCCGGCTTATAAACACGAACAAAATATTCCGCCGAAGGAGTCGGCTCATATTCCGGCAACTCGGGCAACTGATCGGGATCTAAATTGCCGGTGGTAGTCTTTGAGGTTACCTCCAACTTTTCCACGGTTTGCTGGACCCAAACTCCAGTACTGACATAATGAATGGAATCGCAGGAACCTCCCATTGCCACACAATAACGATGCTTCCCGTTGACCAATGCGGGATTAATCGCATCTTTTTCTTCATTATGATAGATATGAGAAGAAGAATCGCTTTCTGAGCAAATCCACCGTGCGCTGTGCGAATAACTTCTTGATTGGACTTCATCACAGCCTTCTACTTTACAGCCGCGAACCCTTTTCGAGTTGTCGCTTTTGCTGTTATTCATCGTTTCAAGGACGAATGCCCTTAACGAGGAACTGCTTGAATTGATCCTGAAATAATCACTGTCCGCACCGGACAAGTCACAGTTATATGACCATTCTCCCCAGTCATGGTCATGATCGCCACCGCCGCCACCGCCGCCTTCCGGTTTCTTTAAGGTCACACTGTAATCAAAATCCGCACTTGAGTTATGAGCCGAACATTTAATGTGGATTGAACCAGTGTAAGTTCCCGGTTCATCTTTCATCCCTCCGGGGGAACAACTTCCGACAGAGATGCTGCAGGGAATCATCTCTTCACAATCGGGACACATAATTTCTTTGTTTTTTACACTGACCCGGGATTTGACGATCGAAGTAATATTGACCGGTTCATATTTGCTGAGCCCGCTTTCATTCTCCTGGTCATCCCCTTTTTCGACCAGAGTAACTTGGGCATTCAGAGAATTTTCAAGCTCGATGGTACAATTGCCCAAATTGGGATGTTTGCAAGGGTTATCATCATTTACTGCCCAGGTTGCGGCAGCCATACCAATTGCCAGAAGGCCGGTCAGGATTCGTTTCATTTGGGTTCCTCTATGTCAATTCATATTATTTGAAAATTTTATCAGTGCCATGCGGGCCGCTTTGCCTTCCGGCCCCTTGTTCCGGGCGAGCTGTTCCAGTGTCGGACGGCTTTCGGGGCGCTTCAACTGCCCCAGCCCCGCAATCGCGGAGAGGCGCAGCGTCAGCGGCGTCGAGGCGTTTTCCGCCAGCGACCGGATCGCCGGTTCGATTTCCGCATTGCCCAGCATCGCCGCGACCTGCACCGCGGAAAGCCGCGTCAGGTTGTTCACATTTCCGTCCTGCGCGATTTCGGCCGCCCGGCGCGAAATCACCGCCGTATCAAATTCTTTCGGATATTCCGCACACAAATAGCGCAGCGCCAGCAGCGCACCGCCCGCAATTTCATTATCCGTCTCATTCAAGGCATCGTAGAACGCCTGCCGGATCGCAACGTCGCGCGTCAGTTCGTACTGGGGGCGCAGATGCTGCAGCGCATAAATCCGGACCGTGATATTCTGTTTCCGGTCCGAATACAGATCCAGCAGCACCCCGGTCAGTTCCGGCGGAAGCGTCTTCTGATTCCGCAACTTGTTCATCAGGTCGTTCTTGATCACCAGCTCGATATCGCTGTTTTCGCCGTATTTCAGATAGCGGGCGACCGCCTCGCGGTCCGCTGCCGACAGGTCGTCCGGCAGTGCATGGACCTGCCGGAGCCGTTCGGCTGTGGAAGCCGTCCCGGGATTCACGATCCGCCGGACATCGTCGCGTTCCGCCGGGATCGCCGGGACGGAGGCCGCCCGCCGGACGGCGCTTTTATCGCCGGGACTTCCGGAGAAAGCTGACGTTTTCTCCGCTTTTTCCGTTTTCAGGAAATACCAGGCCAGAGCAGCTACTGCAACGGCAGCGAGGCAGGCCGCGCCAACGATCTGATGCGGCTTTTTCATCTTTTCCGGATCCCCATATACTCATTATTTTGATAGGCTGACATACTGTGACAGACCGAGCTGGTTACTTCTGCCGAGCGGATGAAACGCACCTCCGTTGTGCCGGTCGCGTCGAAATCCGCGCTGCGCAGCACCTTGCTCACGGTGCCGTCGTCGAAGATCACTCCCGCGACGAAGATGTTCAGCCGCAACTCCACATCGGAACGCATCGGCGAACAGACCACCGTCATCACGTACTCCTTCGAGCCGTCCTCGTACTCCTCGCCCGGAGCCAGCACTGTCTGATAGGAGGAGTAGATGCCCATGCCGGAAATCTTCTGAACCGCCAGCACCGGACCATTTTCGCCGAGACGGGCCGCCGCATAGCGCGGCTGGTTGTCGTCTGTGAACACCCGGAATGCGGTTTTCTTTTCCGACTTCTCCACGGCGACATCCCGCAGCCGGTCGTCAAAGCTGAAGCTGACCGCCTCCGGCGCCGCCGTTTCGTCCCACTCGCGCTTCCAGGTCTGCCACAGCGCCACGTCATCGCGCTTGAATTGGTAATCCACCACTTCCAGCTGCAGCGTCGCCTCCTGCACCTGACCGGCGGGATCGGTATAGCTGCCGGTCAGCGTATAGGCTCCGGCAGCGTCGAACTTCTGCACCGCCGCGGTTCCGGCCGTGCCGCTCACCTCCGTCGGGCCGCCGGTGATTTGCCAACTGCCCTCCGACATCTCCGCCGGAGTCGCGGTCAGGCGCAGCGAATCCCCTTTGCGGATGCGCAGAGTTCCCGGATTGTCTTTCAGAAGATTGGTTTCGCTCCAGCGGATTTTCTGTTCCTGCCGGTAACCGCCGTTCTCGAACGAAACGGCAATCGTATTCTCGCCTTCGGCCAGCGGCACATCGGCATACCAGTTCCTCGAACCGAGTTCGGAGGCCGCAATCGAATCATTAACCCGAACCAGTCCCGGATAGAACGAAGTACCTTCCATGCAATACGGCGACACCCGGCTTTCGGCCGCGGCGGAAACCGTACTGCGGTTTTTCAGCAGCCGGACCGGCAATTGCGCCTGCTCTTCCGGTTCCGGAGCCTGCGACTTGATCCGGAAAAGTTCCAGCCGGTCGACCACCAGCGCCATCGCATTGCGATAGTTGTCCCACTCCAGACGGATGCGGTGTTTGCCCGCCGCCAGATAGGGGGTGTGGAAGAACGGCGTGACGACGGCAGGGCCGAAAGCCTCCAGCTTTCTCGTGCCGCAGAACACATCGTCCACATACACATCGATTTCGGTGTCCTTTGCATTGCCGGTGCGGTTGCGCAGCGAGAAGACCAGTTTCAAGATACCGCCTTCCGCAAGCTCCGCCTCATACTCCAGCGCGCCGCGCCGCCCGGCGGCTTCAGCCGAAGCGCCGGACTTCTCCCAGCTACCGAGACTGCCGGCAAACGAAGCTCCCGGCAGCTCCGCCAGCTTTTCAAAGCGCATCATATCGAGATCGGCCGCCGGGTCCTTGCCGAAGACGAGCGCTTCTTCATAGTCCGAAAGGCCGTTCCCGTTGGTGTCGGTCCTGGTCGGATCGGTGTGGTACTGGTAGATTTCGTCCCAGTCCGAAAGACCGTCGCCGTCGCTGTCTTTGCTCTTCCAGTCGGTGCCGAGCTTCATTTCGTCTGCATCGACGATGCCGTCGCCGTCGGTGTCGCGCTGCCACTGCAGGTACTCAAGCGCCTCCTGACCGAGACCGCCGGAGTAGTGCCAGACGTTATCGCCGTCGAAGGAACGGCGTTCAAAGCCGGCCCCTTCCCAGTTGATCTGCAACTTGGCATTGCTCTCGTATTCCACATATTCAAGCCGGAACGAATGGATACCGGCCTTCAGCGGAACTTCCGCCAGGTATTCCTGCGGCGAACCGGGACGATTATTTTCGATCACCGTAACGCCGTCCACCTGCAGACGCGCCGCGTCGTCGTTGCTCATGAAAAATTTGTATTTTCCGGTCGCCGGAACTTCAAAGAAGCCGGTCACCACCGCGCCGACATGGTCGCTCAGGCCGCTGGTCAGGATTTCGCCCGAAGTGGCGGCAAAACAGAAATTCTTCACGACATCGGACTTGAACGGCTTCTGTTTGCCGAAATCGGGCAGATAGTTCCAATTTCCTTCATAGTAGGCGACTTCGGCTCCCGGCTGACGCTTGCTCTGCAACTCCTCCGGCAACGTTTCCGGCGGCGCAATGAGGGGATTCGAACCGAGCAGGAATTCCTGATAGTTGCTGAGTCCATCGCCGTCGGGATCGTCGGTCGCCAGGGTCGGGGCATCGCCGAAATAACGGTGTTTCCACTCGAAGTAGGCTTTCTCCTCCTCCGTGAAATCCGGAAGCACCTGAAGCGCCGGGCTGCGGCGCGTTTCAGCCCCGGAGGTGCTGACCGCCGTGACCGTGTACGCATAGGCCGCATCTTCCGCCACCACGCGCGGAATCCCGGCGAGCGTCTGCGTTGCCGAGGTGCCGACAGCCGTGTCGCCGCGGTAGACTTTGAAATGGTCGAGCGTGAATCCTTCCGGCGCCGCCCAGTCCCATGAAAGCGTCAGCGCATCCGGCAGCTTCTCCGCCTTCAGGTTGTAAGGTGCGAGCGGTTGTTCGAGCTTCAGCGCCAGCGTCGCTCCGGCGGTTCCGGCGGGAAGCGTTTCGCGGCTGATTCCCGCAAAGGAGTCGTAAACAACCTTTTCCCCGGCCGGGAAGAAGAGCGGGCCGATGACCCGCTTCCAATCCGGGCCGCCGTTCACCGGGGTAACCAGTTCGAGTTCGTACCAATGCCCGCCGTAGACCGGCAGACTCTGCGTCCCGGCCTGAAGCTGGACAGTGCGGATATCTTGAAAATCGTCGTCAACCAGCGGATAATTCAATCTTGTGCTGACGTTACGGAGTGTCAGAGTTCCTGCGGCAGCTCCGGCGGCTTCACTGGAAATCGTCAGCGGAACCAGATTCCAGGCCGCAATCTTTTTCAGCAGAGAAACCGTGGATATTTTCGTTTCAATCCCGGCCAGGGCATTCCGGATCTGCATGGCCGAATCAAAGATTTCATGATCGTAATTCTCATATGCCAGCATCACCGGGAAGTATCGGTAATACGCATTCAGAATGGAAATATAGGGATGGATCACAGTTCCGGATTCGTCATCCACGGTGTCGAAGAAGTCAAAGAAACGCAGCTGGATATCCCGCTGGCGAACCAATGCCTCTTTGATTTCCTCGCGGGAGCTTTCCGCATCCAGCGCCTGCCACTGCATTGCAGCAAGGCGGTACAGCGTTGAATAAACTGTCACCTGATGGTTCTTCATGAAACCCAGCGAAGCATCGTACAGAGCTTCGGCGGCTGTCCGGCTGCCGGTTTTGCTCCGATCGGCGAGATAAGCCGCCCAGTGTTCTTCCGCCAGTTCAGCGAGCTTGCTCTGGATGTACATGTGTTCAAAAGAGTTGCCGCCGAAATCCTCGGCCATCATCTGCGAAAGCTCGCTGCGCAGCGTCAGCCGCTCCGCCGCAGTCATGCTGCCGGTGCTCTCCCGAAGCAGCTCAAATTCAGCTTCAACCAGTTTTTCGAGCAGAGACTCGTCGACGACGGTGAACGTGATATTGGCGCCGGTTACGGCTTCCACAGCGCTTTTCACTGCGGAGATCAGGCTCGGGGCGGTATAATCCGCCAGCTCAATCGGGTTGAAAAGGTCCACGACCTGCTGGAGTTTGTCGCCGTAAGCGACGGTTTCCGGCTTCTGAGTTTTCAACTGCAGCGGAGCGCTCCAGTCGGTCCCCGAACCGTTGGCGAACTCCCCGCGGATCGTGTACCGGTATTCCATGCCCGGAATCAGGCCGCTGTCGGTAAAGGAGGCGGTCAGGGAAGTGCCGACTTCCGTTCCATCCCGGCGGATCGTCCAGACCGCGCCTTCGCTCAATTCCGGCGCGCATTCCCAGTTCAGGGTGATTTTCGTGTAGGTGACCTGCTTGTCCGCCGGAGTCGGCGCCGGGGCGCAGGTCGGATCGGTGCCGTTCAGAAATTCGTGATAATTGTCCACGCCGTCCCCATCGGAATCATCCGTGGAAAGAACCGGCTGATCACCGAAATGCTGTCGCAACCACTCAAAAAATTCCGCATGGGCGCTCTGATCCCCCGGCTCGACCGTGACCGGCACGCTGAAGCGGGAAAGTTGGCCGTTCGCATCGAACGCGGCGACCGTATAGGTGTAATTGCCGTCCGGCGCGGCCAGCCGGATATTCGCCGCGCTGTTTCCGGTAACGGCGGCAACCAGCGTATTCCCATTGAAAACCTTGAAGCCCGCAGCCTTAAAGTCCGCCGTGTCAACCCAGTCCCAACTCAGCGTAAACACGTCGATATCACGCTCAAACCTGAGGTTATAGGGGAAATCGGAATCGGCCACGACGATTTCGGCCGTCGGCCCATTCGTCGCTGGAGACTGTACCGGATTGCCGTGCGTGTCATAGACGATCTGCTGATCATTTTGCTGCGGGAAAGAGGGAAGAGTCATGACCAGGTCGCTACCGCCAGGAATTGAGATATTGGCCGTGATTTCGTAGACGTGCCCGGCATAAACCGGAATTTCCGCCTCGCCGTCGATTGCAAATGTGCGTTCTTCATAGTAAGGTTCGTCCGGAAAGAGTTCCGGCTTCGTATCCGCCGTTACGTTGGCTACCTTGATCGAACCGCGGCGCGGATTTCCTGCCGCGTCATGGAGTTTGACCTTGACCCGGATCAGCTGCCAGGCTTCGATTTGTTCGAGCCGGTTGTTGCCCGCCACTTTCCCGAACAGTTCCTGCTGTTTGACTGCGCAGGAACGGGCTGCAAGAAATGCCTGTTCCCGATAATCATCATAAGGGAGCAACTTCGGGAAATGCCTGAAATACTGTCCGGCCAGATAGCTGTAAATAAATCTCGCTTCATTTCCTTTCGAGTCGGGAAAGAAATCAAAAAAACGAAGTCTTTCGGACGCAGACGCCGCAAGTGCGGCCTCAACTTCATCAGCGCCGCTTTCCGCAGTCAGATGAGCGACTTTGAAAACAGAAAGACGATTCAGGGTGCTCGAAACACAATTCTCCTGATCGCTGAGAAATTTCAATGAAAATTCGTACAGGATGGTTGCCGCCTGCTTGTTTCCTTTCTCCCAATGGGCTTCGGCAAGCGTTGTCAGGCGTTCATAGATATAGACTTGCTCCATGGAATGGCCGCCGAAGCCTTCTTTCAGGCACGCGTCCAGCTCCGCCTGGGCGGCGATCCGTTCCGCATCGGTCCAGTCCGGCACCGCCGTTTTGATCACCTCCAGTTCCTCGGAAATCATTTGACTGATCAGTTCGGTGTCGAACGTATTCATCGCCAGACTACTGCCGGTCAGACTTTCAAAACCGGCTTTGATTGCGGAAAACAGTGAAAGCGCGGTCAGATTTTTCGCCGGCATATCATGCAGCGAATCGACAACGCTTTCCACTTGTTCGTGTTGAGAGAAGTCAACCGAGTCGAAAGTCTTGACTTTCAAAGGAGCCGACAGATCGGAGGATTTGCCGCCTGTGGTGACGGCATCCACGCTGTATTCGTAATATTTGCCGGGGATGACGCCGGTATCGGTGAAAACAGTTTCGGTTGAACGGGAAATTTCTTTTCCATCCCGATAAATACGATAGCCGGCAATCTGGGTCCCGTCGGCGGGATATTCCCATTTGATTGTAATTTTGCGATAGGTTGCCCGCTCAAGTTCCAATTTCTGCGGAGCGTCGATCAGATTCTCCGCGGCCAGTACTCCCGTCACTGCAAAAGCGGCAGCCAGACACAAATTACGCCAGATCATTTACAATTCTTTCTTATAAAATAATATTTTATATGATGATAGATAAGACAATACAATTCAACAGCCATCGTGAAGATCAAACGCAAGTTGAAATTCGCAGCAATTGTTTTCTCCCTTTTCTCCGTAAAAGCAGCCAGAAAGCAAGCCATGAGGCGGGGAGCATGGAGATATTGCCGATATATTTGGAATATTTGAGAGAACTGATCGGATCTTGGCCGAACCATTGAGCAATCAAAGGAAGCAGTCCGCCCAGTAGTATTGCAATCCCAAGCGAAAACAGCAGGAAACGCCAATAATAATGAAACCAGCTCCAGAGTTTTGCTTTCAAAGTCGGTTCAACTGAAACCGTCGAGAGGATCAAGGGAGAGTTTTTGAGATGCTTATTCAAAATATAAAGCAGAACAATCAACGAAGCTATGGCATTCGCTATGGAAGAATAGCATAATGTAATGAGAAAAAGAAATTTCGCATCTGGCCAAATCGCAGCAAATGCATTTAGTATAATACCGCCGCCAAGCAAAAATAGAATAAAAAGGATGGAATAACGCCAGAAAAAACTCCACCATACTCTTAATAAATCCAACATATTCCACCTGTACTAAGCATAGTATGACTGCCAATAATTTTCACAAGTCTATTACAATATCCCACTTTTGCTCATTAATCAATACTGAAACCGGAAAAATCCCTATATAATATTACGGAATTCCGATATAAGAGCTCCATTTCAGTAGTGCCTTCGCCGGCAATAAACGGTTTCTGAAGTTAAGTCTGCAACCCGGATTTGCCATTTTTCAAATACCGGAGTATTTTATCGGATATTTGATCTGAAATTCAAAGTTGAAGCATGAAACTTTACTGCAAAGAACATCTGTGGCTGGAACGGAGCGGAAACGACTGGCTGCTGGGACTGACGGCTTATGCGGTTGCGATGCTTGGCGAAATCATCTGGCTGGAGTTCAGCAATAGCCGGGACTGTGAACAGGGAACGGCGATCGCGACGCTGGAATCCTCCAAGATCGCGTGGGAGATTGTTTCGCCCGTGACAGCCGAGGTCATCGAATGGAATCTGCGGTTGCAGGACGATCCGGGACTGCTCAACCGTTCACCGGAGCAGCAGGGCTGGTTCTGCCGTTTGCGGAATGTACAGCCTGATCCATCCGTCTGGATGCCGTGTGAAGCCTATTTGAATTACGCGGAAGGGCTTTGACGCGAATGCTTTTTTTCTTCCACAACCGGCTCGAACCGGAACTGAATCTGGCGTTGGAAACCGTGCTGGCCGATCAATTCACCGACGAGGTTTTCATGTTCTGGCGGAACGCTCCGGCGGTTATCTGCGGCCGCCATCAGGATATGGCCGTAGAAGTGAACCGGGAACGCGCGTTGAGCTATGGCGTTCCGGTCATCCGCCGCAGCACGGGAGGTGGAACCGTCTACCACGACTTCGGTACGGTGAATTTCACGCATATTGTTCCGGCCGGTCATCATATAGATATGAAACAGCTTTGCTTCCCACTGGCGGAGGTGCTCCGTCAGTGGGTGCCGCGTCTTGAAATCAGCGGCAATGACCTCGTGATCGACGGCCGCAAAATCGGCGGAACGGCCCAGCGGCAGTTCCCGGGCCGCCGCCTGTTCCACGGTTGCCTGCTGTATCGGACCGATCTTGTCCGGCTGGCGGAACTTCTAACGCCTTCTGCCGAAAAGCTGCAACGGCATGGAGTCGCTTCAGTCCGGGCGCGAGTGGCCAATTTGTCGGAATTTTGCGAAACAGCTCCGCCGGTTGAACAGTTTCTCGCTGATTTACGTCTGGCCTGTGGAACATTGCTTCGGGTTCAGGCGGCTGAAATTCCCTCTGAATTGTGGGAGCAGGCAGAGGCGCAGTGCGAAAGTGAGGCATCGTATGTATGACGTTGCGGTCATCGGCGGCGGTCCGGGCGGCTGCCGCGCCGCTGAGCTGGCTGCTCGCCGGGGATTGAAAACGGTTCTGTTCGAGCGGGAGGAACTGGGCGGCGTCTGCCTGAATTACGGCTGCATTCCGATCAAACTGCTGTTGCATGCCGCCCGGATGTACGAGGCGTTCCAGCTTGAGGCGCCGCAATTCGGTATTGATGCCGAAAGATTTCAATGGGATTTTGAAACGCTTTGGAAACGAAAAGAGCGCACGGTTGCGCGGCTGCGGGCCGCGCTGCGGCAGCGGTTGCAGGCTGTCGATGTGGAGCTGGTCAATGCCGAAGCCGCCGTTGAATCGAAACTGCCCGGCGGATTTCTTATCGCCGCCGGGAACAGTCGGTACAAAGCCCGGCAACTGATCCGGGCGACCGGCGGGAAGCCTCATATTCCGGCGATTCCCGGAATCGCGGAAGCTCTCGCGGCCGGTTTCGCAGTCACGCCCCGGGAGTTGCCGGCTGCCGTTCCGCCATCGCTGTTGATCCTCGGCGGCGGCGCAGCCGGTATTGAACTGGCGACCTTTTTCCGGATCGCCGGTTCGGCAGTGACGATCGTGGAAGCCGGAAATGCACTTGGCGGGCGACTGGATTTCAGGCTGGCGCAGTTCCTGACCTCGGCGTTGGAGAAGCGCGGCGTGAAGATACACACGGCAAGTACGATCTCCCGGATCGGCGACGGCTGGGCGACGTTGGCGGATGGTTCCCGGCTGGCCGCCTCGAAGCTGCTGATCACCTGCGGATGGGAAGCCGCGGCGGCGGTTCCGGCCTCACCGGGAGTTCAGGTGATCGGCGATGCGGCCGGGCGGCACTTCCTCGCGCCGGTCGCCGAATGGGAGGCGGAAGCGGCGGTAGACCGGCTTTGCGGCATTTCACCGGAAAGGACGCTGCCAGTGGTGGCACGCGCGATCTTTGCGATCCCTGAAGTTGCAACTGCAGGAATGACTTTGGATGAAGCGCGAAAAATGGATACGGCGGCGTATGAACGGCAGCTTCCGCTGACCCTGTCCGGCCGGTATATGGCGGAGCATCCGCTCGAAAACGGTTTCGGAGTCGGCGTCTATTCCGGTGCCGGTGAGCTGCTGGGCGTCCACCTGGCCGGCAGCGGCGCGGCGGAATTGGCGGGGGCCTTTCAAATCAACGGGCGGGCGGTGATGCCTCCGCACCCGTCGCTGAGCGAATTCAACCGATTGTTGCAGGCGGGGGAATCATGAAAAAGTTTCTCGTCGGCCTGCTGCTGGCGGCGGCATCGGTACTGGCGGCCCGGACCGTCACGCTCGACTACTTTTTTCAGCAGGGATGTGAAGAGTGTGCCCGTGTCAATGCGCTGGTGCTGCCGATGCTGGCGGAGAGGTTTCCCGGCGAATATGAGCTTCGCAGACATGACATCAGTGAGGAGGCGAATTACCTGAAGCTGGTCGAATATCAGGAACGCCTGAACGTCACTTCCGACGATGCCGTCTGCATGATCGTCGATGGCAGACAGTATTTCGGCGGTTTCGCCGTGATCGATCGCGACCTCCCGGCGGCGATGGAAAGGGCACGGCAGCTTCCGGCGGATTCCGCGCTTCCGGCGGATGTATCACCGAACCGGGAACGGCTTCACCGGCGCGCCGAAACCTTTACGGTCGGCGCGATCCTGACGGCGGGGCTGCTGGATGGCTTCAACCCCTGCGTATTTTCCACGCTGATCTTTTTTATGAGCCTGTTGTCGCTCGCCCGTATCCGGGGCGGTCGATTGCTGGCGGTGGGGGGCGTTTACTGTCTGGCTTGTTTCTGCACGTATGTCGCTTTGGGGTTCGGGCTGTTTCATGTTCTGAAACTTTTTTCCGGCCATCAGGCGATGCGGCTTGGAATCGAAATCGTACTGATCGCGCTTTTGCTGCTGTTTGCGCTCCTCTCTTTCCGGGATGCGTGGCGTTTCCGCCGCAGCGGCAAAAGCAGTTCCGTTACGTTGCAGTTGCCGGAAAAGGTCAAAAACAGGATTCACGCCGTGATGCGGAGCGGCCTGAAATTCCGTTATCTTCTACCCGGAGCTTTTACCGTCGGCGTTCTGGTGACGGTGCTCGAAAGCGTCTGCACCGGACAGGTCTATCTGCCGACGCTGGTGTTGATGTCGCGTGAATTCGGGGCAGGCAGCCGCTGGTTCGGCTATCTGCTGCTCTACAACCTCATGTTCATCCTGCCGTTGCTGCTGCTCTTTCTGGCCGCCTGGCGCGGGACTTCGATGCCGGTGTTCCTGAACTGGAGCAGAAAGAATGTAGTCGCCGGCAAAACTGCGCTCGGCTGCCTTTTTCTGCTGCTGGCAGCCCTGATGCTGCTCTAATCGGCGAGAAGTCCGCGAATGCGGATCGAGAGCGGCGGCTGTCCGGTTGGAGAAACGACATCGATACGGAACTCCTTTTCCACGATTGCCGTACCGCCGGCCGGAGTCAACTTGCAGACTGCAAGCCATTTTCCTTCACTTTTTTCCAAACGGCAGCCGGAATCGACGGCGGCGGAAAGCACCACGCCGGATTGGGATGGCTCCAGCTCGAAGCGGAACTCATACACCTGACCTGCTTGCAACTTCCCGGCATAGAACGGGACGGCGGGGGTGATTTCGACCAGCGGCTGTGCAGTTCCCTTCAGTTCGAGCCGGATGAAGCGCCGGCCGGCCAGATCGGTTTCGACGTAGAGGATTTTAGAGAATTTCCCGGAAACGGAATTCGCCTTGACCTGCGTTTGGATTTCGAGAGCCTTGCCGGGTAAAATTTCCGAGGCGGAAATCTGACCGACCAGGCAGCCGCAGGTGGAACGGATTTTTTTGATTTTAACCGTCTCCTGCGTGGCATTGACCAATTGAAAGGTGTGCTCCTTGCTTTCCGCAGCCGGATAAGAGCCGAAATCGGCCACTCCATTTCCTGATATCTCCAAGCTGCCGGCCAACAATCGGCAGCAGAAGAGACTTCCGAAAATAATTTTCAGTAATATGATTTGGTGATTCATACCGTCGACAGATTTTTTCAACCGGAGAAATGACGGCAAAACTGCTTTGCCGAAAAAACGATCTTTTCCGATCCCGAAGTCGTTCCGCACTTATTTCGCGCCATATACATTACATGTCGAATGCCGATAACGCAAATGCCGGTATCAATTCCATATCCGCCAGGGTATTTTTTTATAGTCGAAATGAAATGTATTTGACCAATCTGCTTTCATATAAATATATTATAAAATGCCGGGAATGATTTGCAAGAGCAGCCGACAGGTGTTATTTTAAGTTGAATATTTTACTCTACTACCATATAACGATGCAGCTTTGTATTTGGAAAATTTCTAAAGATAATGCGCTGGTTCAGCGGAATTATCAACGTATCCGGCATGTCTGGCGGGAGCTTGCTTTCAGTGAGGACAGTCCCCCGGATGAAGCGGATTTCGTCTGTCTGCTGGGAAGTCCGGCCCGGACGGTGGTTTATGATATTTCCCTGCCGGCTTCCCTGAAGCGGAGTGCGGAGCGCGAGGTGCTGTTTGGTGAGCTGGCGGCGCGGCTGCCGGTTCCGGCGGAGTCGGTCTGCTGGTTCTACCGGGCCTGCGGCGGCGGAAAGTTCCGGGTCTGTGCGGTGCACCGGGAGGAGATGGCCCGTCTGCTGGAATTCGCACGGTCGCATTCGCTGAAGTTCGATCTTGCGATTCCGGCGGTGCTGGCCGAAACGCCGGAAGAGATTTTGCAGGTGGTGCCGGGTGAGGCTCCGCCGGAGGAGTTCCGCCCGGTCCGGTGCCGCGGGCTGAAAAATTTCTGTCTGGCGCTGTTCGCGTTGACCATCGTGCTTCTCGGCGTTGTCATCTCGCTGCGTTATCAGGATTTCGCGCGCGAGCGGGACCGGCTTGCCGGAATTCGTTCCGCCTGGGAGAAAGAATTGCGGGAAGAACGCCGCCGATTCGGTGAGCTGTCGGCCGATCAGGAGCTGCTGCAGGAGTTGCGGACCGCGAAAATCGATGCTCCGTTCGTGCTGCCGGTCCTGGGCCGGCTGACTTCCGGGCTGCCTAAGACGATGTGGGTGACCAATTATTCGCAAAATTACGACTCCGCCGACCTGACGCTCTCCGCCTCGAAAGATGAACCCAACCTTTACCGGTTGATCGGTGAAAACGAAACCTACGCGATCATGAATCTGCGGAAAAGCCGCGGTTACAACGATATGGTTTCCTTCTTCGTCAAACTCAGGATCAGGCACTGATGGAACTCTCCCGACAGAAACTGAATCTATATTGGCCGCTTATCCCGGCAGGGGGACTGCTGCTTTTCTGCGGTTGGCTGCTGATTGGTTCCTCCGGGCGGCTGCCGTTCACTGCGAAGCTGTTGGAGCGGGAGTGCCGCCGGCTCGAAACTCTGCGAAAGAATATTCTCGATTTGCGCGAACAGAACCGGCAGTTGCAGCTCGAAACCCGCCCCATGACCGCAATCCGGGAGGGGGCGCTTGCTGTGGACGGCGACACCGCCGCCGTCAGGCTGCGTGAGCAGGTCGAACGCATTGCCGCAGCTTCCGGGATCACCATCAGCTCGCTGCGGGAGATTCAACAGGCTCCCGCGGCGGAGGGCTGGATTGCCTGTACCCTGAGTTTTTCTGCGGAGTGTGCCATTGCGGACCTGCAGGAATTTCTGGCGGGGGTGGACAATAACATCCCGCGATTGTACTGGCGAAACCTGACGCTACGCCCGGATAACACGAACACTCCCTCCAAGGTGGTCCTTGACGGGCAGCTTGCTTTGCTGAACCATGCGGAGGAGGAAGAATGAAACCCCGTTGCTCCCTTCTGCTGACCGGCGGTCTGCTGCTGATTGCCCTGGTGTTTCTGGTTCTTGCGTTTTTGACCGGCGGCGCCGTCGAATCGCGGGAAAAATTTGAGCTGCCGGATGCGCCGGAGACGGCCGAAGCGAAGCGTCCCGAAGTGAAGGCCGCCGATCTGGCGGCAGGGAATCTGTTTCACCCTCTGCGCGGGGCCGCGGTTCCGGCGGAGCAGGAGAAAGCCGCGGCCAAACCCTCGGCGCGTCCTCCGGCGGCGGGGAAGTTCGAGTTGACCGGGATTTTTTCATTCGGGGATGCGCGTGGAGTGATCATTACAGGGGCGGAGCAATCGCAGGCTGCCGGCAAAAAGCCGGTCAAGCCGAAGCAGCTCTACCGGGAAGGTGATCCGGTCGGCGGCGGTTATGTGGTGCGGAAGATCGAAAAGGATCAAGCCGTCCTGATGCGGGGAAGTGAAAAGACAGTATTGCTTTTACATAAAAAGGAGAAAAAGCCTTGAGCAGATTCAGGAATGCAGTTTGCCTGCTGCTGTGCTCTGCGCTGATCGGTCCGTTGTTCTGGGGGTGCGCAACTTCAAAAAAAGATCCTTCCAGACAGGAGCAGGAGAAGCGGGAAGCTGAAAAACGGCGAAAAGAGTGGTTCAAAAACGCGGACGGCAAGCCGATTTCGGAACAGCGTTCGATTGAACATGAACTGCTGACGGAGGAGCCGTCCGCCTTGTCGGACCGGAAAAAGCCGGAGAATCCCTATCCCATTTACACGGAGCGTGAAAAAACGGAGGAACCTCCTGTCACGCCGCCGGAGGAGCGTTTCGACGGCCGGGAGAAAATCAAGGCGGAATTCGACTTCAACGGCGCGGCGGTTGCAGACGTCATTCCGGTCTTTGCGGAACTGCTGAGATTCAACTACCTGCTCGACGGCAAACTGAACGGCACGGTGACGCTCTCTTTGAAGGACGAGCTGACGCGCCGGCAGCTCTGGGAACTGTTCCGGCAGGTGATGCAGACGTCGAACATCTACCTGACAAGGCAGGACAACATGATCCATTTCCGCCCGGTGGAGGCGATCGCGCAGGCAGCGGCGGGGGACGGCGTGAGTTCCGATGCTGAAGTCGCGCTGTTCCGGCTGAAGAACATCGGGGCCAAGGAGACCGCTTCGCAGATCGGGCAGTTCCTGTCGCCCGGCCTGAAGCCGGTGGAACTTGAGGAGCGCAATCTGCTGCTGGTGGTCGATACGAAAGAGAATCTGCGCAAGGTCCGGCAGATCGTCGCGCAGCTCGACCGTCCGCTGCGGCAGGGGTGGGCGAAGATGGTGATTCCGTGCCGGAACATCGATGTTTCGCGCCTGGCGAAAGAGGCGGCTGACGTGCTGCCGGTGCTCGGTTTTCCGGTTGCGCTGAACAGCGACAAGCCGCGCCCGGAGGAGATTCAGCTTACGACCGTGGAGCGGCTGCAGATCATCGTCGCCTCGGCCGCGAACTACGAGGCGCTCGAAGAGCTGGGCCGCTGGATCAACATCCTCGACCAGTCGGAGACGGGCGACCAGGAGCGGATGTTCATCTACAACATCCTGAACGGCAACGCCGAGGAGCTGGTCAAGGCGCTGGCGGTGATGTTTCCGGTCGAGGGGGAGACGCTGACTGCTTCGACCGGCAGTTCGGGCGGTTCGTCGTCAAGCGGGAGCGGCGAACTCTTTTCGTCGTCGTCGTCCCAGGCCTCCACGTCCAAAACGACGACGCAGTCCGGCTCCGTGAAATCCGCCGCGAAAACCGGCTCCAAAGAAGAGGGGCCGGCCAATCTTTTCGAGGTGCCGGTCAAGGTGTTCGCGGACGCGGTGAACAACCGGCTCATCATTCGCACGAAGCCGCGCACCTATACGATGATCAAGGCGCTGCTCGGCAAGATCGACACGATTCCGCCGCAGGTGCTGTTTCAGGTGCTGGTGGTGGATGTTTCGCTGAACGATTCGGTCAAGTTCGGCGTGGAGTTCATGATGAAGGGCGGTTCCGGGAACGTCACGACGCAGGGCGGTACGAATTTCTCCGGCCTGACGCCTGGCAGCGGTCAGAATTCCCAGAGCGGCGGCAAATTCTGGATCTACAACCCGAAGAATCCCGACCAGAAGTTCGGCTACATCAATGCGCTGGCCGGCAAGACCAACGTGAAGGTCATTTCGAGTCCGCAGGTGCTGATCGCATCGAACAACGAAGCGAAGATCAGCGTCGGCAGCAAGGTGCCGATCGTGAATTCGGAGATCACGAATACGCAGTCGATCATCACGAATAACAATGATTCTTCGACGAACCTCGTCCGCAACATCCAGTATCAGGACACCGGGGTAATCCTGAAAATCACGCCGAAGGTCACGCGCGGCGGCCGGATCGCGATCAAGCTCGCGCAGACGGTTTCGGAGGCGGATTCGAATACGGTTTCCGACATTGATTCGCCGGTGATCAAGGAGCAGATCATCGAAACCGCGATGTCGCTGCGCGACGGGCAGACCATCATCTGCGGCGGCATCATCAAGGAAAAGAGCACTGACAACCTTTCGACGCTGCCCGGCCTCGGCGGAATTCCGTTCCTGCGGCGGCTGCTCGGCGACACCGACATCTCGACCGACCGCACCGAAATGATGATCCTGATCACCGGTTATATCGTCAGCGAGGACTCGCATCTGGAGGAGCTGGTCAAACGGTACGAGCAGGCGGTGGACACGTTGATCGATTTTCAGACTCCCGCCGGACAGCGGAAGCGCAAGATCGATCAGAACAAGGGACTGGTTGAAACATGGTTCATCGAATAGAGGAACTGAAACGGGCCATTCAGGAACGCTGTCCGGAGTACGGCGAACTTCTGGCGGAGGGCATGGCCCCCGCCGACGCCGACCGGGCGCTGGCCGAACGCGGCGCGGTCAGCGAAAACGACCTGCTGGCGATCTACAGCAGAGTTCTGGGCGTGGAGCCGTTCGACGAAGAGAACTTCCGGCAGCCGGAGCGGTTCGACGGCATCAGCGAGGAATACCTTGTCAATCAGGAGCTTCTGCCGTACCGCTGGGACGATGAAACGTTCGAGCTGCTTGCCGCATCGCCCTACGAGTGGGAGCGTCAGGCGTATGAGCTCAACGCATTTTTCGGCCGGCAGGTCACCTTCAAGCTCGCCCGCCGCAGCCTGATCGAGCGGATGACCGCGAAGGTCTATCAGGAGGCGGAGGAGGAAGAGGAGCGGCACTTTTCCGGCGACGACGAACACAAGCTCCGGCAGCTGGCCGGGGAAGCGAAGATCGTCCGGCTCGTGAATGAAATGTTGTCGCAGGCGCTCGAACGCAATGCGAGCGACATCCATGTGGAGCCGGAGGAGACGCAGCTGGTGATCCGTTTCCGCATCGACGGCGTGCTGCATGAGTACCTGAGTCTGCCGCTGTCGGACTACCCCGCGATCGCGTCGCGCATCAAGCTGATCGGCGCGCTGAACATCGCCGAAAGCCGCCTGCCGCAGGACGGGCGTACGAATTTCCAGATCGGCCGCCGCGAGATCGACATCCGCATCAGCACGATTCCGATCATGAACGGCGAGAGCATCGTGATGCGCCTGCTGCGCAAGGACGCGATGAAGTTCGACCTGCGCGAGCTCGGCATGAACGAAACGCTGCTCGGAAAGTTCGAGGAACTGATTTTGATTCCGCACGGTATCATCCTCGTGGTCGGGCCGACCGGTTCCGGCAAGACCACCACGCTTTACAGCGTGATGCAGCAGCTGAACGACCGCAAACGCAAGATCATCACGGTCGAAGACCCGGTCGAATACCAGCTTCCCGGCCTGAGCCAGATGCAGGTGAATCCGAAGATCGGGCTCTCGTTCGCTTCCGGGCTGCGCCACATCGTGCGGCAGGACCCGGATGTGATCCTGGTCGGCGAGATCCGCGACCGTGAAACCGCCGATATCGCGATCAATGCGGCGCTGACCGGGCACCTCGTGCTTTCGACGCTGCACACGAACGACGCGGTCGGCGCGATCACGCGGCTGTCGGATATGGGAGTCGAGGGATTCCTCGTCGCATCGGCGCTCTTCGGCGTGCTTTCGCAGCGGCTGGTGCGGCGGGTCTGCCCGCACTGCCGCGGCGCCGGAAGCGGGCCGACCAGGCGCTGCCGCAACTGCGGCGGCAGCGGCTACCGGGGGCGGACCGGCATCTACGAACTGCTGCGGATCGACGACGAGCTGCGCGGCGCGATCGTCGCGAAGCGTCCGAGCGGCGAAATCAACGAGATCGCGCGCCGCAACGGCATGATCCCGCTGCTGGAGGACGGACAAAGCAAGGTGGAACAGGGAATTACAACCGAGGCGGAACTGCTCCGCATCGCGGCGGGGGTGTAGTGCGATGCCGAAACTGCGTTATGCCGTCCTGACCGCCGGGGGAGCCCGGAAAGAGGTCGCGGTCGATGCCGCCGACGATGCCGCGGCGCGCCGCCGGCTGCGGCGGCAGGGGCTGATCGTGGTCCGCGCCCTCGGGGAGTCGGCAGGGAAAGCCGGGCGCTTCCGGCTGCGGCGCGCGCCGCGCTTCGACGTCTACATATTTACGAGCCGCCTTTCCCCGTTGCTGGCGGCTGGGATTCCGCTGGAACACGGCCTCGCGGTGCTGGAGGAAGGCGGCCGCGAGGAGGAGCGCAATGTCGTGCAGCGGCTGCGGCGCGGCCTTCACGAAGGCAAAAAGTTTTCGCAGCTCACGCGCGAGATGCCGGAGTGCTTCCCGCCGCTCTTTTCGGGACTGATCGAAACCGGCGAGGAGTCCGGCTGCCTGCCGGAGGTCACGCGCGAGCTGCGCCGTTTCCTGAAAGAGAGCAAGGAGTTCCGCGAATTTGTGCTTACCAGTTCCATCTATCCGTCGATCGTTGTTTCGGTGACGCTGCTGGTGATCGTGCTGCTTTTCACGGTGTTCATTCCGCGCTTTGCGAAAATTTTCGAGGAGCTCGGGCGTGAAATGCCGTTCCTGACCCGCACGATGCTCGGAGTCGGCAACTTCATGCAGTCGGTCTGGTGGATCTGGCCGCTGCTGATTTTCGGGCTTGTGCTCCTGTACCGGAAAAGCCGGCGGCCGGGGCGGCTGAAAACCGCGAAGGACCGGCTGCTGCTGCGGTTGCCGCTGCTCGGCGGAATCATCACGGCTATCCAGACCGGTCGTTTCCTGCGCACGCTCTCGATCATGGTCAAAAACCACGTGCAATTGCTCCCGGCAGTACGCATTTCACGCAAGGTGATCGAAAACGACCTGATCCGCGACAGTTTCGCGGCGGTGGAGGACCGCCTGCGCGGTGGCAGCCGGCTGTCGGCCATTCTCGGCGCGAGCCCGTATATGCCGCCGGGGAGCATCGCGATGCTGAAGATCGCCGAGGAATCCGGCGAGATCGGCGAAATGCTCGAGCGCATCGCCGAGGAGTCGGAGGAGGATATCCGGGTGCGGGTCAAGCGGCTGCTCGCCTTCCTCGAACCCGGAATCATCCTTGTGCTGGCCGGGGTCGTGCTGCTCGTGGTGCTTTCGATCTTTCTTGCGATCATGGATATGAATGTCATCAAATAAAGGAGGTATCTCTATGAATTCCAAATGTTTCACCATGATTGAAATGGTCGTCGTGATCGTGATCATCGCGACGCTGGCGGCGGTCGCGACGCCGATGTACTTCAACTATGTGAAAAGCTCGCGCGCCGGCGCCGCGAAGATGCAGATCGGCATTTTCGAGCAGTGCATTTTCGACTACCGCGTCCATATGAAAAAGCTCCCGGCTTCGCTGGAGGATCTGGTGAAGAACAACTCCGGCAGCAAGCGCTGGAAGGGGCCGTACCTGAAAGGCGGCGTGATTCCACAGGACCCGTGGGGCAACGACTACATCTACAAAAAACCGGGCGACCACGGCGAATTCGACATCATCAGTTACGGCGCGGACGGCCAGCCCGGCGGCGAGGACGAGGACGCCGACATCGGCAACTGGACCGTCGTCGAGGAGGAATAACCCGTTGCGCCGCAATCGCTACACGCTTGTCGAGCTGGTCACCGTCACCGCAATTCTGCTGGTCGTGCTGGCGGTCGGAACCGCGCGGCTCAGCGTCGAGCTGCTCGACGGCGGGCCGTATCAGAAGGCCGAACAGCTCCGGCGCATCGCGGCGCTCTGCCGCCGGCAGGCGGCCGCGACCGGCAAGATATGCGCCGTTGAGTTTGATCCGGCGAGGCGACGGCTGTTTTTCGGGAAGGAGCAAGTCACGTATCCGCAGGAACTTCGCATTCTGCGCAACGGCGAGGAACTTCAGGAGCCGGGCGTTGTGCTGCGCTTCTTCCCGGACGGCGGCGTGGCGGAAACTGCGCTCGCTTTCGAGCGTGACGGCGAAACGGCAACGCTGTTGATTTCCCCCCTGACCGGGAGCATCGTGATTGATGAAACAGAATAAGTTCACTTTGCTTGAGGTGCTTGTGGCGCTGGTGATTCTGACGCTCGGAATCGCGGGACTGCTCTGGCAGTTGTCGATTGCGGCGAACCGCGCGGCGCGCAATGCCGAAACCTGGGAGCTGACGCACGACCTGACCTCCGCCGCCGAATATCTGCTGCTGCACGGACCGGAAGCGGGGCTGAATGAGACGCTGTTCTCCGGCGAATTTGAAATCGCTTACCGTTATGAAGATCCGCGCCTTCCGGCCGATACGGAAACCCGGTTCGGGCAGAAGCGGCTGCGCACACTGGTCGTCGAAGCGTCCCGGGAGGGGGAAGTACTTGATTCGCTGCGGCTTGACTGCTGGGTAAAGGAGCGTTCCGATGGCCGTTAAGCGAACTTTCACCCTGCTTGAGATCGTTCTGGCGCTGGCGATTTTTTCAGTGATCGCGACGCTGGCCGGTTCGATCCTCTTTTCGAGCCAGCAGGGGTGGAGCGTGGTCCGGGAGAGTTCGGCGGAGCTGGAGACGCTGCAGCGGCTCGACCGGATCGCCGACACGGCGTTCCGCAACGCGATTCCGTTCCACTGGCCGGACGAAAACAACCGGAATGTGCAGCTGTTCCGCGGCAAGCCGGCCTTTCTGCGCCTCGCATATCTGCACCGGGTGAACGACCCGGCGGAGGGCGGGCTGCGCTTCCTCGAACTCAGCCGGGAGGAGTCGGAGCTGGTTGCGCGTTACCGCCGTTATCCGATCATCGCCGACCATGACGGAGAGTGCCGGCGCGAGGTGATCGCCTCCGGGGTGCGGCGCCTCGCGTTCTCCTATGCGTTCCGCGAAAACGGCGAAATCGCATGGCAGCCGGAATTCGATGCGGAGGCGGCCGAAACGATTCCCGCCGCGATCCGCATGGATGTGGAGTTTGAAAATGGGCGGCAAGTCAGTTTCCTGCGCCGGACCGCCGGAAATTCCGCGGTTTCAAGTTACGGCAAATTCCGGGAGGAGACCTATGGCAGGCGGTAGGAAACGAAGGGAACGCGGCGTCGCGCTGGTCACGGTCATGGCGCTGATCGCTTCGATCGGCGTTCTGGTCGCCTCCGCCGTCGCGATCAGCCAGTATTCGGCGGCGGAAACCGATACCTTTGCTTCCTTGCAGCGTTCCGCGCTCGAAGCGGAGAGCGCCGCCAACCGGACGCTGTGCCTGCTGCTGGCCGACCGCGCGAAAAACGCCGACCGCAGGCTCGGGGCGGAAACCGACGGGACCGCAGAGCGTTTTCTCGCCGACGGGACGGAGCACACCGTCACGGCGGGCGAACGGACGGTTTCGGTGCGGATTTTCGACGCGGTCGCCGGACTTGACCTCGCCGGGCGCAATCCGGCCCGGCAGCTCACGAATCCGAAACTGGCCAAGGACGAACCGCGCGAAGAGTTGATCGCCCGGCTTGAAGATTACGCCGACTCCGACGATCTCGCGAAGCCCGGCGGCATGGAGTCGCAGCACTACCGCAGTGCGGGCGTCCCGGTGCTGCCGCGCAACCGCCCGCTGCAGTTCCGCGAGGAGCTGCTGTGGCTGCCGGGAGCCGGGAAGCTCTATTTGCCGTCCGAAAACGGCGTGCTCGACGCGATCCGCCTGATTCCGCCGGAAAAGCTGCGCGCTCTCACCGGGCGGCCGAACCTCTACGCGACTCCGGCCGCCGTGATCGCCGAACGGTGCGCGCTGACGGCTGAGGAATCGGAACAGCTTCGGAATGCGCTGGAGCTGTGGCGCAAAAAACGGCTGCCGCTTGCCGAAAGCCTGCCTCCCAGCCTTGCCGGAAAGCTGGAGATGAACTTTTCGACCCGCGAGAGCGGCGCCTATACGATTCAGGCCGACGCCTCGTCGCCGGAAAATCCGGGTGTGCGCCTCAGAGTGACCGTCCGCCCGGTGACGGGAAGCCGCAGTTTCGAGTATTACGAATTCTTTTCCTACTAACAGCCCGTAAGGAGTGTAACATGATGAAATGGATGCCTTCTGCAATAGCCGCGATTCTGGCGGCTGCGGCGGCAAACGCACTGGAGATTCCCGCCGAAGTCCGGCTCCTGTACGCCGACGAACGGCGGCAGAATCCGGGGAGCTATGAGGTCGTGCCGAAATTTGAATTCCCGGAGCGGAATGGATTGGTCCGGGTCGATGTGCTGGTCTCGCGCAAGACGGAGGATGGGCGCTGGGTTTTCCGCAACCGGCTCGACCGCATCTTCCTGAAGGATGGAAAAATCGATGCCGTGCGCAGGCCGGGAGCTCCCGGCGACTTCTGGAGCGCGGCGCTGGCGGCGGAGAAGTTCCTGTACGCCGACTCCGACGATCAGGGGAAAAAGCCGTCGTTTTCCGAACTGGACGGCACGCCGTGCGCTCCGCCGGCGGGAAACGGCCACCGGGACCCAGGCGGACATCCACGAGCAGGATGAGGAA
>ERZ840096.1406-NODE-1406-length-25225-cov-3.913945_pt1 | contig 25225 bp, 18 predicted proteins | sample MGYA00519878_ERZ840096 | MGnify/ENA primary metagenome ERZ840096 (study PRJEB31850, sample SAMEA3708865) | human gut metagenome | biome: human gut; feature: human-associated habitat; material: faeces | place: China | collected 2014 ...
CAAGCTGTCATACGTCTTCTCCTTCCAAAGGAACAGATAATCGCCAGTTATCGAGCATCATGCGTTTCTCTACTTCGATCTCTGGGCCGACTCCCAAATAATCGCCGTAAAAAATAGGCACGATGCCGCACCGGTGTGATTAATCTTAACACCTAAATTTTGTTTGTCTACTATTTTCTTTTTACGTGGTAACGATTGTTCACATCTAGCACTCACAATAGGCCCTGCGGGCCGAGTACATCGCTGCTTGCGGTTTATAGCTGGAACTATGTACTGCTGTATATATATTGTGGTGCTTCCAGTGATTCCATACTATAACGCTTCAAGTTAACTTCTGTGAAGTGGGTATGTTTTAATTTTTAGCAACCCCTTTTGGCGCGCACAGCGTAAAGGTATTGATTCCTCACGTTTTAGGTTGGTTTTTCCCTGCTTACGCCACAGATAGCCACTGCATTGCGGCTCTTCTCGCCCCCTTCCCTACTTCCCCCTACCCTTTAATCCCCTTGCTTGCAGATGTTCCCTACATGATGTGTCCATACGTATATAAGGGCCGCACGCCTTTGCGTACGACCCCTTGGTACGATCCCTTAATTGGTTACTATGCGATCATTTCCGTTGGCGGCTGCAAGGTGTTTTCTCCGCTCAATACATCTCGCGGATTATGCTGCTCCATAATGGTGCGCAATTTGGCGGAGGAAACATGCGTATATCGCTCGGTTGTCTTAACAGAGCTGTGACCTAGCAGCTGCTGTATGTAGCGAATGTCTACGTCTTGTTCTAGCAGCGTTGTTGCAAACGTGTGACGGAACATATGGGGCGTTATATGCGACTCTACCCCTACCTCGCGCGCACGTTTGAGTATGATTTTGCGCACCGCTTGGTCCGATATGCGCTCCTTTGATCTATTGAGAAAGAGGGACCGGCACGCCTCTGAGTTGATGTTGACGCCGGCCAAGGGCTTTCTTACCGAAAGGTAGTCGCTAAGCGCTACCACGGTATGGATAGATCCCAGCATAACGATTCGCTCTTTTGAACCCTTGCCAAAGATTCGTACCTGCCTGGCCGATAGGTCGATGCTATCCATATTGAGCGCGCAGAGCTCTGACACGCGTATGCCCGTGGCAATCAGCAGCTCCAGCACCGCTTGGTCGCGCAGCTCTAACAGCTCGCCCGTGGACGTGTTTGCCGGAGTTCCCGTGAGGTCCGGCTCTAACATGCGACGCAGCTCACGCGGGCCTATGGTGCGGGGCAGCAGCAGGGGCTGGCGTATATTGATGTCCAGATCATCGAAGGGGCTGGCACTCATAAAGCCCTCGCGACGCATCCAGGTAGACCATGCGCGCAGAGACGCCAACTTTCTGCGCACCGTGCTGGCGGCGTGCAGACCGTTGAGGTAGACCATGTAGTCGCGCATGGATAGGCGGTTAAAGGGCTTTGTCCCCTCATCCAACCAGATGAGGAACTGCTCTATATCGCAGCTATATGCCTTCACGGTCTTCTTGTCTAGACGGCGCTCGCCGCGGCACCTTACCAGATAGAGCGCAACCGCGTCCGTGAGTACCTCGTACAGCACGCGGTCCGTGTCGCTGGGCGGATGCATAAGGCAGGCACGGTCCACCTCGCCCATCTCTTGTACGGCCCGCATCGCGCGTTCGGCTTCATCAAACATGGCACCCTCCTTGCGTGGTTTCCGGCAATGTGCACCCTGTGCGCACATTTTTCACAGGTACATGATGCCCAAGAAGGAGTAGGCCGGTATCTCACTTGGCGATGCCGGAGCGCAACGGTGGCCTGCACGCGGGCGTATTCGACCCGTTGCAGGCAAAAGGGCGCCGCACCTGAACGCGACACCCCTTGATGCAAGCCGTCTTGACTGGTTTTAGGTTATTCACGCAGCAGGCCAAGCTGGTCGCGCGCGTTGTTGTAGCAGATGTCCCGGATAATGGATCCCAGGTACTCCTCGTCCTCCGGCAAGCGGCCCTGGTCGACCCACTCCCCCACCACCTGGCACAGCACGCGACGGAAGTACTCGTGGCGGGGGTATGACAAGAAGCTGCGCGAATCCGTGAGCATGCCGGTGAAGTTGCCCAAAAGGCCCTGGCTGGCGCACACGGTGAGCTGGTCGCGCATGCCGTCGTACGTGTCGTTGAACCACCAGGCGCACCCCAGCTGAAAGCGCTGACGCTGTCCATCGCCCTGGAACGAGCCCGCAAGGCTGGCAAGCGGCAGCATGTCGCCCGGGTTGAGGCTGTACAGGATCACGCGGGGCAGGGCCGCGGCTTGCTGCGCGGCGTCGAACAGGCACTTGAGCTCGCGGACTATACCGGGCTGGTCGCCCACGGAGTCAAAGCCGGCATCCGGCCCGATAGCGCGGAAGCTCACCGTGGAGTCGTTGCGGAAGCAGTTAGCGTGGATCTGCATGGTCCAGCCGCGCGCGGCGTACTCGCCCATAAGCGCCAGGGTGAGCGCCGTTTGGTACGCGCGCGCCTGCGAGGCATCCGGCGTCTCGCCGGCGATGGCGCGGGCCACGATGCCATCTACCTCTTGGTCCGTGGCAGGCGCGAAGTAGAACGTGTTGGCGCCATGGTCCGCCATGCGGCCGCCTACCGAGTGGAAGTACTCCACGCGCTGCGCCGCCGCGGCCTTGAGGCTCGCCCAGTCCGTGATGGAGATGCCAGCCGCCTGCCCCAACGTTTGCAGGTAGCCCGCAAAACCGGGGGCGTCTATGTTCGTGAGGCCGTCCGGGCGAAAGGTGGGCAGCACCGCAAAACCGTTCTGCTCTTCCTGGTCCGCCAACAGCTTGTGATAGGCAAGGTCGCTCGCCGGGTCGTCCGTGGTGCACAGGGCGTGCACGCGGCTGCGCTGGATCAAACGACGTGCACGGAAGTCCGGCGTGGCTAGCTGGGCATTGGCCCTATCCCAGATCTCTTGCGCGTTGGCGCGGCAGATGCGCAGGTCGATATCGAAGAAGCGGCGCAGCTCCAGATGGCTCCACTCGTAGATGGGGTTGCCGATGGCGCGCTCGATGGCGTCGACGAAAGCCAGGAACTTTGCGTAGCCATCGTCCCCGCGTATCACGTCCTCCGGCGTGCCGTTCGCCCGCATGAGGCGCCACTTGTAATGGTCGCCGAAGCCGTCGTCGTACAGCCACGCCTGCGCCAGGTTCTCGTAACCCTTGTTCTGGTAGATCTCCCGCGGCACCAGGTGGCAGTGGTAGTCGATGATGGGCATGCCTTCCGCGCAGCCGTGGTAGAGCCTTCGCCCCCACTCGCTGGTGAGCAGGAAGTCATCGTTTAGCAGCATGCGCTATTCGCCCGCCTTCTGAGCGGTCTGGCCGTCTGCCTGGTCGGCAACCTGGCAGCCCGACTTCTCCAGAGCCTCCCACACGCCGTTGATGTAGGCGATGCCCAGCGCACGGTCGTACAGGCCGTAACCAGGACGACCCGTCTCGCCCCAGATCATGCGGCCATGGTCCGGGCGCATGTAGCCGGTGAAGCCGTTGTCATGCAGGGCGCGCATCATCTTGACCATGTCCAGAGAGCCACACTCGCTGGGGTGCGGAGCCTCGTAGAAGTCCTTGTTGCCGGGCTCCTCCGGGCTGATGTACTTGATGTTGCGCATGTGCACAAAGTGGATGCGGCCGCGGCGGGTGAACTCGGCCAGAATGGAGTAGATGTCGTTGCCGGGCTCCTCCGCGATGGATCCGCAGCACAGGGTGATGCCGTTGCAGGGGCTGTCCACGGCATTGCAGAGCCAGTCTAGGTCCTCGCGGTTCTTGATGATGCGCGGCAGGCCGAACATGGAGTACGGCGGGTCGTCCGGGTGGATGGCCATCTTGACGCCGCACTCCTCGCAGGTGGGGATGATGGCGTTGAGGAAGTAGACCAGGTTCTCGCGGAGCCTGTCCTCGTCCACATCCTTATAGGCGTCCAGCAGGGCGCGCACCTGGGACAGGCGCTCGGGCTCCCAGCCGGGCAGGGTGAACCCGGCCGAACCGTCGGCCACGGTGTCGATGATCTGCTGTGGATCGTCCGGGATGTTCTTGCGGACAAACGCCAGGGTGGACGAGCCGTCCGGCAGCTTGTAGTCCAGGTCGCTCTTGACCCAGTCGAACACGGGCATGAAGTTGTAGCAGATGACCTCGACGCCCTCCGCGGCCAGGTTGCGGATGGTCTCTTTGTACGCCTCGATATGCTGGTAGCGAAGCGGCGTACCTATCTTGATGTCATCCGAGACGTTAACGCTCTCGATGACCTTGAGGGTGAGGCCCTCGTCCTCGATCATCTGGCGCAGCTGGTGGATGCGCTCGCGCGGCCAGACCTCGCCGGCAGGGATATCGAACAGCGTGCCCACGATGCCGCGGCAGCCGGGGATCTGGCGAATCTGCTGCAGGGTGATCTTTTCTTCATTAGGTCCGTACCAGCGGAAGGTGAGTTCCATGTTGGGGCTCCTTGTCTTTTGGCGGCAGATGGCCGCGCGGGTATAAGGCGGGCGCGCGAATCTCTGGGAACCGCGCGCAGGACGGGCGTGGCTTTGAGCCGCAGAGCTTATGCCATGCGCTCCGCGAGCACGCGGACGACGGCGCGGGGGCCGGCGTTGAGCTCGCAGAAGTCTTGTTCGATCTTTTTGCCCAAGCCCGCCTGATACAGGTCGCAGTCGAAGATCTCCGTGTTGGAGAGGATGGGCTCTACCGCGGCATGCACGGCGGCGGCGTCCGTGACGCCGAGCGCGACGCCGCCCCGGGCGAGCAGGTCCTGCAACTGCTCGAGCATGGGGTCCGGGCTGGGGGTGAACGCGGCGCCCTCATCGTCCACGGCCAGCAGATAGCGCAGCCATCCGGCGATTACCAGCGGTATGCACTCGAGCTTGCCGGCGTCGAGACCCGCCGCCGCGTACGCGTTGATGGTGTGGCCGTAGCGGATGGGCATCTTTTGCGAGGTGTCCTGCGCGATGCGCTGCGGGGCGTCCGGCAGCGCCGGGTTGGGCAGGCGATGGGTGATGAGCGTGTCGATGAAGTCCTTGGGCTCGATAATGCCGGGGCTGACGACCACGGGCATGCCCTCGTCATAGCCGAGGCGCTCCACCAGGCGGCGAAGATGCGGGTTGGCCATCTCGTCCGCGATCTTGGTGTAGCCCAGCAGGCAGCCGAAGACCGCCAGGGCGGTGTGCAGCGGGTTGAGGCACGCGGTGACCTTCATGGTGTCCGCGCGGTCCACGGTCTCGCGATCGGTGAGGATGACGCCGCCGGCCTCCAGCTTGGGGCGGCCGTTGGGGAAGCTGTCCTCCACCACCAGGTAGCAGGTGCGCTCCGTATTGGCGAAGCCGGCGAAGCTCACGCCGCTACCCGTGGGGATGAGCTGCAGATCATCCCAACCCTGCGCCTTGAGGGCCTCTTCCGTCGCGGGGGCGGGGTTTGGGGTGATGCGGTCGATCATGGACCAGGGGAAGCTCACGCGGTCCTTGTCCATAAGGTAGTCGACGTAGCCCTGCTGCACCTTACCTGCAGCCAGCCAACCTTGGGCGACCGTGAGCACGGCGTCGCGGAAGCGGCGGCCGTTTTGGGAGAAGTTGTCCGTGGACACCAGCGCGATGGGAGCGGCGCCGGCGTTGTAGCGCGCCAGCAGCAGCGCCGCGACGATGCCCATGGTGCTCGCAGCGCCCGCGGGGCCGTCCGCGATCTCCTTAGCCACGTAGGGGAAGAGCTCGCCCGCGGCGTTGCGCAGGGCGTATCCCTTCTCCGTGATGGTGAAGGTGGCCATCTGCAGCTCCGGGCTCTCGAAGTAGCGCACGAGCTGCTGATAGTCTTCCGCGCGCTGGGGATTGCCAAACAGGGCGCCGGCGGTACAAGAGAGGATGCGCTGGTCAAGGGCACCGTCCTCGTCCATAATCACCTGCAAGATATCGCAGTTGTAGGGGCGGTAGACCTGGTCCACGGTAAAGGGCTGGAAGGTCTCGACCACCACCACGCCGCGGTCCATGCCGCCCGCATCGATGACGTCTTGCGCCACCTGCGCGTGGAAGGCGCGGTAGAGATTGCCGCCGCCAAAGTGGATCCAGCGGGGCTGCTCGATGCCGGCCTGTCGCGTTGCCTCCACGTTTGCCTGGGGCAGGCGCACGCCCATGGCCGCCAGCTGCTGCGCGCTATCTTGCCAATGCTTGAGTGATGCCATTGCTTCTCCTATCGTCCCGATGCCGATGTCCCGCGCGAGGCCCGCGCTTACGCTGAGTTCGCTTTCTGTATTAACTAATATATTAGCTTGCCTGCCATGCGCAAGATACACATTATACCTGCGCGTTTCGCGACTCTCCGTAGGGTGTCTTTTGGCGTTTCGCCGCATTGTGTTGATATCTGGTATATGAGTTGTACAGATGCACTGAACTGTTGGATACGCAGGTAGAAAGCATTTTCTACCTGCTAGAATGTGCGTTATAGCATCATTATCATGCCGGGATGGCCCCGCCCACCCCGGCAAACCCCGTCGAAAGAGCGATTGTGGCAGACCTTAAGCACGACGGCAGCAGCTTTCAGGCGGTTGCCTACGACAAAATCCGCGAGGACATCATCTTCTGCAAGCTGGCCCCCGGGCAGAAGCTCTCCGCCCGGCTATTGGAGGAGACGCTTGGCCTGGGGCGCACCCCGGTGCGCGAGGCCCTGGTGCGCCTGGGACAGGAGGGCCTGGTCTTCACTGTTCCGCAATCTGGCACCTACGTCTCGAAGATCGACCTGCAGACCGCCGAAAACGCCCGCTACGTGCGCGAGCACCTTGAGCGCAGCGTTGCCGTGGAATGCTGTGCGCGCATTGACCAAGCCGGGCGCGACGTGCTGGAAGCGCTCCTTGACGAGCAGGCGCTGGCCGTGCGCGACCACGACTCGCGCTCCTTCTTCACCCTGGACAACACGTTCCACAAGGCCCTGTTCAATATCGCCGGCCGCACCGAGATCTGGCGATGGATCGACTCCTGCAACGCCGACCTGCAGCGCTTTCGCTGGCTGCGCACCCAGGTAGAGAACCTTGATTGGAGCGCGATCATGGACCAGCACGCCGCGCTGTACCGCGCCATCGCCTCCGGCGACACGGACGAGGTCGGCTACCTCACCGTGGCGCACCTGCACCTTATGAGCGCTGAGCAGGACAGCGTGCTGGCGGCTTTTCCGGAGTACTTCGCGTAAGGATGCGCGGCGGGTCGCGGGCGCGGGGCGGGGCGCGCTTCCCGTGCTGAAATCGCGGTTTAGTTGGAGTTGGGCGCTATTTTTAGCCTCCAGTTGGAGTTGGGGTCTGCTGAAATCGAGCTTCGTGCACGCCGTTTTGCTATTTTTGGCCTCCAGTTGGACTTGACGATACTGAAATCGGCCTCCAGTTGGACTTGGCCCCGGCGGAGGGCGGGCGGCCTTTGGGAAAAGCGCAGGTAGAGAGCGCGTGGCGTTATGCGGGCCTGCGGCGCAACTCCAACTGGAGGTCGATTTCAGCAATCCAGTCGAAACGGAGGTCGATTTCAGCGGACCCCAACTCCAACTGGAGGCCGAAAATAGCAGACGCGCCCAACGCAGGACGATTGTCTGCGGAAAACCATCGCGGCGCAACCAAATGCGACACCGCGAACGCCGGCGCGAATAGACAGCGAAGCGCGGCCGCCCAGATGTTCCAGACGACCGCGCCGTTAATCAATATCTCGCTCCGGCAAACCAGCTACAAATCTGCGCGATGCGGGATGAGGGGCGAACGGGAGAACGAACGCATCGGCAGGGCTAGCGTTCCAGGGCTAGTACCCCATGGCCTGTAGGCCAAACATCACCGCGGTGAGCACGGTGATGAGGATGATGGTGCCCCAGGTAAGGACGTTCCACACGCGGCCGTTGCGGTACTTGCCCATGATGTGCTTGTCCTGGGCGATAAAGACCAGAAACACCAGCAAGATGGGCAGCAACACGCCGTTGATGACCTGCGCGCTCATCATGATTTGGAACAGGTCCACACCGGGCATGATGACCAGCAGCGCGGAGGCCACGATGATCGCCGTGATGAGGCCGCGGTAGATGGGGGCTTCCTCCCAGTTGCGGTCCGCGCCGCGCTCCCAGCCAAATGCCTCGCAGATAGCGCTGGAGGTGACGCCTGGCAGCACGCAGGCGGCCAGGAAGCTGGCGGCGACCAGGCCGGAGGCGAACAGGATGGTGGAGAACTCGCCGGCGATGGGCTCGAGCGCAAGGGCGGCGTCCGCGGCGTCTGCCACCTCGATGCCGGCGGGGTGCAGCACGGCGCCGGTGGTGACGATGATGAACCAAGCGATGGCGCAGGCGATGATGGAGCCGGTGGCGGTGTCGATGCGCTGCAGGACAATGCCGTCTTCCCTGATGTTCTTATCGACCACGTTGTTTTGCGCCAAGAAGATCATCCACGGAGCGATGGTGGTACCAATGGTCGCCACCAGCAGCGACACGTAGCGCGGGTCGCTGGCGATATGCGGGGTCACCGTGGCGACGGCCACCTCGCCCCAGTTGGGGCCCGCCAAGAACGCCGCGACGATGTAGGTAACAAAGACGCAGCTGACCAACAGCAAGATCTTCTCGATACGGCGAAAGCTACCCGACATGGTGAGCATCCACACCAGCAGCGCCACCAGCGGCACGGAGACGGTCTTGGGCACGCCGAAGAGCGCAAGGCCGGACGCAATGCCCGCGAACTCGGAGATGGTGACGGCGGTGTTGGCGATAAGCAGCGCCATCATGGCGAAGGCGCTCTTGCGAACGCCGTACTTTTCGCGGATGAGCGACGCGAAGCCCTTGCCCGTAACGCAGCCGCAGCGCGCGGCGGTCTCCTGCACCACGATGAGCAGCAGCGCCATGACGGGCAGCATCCACAGGGTGCCGTATCCGTAGCTGGCGCCGGCGCTGGAATAGGTGGCGATGCCGCCGGCGTCGTTGCCGGAGAGCGCCGCCAACAGGCCGGGGCCCATGGCTCCCAGCACCGCGGCGACAGTGAGTTTTTGCTTGGTTTCTTGTTGCATGCCTTACAACCCTTAGGTACTACACTTAGGTACTACAGCTTGGTATACGTTGCTTGAGAGCTACCGACGAGGCATTACAGAAGCGGGATGGAGCCAACCACCGTATAGGCCAGCGCCGCCAGCAGCACGGCGGCGAAGGTGAGCGAGGTGCCCGAGGCGACGTTGTCGCGCTCCTCGCCCCGCACCAGCACGGCGAAGTAGATCACCGCGGACGCGTAGGTTGCCGCGATGACGGCAGCCGCTCCTTGGAAGCACGCCAAGAAGGTGGGCACCACCCAGGGCTGAGCCGCGGCGAAGATGGTGGTGGCCATGAGCTCGCCGCACAGGTAGACCACGGCTGCCAGCACGACGCCGATGAAGGTGGACTTGATAAAGAAACCCAGATACGGCTTGGCCTCGTCCTCGCGCTCGTCGTACTCAAGGAAGCTGTTCTTCACAAAAGCGGTCATGCGCATGGCCGCGAGCAGCACCACCGGCATGATGGCGATGGGCATAAGGGTCGACAGACCCTGGGCGGTGATGGCCTGCGCGGTGCCTTGCGGCTCGACCGCGATGGCGCCGATGGCGCACGCTGCGATGGCCCACACCACGATCCAGTACTGGCGCTGGGCGAACCAGGTGAAGGTGTGCACCGACTCGCCCGAACCGCTCTCGCCCGAGCTGAGGCCGGCGATCTGCAGGTCCTCCTGGTGCTCCTCGGCGATAACGTCCATGGCGTCGTCAAAGGTAACGATGCCCAGGATGTGGCGGTTCTCATCGCAGACGGGAATCGCGACCAGGTCGTACTTGGTCATCTCCTGGGTGACCTGCTCCTGGTCAAGATCCGGGGCGACCCAGACCACGTCCTTGTAGGCGAGGTCGCGCAGGCGGGTTTCGCGCTCGGCGACAATAAGGGTGCGCAGCGACAACACGCCCGTGAGCACGCCCGCGGGGTCGGTGGTGTAGACGTAGTAGACGCTCTCGAAATCCTCGTCCAGCTTGCGGATCGCATCGATGGCGTCGCCCACGGTAGCCGTGGAGGGCAGGGCGACGAACTCCGAGGTCATGATACGGCCGGCCGTGTCCTCTTCGAAGCCCAGCAGCTTGCGGATCGCCTTCTCCTCCTTGACGCCCATGAGGCGCAGGAGCTTCTCGGCCTTCTCGTAATCGAGTTCCTCGATAAGGGCGGCGGCGTCGTCCGGGTCCATCATGGCGAGCATGGACGATGCGTCGCGGTCGGACAGGCCCTCGAGCATCTCGGTCATGAGCTCGTCGTCATCCAGCTCTGTGATGGCCTCGGCCGCCTGAGCGGTATCCAGTTGCGCGAAGACCTGGCTGCGTAGGCGCGGATCCAGCTGCTCGATGATGTCCGCGATGTCCGCCGGGTGAAGCTCGCCCAGCGTCTTGTGCGATACGGAGAGCTTGATCTGCTGGGTGGAGCGCTCGAGCAGGTCCATGTAGGACCATGCGATGATGTCCTCAGCCAGGGGCTTGCCTACCGCCTTGCACACGGCGGCGGCGGCGCGCTCGACCATGGGGTGCACGGCGCGAAGCAGGCCGCGGGCGCCCACGTCCGCGCCCAGCAGGCGCAGCTGGTTCTCGCCCGAGCTTGAAAGCTTGATGTCGTTTACGCGCACAACCTTGAGGCCCTGCGTATCGACGATCTGCTTGTTGAGGATGTCGCGCGCCAGCAGGACCTCATCCGGCTGAAGGTAGGAAAAACGGATGTCCGTGGCGGGAACAGCCAGGCGCACCGCGTCGTTATCGACGCTCTCGACGTACTTGCGCCAGCTGATCATAAAGGGCGTTTTGCCCGGGCCCTGGAACGCCAGGGACGTGACGTGCGGAAAGACCTCGCCGGTGGCGATGCCCATATCATTTACAACACCGATCTTCTCGCCAGTCGAATCGATGACGGGAATGCCGAGCATCTCGGACAGATAGTTCATACTGCTCCTTCGCTCACTCGCTCTTATATGTATAGGGGTACGCGACCCCGGAGCGACGGCAAAGGACGCACCCAGGGTCAGCAGCTACTGTGTGGTCGGGGTTTGGATTTCACCATTGGCCTTTCTCTTGACCCTGTGTACAGATACATGCGCTTGCGCGGGTTGCCCGAGCGGCGCATCAGTAACAAAAAAGACGGCTGCAGCACAAATGTCCGCAACCGCCCCTTACTATAGCATCCCCTTTAGCGGGAAGGCTGATTTTTTATACAGTCATGACAGCTTGCTGACACTTTCGATACGCGGTGGAGTGGCTTCTTGTGCCGAACTTCGCCGCGACGGTGGGGTTTTGCCGCGCTATCGAGGCGCTTGTAAAGGCGCTCCCGTTTGGGATGGTCAATGAGAGCCACGAGGCGGGCGCCTTGATTTTATGCACCCGGAAATGACGGTGGCTGGAGCACCGATTAATCCCTGTCCGGCGACAGCTGATGCGTAATCTTTGGCGTGGAGCGTTTCTCCAACGGGCTTTCGCGCCCCTTCAGGGCAATTGCTTCACTTTGAAACTCCAAGTTCGTTGCCTAAGGACCCTTATGAGGCCGTGCTTTACCCGCCTCGTGGCCCCCATTGACCACCTCAAGCGGGGACGGTTTTTGACCTCTCAAATTGCGTGGATAACCCTCTGCGTTTTCGCAGGTAATTGAAGAGGCGGTTGCATACCATCGATAGCCGCGGGTGGCATGCGGACCTGGCAGCCTAAAGATACACGTGGCGCAAGAACTCTAGCGCCTCTTCAAGCTTAATCCGCCGTCGTCGATTTGTCTCACCGGACACGTACCTTACGAAGTCGGCGAGGAATTCCTCGGCATCAGTTCGCAATCGCCCCTGCAGATCCAGCCTTGCGCTTGCGCTTAACAGTCCGCTAAGTTCAACAACATCGGCCCGATGCTTTCTAAGCACCTTTTCCGAAATATGAACTCCCTCGCCATGAAGTCGATTGTTATCAATGTGCGCTCGCATCTTTAGAGGAATGATATGAAGCGGCGACAATGTTGGCACACCCTCGATAAGCTCTACATTCTCTCTTATGAAGTCGTAGTAGCCATCGTCTAAGATAATCGCGGACAAACTTGAAACAACATCGTCAAATGGCAGTGGCGCCACATGAGAAGACTCGTCTTCCAAAACGAAATCTGGATGTCGGGAAAAGAGTTCTATCTCACCTGGATACGTCCCCACATTTGGACTGCCATCAGGAAGCGAGAACCTATAGTAGGTGCATCCACCTTCTCGCCGCTTTCCGGCGTTATATCCACCCTCACGGATGAGCTTCCACATCGCTTTCCCAAATGACGACTGCTTTCCGTCTGTGATTACCACCACATCAAGATCTTTTGTCGCTCGGAAGGCAGCACCCGCCTCATCAAAGAGAATGCTGCAAGCACCTCCGCCAATGAGGACATAATTGTCCTCATTGCCCACCATCGCCTCTTTGAACTTCTCAAACCCCGCAACTACCGGCATGCTTCCTCCCTAAGCTGTGAAACGGCATCGAGCAGGCGAACATCATCTTGTCCTTCGCCCCTCATCTCCGCATACAGCCCAATCGCATCAAGCATTTTGAATTCGCGTGAAGCTACAGAGGCCTCGCTTGCACCATCAATCCCGTATGACCATTCCTCCACGATGATGTCAGGGGCTTCAAACCAGTTCGCTTCTATCCAGTCTTCCCCTGTTTCCGTCATAACCGCCGCGATATCCTTTCGATAAAGCGCCAGTCGCAAAATCCCTGTATCATGTGCCAGGTCGGAGTAATACGGAAGTGCACTCTCCCCGCAGAGCAGCGCGCCGTTGCGTTTCAGCGGATTCAGAGCCCCTCTCCCTTTTAGGAGCTTCCTTCCTCTTACCGGAGATACAAAGTATGGCTCGAACTCCGCCAGAAGCTCGTCTTTTGACATGCCGGGATTTCTCACAATTCGCTTTCGCCACTCGGTTGAAATGGAAGATGGAAGAATCGCCTCAATTTCTGCCAGGCAATTCGTTATGGTCGACCTACTTAGCCCCATGGTTTCGGCAAGTTCTCCAGCGGACATGCCGTCCCATCTTCCCGTTATTACATTGAGAACAATCCTTTGGGCATGAGGGGACAAAGGCTTTGTCGCCCTACCCTGCGGAACAGGAGATGCTGCAACCCCCAGAAAAGGCAGGAACACATTACCGTCGTCCCTGATGTAGGCGACTCCTTCACAAGAAAGCGCTTTCATCATGTTGCCGTCAAGGTACGGCGAATAGATTGCAACATGGCGAGAATCGACCTTTGAAACCGCCCTTACAAGAGAACGAACCGTAAGCAACGTGGGGCGGGCGCATGCGATCGCAACAATAAACTCCTGGCTATCGCCCAATCTTACAGCCCTTAGGCTAAACGATTCTGAAAGGCGCTTTGGAACAGCCGCCGCGACCTCCTCGGGCAAAAACACCAGCGGCAAAGAAAACAGATGGCTTGGCATGTGCTCCATGGCCCACTCCCCCTCTGGCTCGTTCATGTCATTTTGTACTCATTTTAGTATTTACTGTAATGAAAGTAAAATGAGGTAACGGAGGCACAGAAAGGCAAAGCAAGTACCGGCCGTTGACGCGACTTGTCAACGGCCGGCACTAACGACTCTCTTTTGCGGAACTTCCCTTCGACTTTCCCGCTCCTTGGCCAAAGGGGTTTTGCGCTACACCTGCAGCAGCTGCGCATCCTTTGGCATGGTCACGGTGCCTTCGACCACCTCTTTGGGGAACTGCTCATCATGGCTTAGCAACTCGCTCACGGTAACCAACTCATAGCCTGCGGCCTTAAGACCGTCGATGATGCCGGGAAGGGCCTCAACGTCTTGCTGTCGGTTTCCACCGCCGTCATGCATGAGGACAATGGCGCCGTTAAAGGCGTTGTTGAGCACCGCGGCCTTGATGGCGTCCGCGCCCGGGCGCTTCCAGTCCAGCGTATCGATGTTCCACAAGACGTTGCAGCTGATGATGTCGCCCGCACGGCCCCACTCCGTCGACGTGAAGGCGCCGTACGGAGCGCGGATCATCTGGGGGCGCACCCCCGCCGCGCTCTCCAGCGCATCCGCCGCGGAGGAAATCTCTGCCCGCAGCGCGTTTGCATCAAGGTTGGGCAGGTACTGGTGCGCATTGGTATGGCTTGCCAGCTCATGCCCATCCTCGACCAGCTGCTTTGCGTACTTGCCGTAGTTGGCCTCCTGCGAGCCAAGGTTATAGAAGGTCGCCTTGGCGCCCTTGTCTTTGAGGATCTTCAAGATGTCCGGCGTGTAGCCGCTGGGGCCGTCGTCAAAGGTAAGGGCGATGTACTTGCCGCCCGCCGGTTTGACGTTGCGCGACGCGACCACCATGTCCTGAGCGGGACCCACAACTTCCTTGTCCACTTCCTCGCCAGACTCATCGCCCACGGTCACAACCTTTTTGCCGGCGCGCCCCCATTGCGAGACAAACTGGACCGCGCCGCCGGACTCCATCTGCACTGCCGGAGCCAGGGGCACGGTCTTCTCCGTGGAGCCCTCCGTTACGTCCGTGCCGTCAGACACCACGAAGCTGGAGCCGTCCACCACGTTGACGCCCTCCATGTCCTGGGGCGTTTTTTGGTTGCCGTCCAGCGCGACCGAATAGCGCGTGCCGCCGTCCTCGGAAATCACGTTGCCGCCTATGGACAGCTTGCGGCCGGCCTTGGCGCCAAAGTAATCGTTGTCGCGAATGAACTCCGCCGCGGAGGTTCCCACGCGCACCTGCACGTCCCTACCGTTCACCTGTACGTTAAGCGGGCGAAGCATAGTCCAATAGCAGCTAAAAAGAGCCACGCCCAGCATGGCGAGGCCAAGGACCGCAGCGATTATGGGGGTCTTGCCGGATGCCGCGCCCTCCCCTGCCGCGTGACCCGACGCCGCACCAGCAGCATTGGCCGCGGAGCGCCGGCGCGTGGTCGCGGGGCGCGGCGGCGTCACATGCGAGGGCTGCGCGGCCCGCTGATGCGCGGCAGAACCCGGGGCGCGATGCGCCTGACGTGGCTGATGTGACTGATGTGGCTGATGCTGTTGATGTTGCTGATGGGGAGCCGGCCTGAAATGCGGATGCTGGCCGGTTGCGCCCGAGTTGTTCTGCTGTCCCTGTTCCACGATGATCGCCTCTCGATGGAGCCGTGCGTTTGAGTTTCATTTAGCATTCATCTTGACCCATCGCGCGGACACAATGGGCCTCAGGGGTGATTATGACTAAAGAGTCAAGTTGTTGCGTAACCAATGTCATTTTGCGCGGATGCTGTCGGCGGACGGCGGCTGGCAGGTGGTCGCGCGCCTAGGGCACACGCTCAAGGTATGGGCTCAGGGCACGCGCTCGACCCGCGGCGGCTTGCCCGCATTGTCTCCCGCACCGAAGCGACAGCTTGCTCGCCGCTACTCGCTGTCACCGCCATCGGCGGCAATCTGCGGCAGCGCAGCGTCCTTGGGCATGTTCACCTTGGTAAGGCTCTTAAGCTCCTCGGCCAAATCCTCGTCCGTCTTAATGAGATCGCTCAGCGATAGCAGCTCATAGCCCGCGGCCTGCAGCTGGTCGATGATCAGCGGCAGCGCCTCGACCGTTTGGGAAGACATGGACGCGTTGTCGGTCAGCAGCACGATGTTGCCGTTGGAGACGGAGCCCACCACCGTGTCCGCCACGGCCTGCGCGCCGGGCAGCGTCCAGTCGCCGGAATCGATGTTCCATGTCACCACCGCGCTCACCAGATCCATGGCCTGGGCCCAATTCTCCTGGGTAAAGGATCCGTAGGGCGGGCGCAGCAGCGCGGTCGATGTATCCGACGCCTTGGAGATGGCATCGAAGCCGCCGCTGATCTGGCTGCGCAAATCATCGCCTGTAAGAGTAGAGAGGTCCGTGTCGCTGTAGGTGTTGGAGCCAATATCAAACCCGGCCTGCGCGATCGCCTTGACCGCGTCCGGGTACTTTTTAACCATGTCGCCAGAGAGGAAGAACGTGGCGCCCACGCCCTTTTCCTGCAGGATCTTAACGATCTGCTGGGTGTTCTCGCTGGGCCCCTCGTCAAATGTGAGCGCGACGTACTTCTTGCCCTTGGCATCCGGGGAAATGGAGCGGCACACCACCTCGCAGTTCACCACTTCTTGCACCACGCCCTTGTCCGCCGTGATGCCGGATTGCTTGCCCACCCAGATCTCGCTGCGACCGGGCACACCCCACGTCTTGACGTACTTGATGGCACCGCGGCCCTCTACGGTCAGCGTGGGCGCGATCTCCGTAGCCTGCACATCGTGCTCCTCATAGCGGTCGCGGCCGTTATCGACCTCTACCTTGTCACCCGGCTGCAGCTTGGTCTGCTCCAGGTCATTTGCGCTGACACGCTTGCCGTTGAGCTTGACCGACACGCGCTCGCCGCCCTCTTTTTTAAGCACGGAATCGTCCACCGCCAGCAAATTGCCCGGCGTGGGCTCAAGCTGCTGGTCTTCTATAAGCTGCTCTATGGACGAGTTGATGCGCGCTTTGGCGTCCGCACCGTTGAGCGTGATGTCGACATCGCGGTTTGCGTACCAGATGATGCTGGCCACAAAGAACAAAAACGCGCAGCCCACCGCGATGAACGCGTACGGCTTGCGCGAGTTGTTAGTGCCCATACCGCGCCCGCCTCGGCCGCCGCGCCTGCCAAACCCTTGCGAATGGTTGAGGTACTGCACCCCCGGCTTGCGCTGCTGGCGACGGCGGCCGCCCGGCAAAAAGTCTGTGTTGTTGCGCCGATAATGCGGCTTCTTTTTGGTGGAGTAGGAGATGGTGTAGTTAAGCAATGGTGTTCCCTATTCCGTCCCGCGGCCGCACACGGCCCCGTGGTTATTACGTGCCGGCGCCTACTTGCCGGTGCTCGGCTTCTTCTTGGCGCCCGTTTTAGAGCTGGATTTTGAGCCCGCGTCCGTACCGGCTGCTTTTTTGAACTCACTGGCAAACGCGGAGAACATGCCGCCCGCGAGACCCAGCTGCCTGCCCACGGCGCGCGCTCCTGATCCGGACGATGCCTTCTTTGCCGGCTTGCCGGACGCAGCGCCAGCCTTGGCACCGGTCTTGGCGCTCGCCGCGGAGCTTGCAGACGCCTTCTTGGCCGGGGTTCCGGCAGCCTTCTTGTATTCGGACGAGAACTCCTTGAACGCGCCCGCGGTCTTGCCGATCTGGCGACCCAGGGCATGGCTGCCCTTCTCGACCGCCTCCGAGCCTTTCTCGTCCAAAACCTTAGCGCCCTTTTTGACGCCCTCGCTTGCCTTGACCGAAGCCTCTGCGGCCTTGGCCGCCGCGCCGCCGGAAAACTCCAGCCGCGAGGCCTCGTCCTTAACCACCATAGCGCCCTTGGCGTAACCCACCAAGTAGCTGGCGGGCATCTCAAGGTAGCCGATCAGCGCACTGGAAGCTCCGCTGGGCGTGAGCTTGAACATGTCGACCGCGCCGGTGCGGTAGTTGAACGAGGCGTCCGCGCAGTAGCCCAGCTTGGTGCCGGACTTGGTCTGCACGTCCATGCCGGTCCAGATGATGCAGGCGTCCAGGTCGACGCCCAAGCGCTTTGCCGCCGCAGCGTCAAAGGACTCGCGAACGTCTGCGACCAGCAGGCTGCCGTCATCGTCCACCGCGAACGCATCGAGGGCGACAAAGCGGTCGGGCTGCTTGATCATGCCGGCGATATCCGGCTGCTTGACCATGAAGCCGACGATCCGCTGCCCGTTGGGCGTGAACACCGGAAGGTGGACCTTGCCAAGATATTTTGAGCTAGTTGGGCGCCCATCCTTCTTGTCCTGCTTGCCCTTGGGCTTTGCAAGCCAAACGCGGACGCCCTGAAGGGTTCCTACCAGCATTTACGCCTCTGCAGGAGCCTCAGCTGCCGGAGCCACGCCCGCGGCGGTCTCGACCACAACATCGGCGGCGGGGGTGACGTTTCCGCCGGCGATGGCCTCGTTGAGGGATTCGCGGAGCTGATCCATGCGCTCGCGGGCAAGGTCAACCTTGGCGCGCAGCTCGTCGGTCTTGGCGTCCATCATGGGGCCAAAGTCCGTGGCGGCGGCACGAGCCTGGTCGACGCCCTGCTCATACATGTCGCGCGCGGAATCCCACGCGTCGTTAGCCATATCCGCTGCCATGGCGCGCGTCTCCGCACCGGAGCGCGGGGCGACCAGGATGCCGATGATCGTACCGGCGGCGGCGCCAAAGACGGCACCTGCTACAAATCCAAGACCTTTACCCATGTTAGGTTCCCTCCCAAGAGTCGAGCGGTATGCACAAATATGTGTTGGTACGCAATTCGCGTAGTTAATCGTCCATTATACCCGCTTGCCGTTGTCTTCACCCATGCGGACGTTATTGGGTTGCGGGGGCGGGACACAGCGCGGGATGGCGCGGGCGGACGCGTGCGCGCGGCCACGTTGCAGCGGGCGCGCGGGGCCGAGCGTGCGGCGCTTTATCGTCAGGTATTACTTTGGACCGTTTTAAACCACCAAAGTGGCACGAGATAATACCGATCTTGGGACTTGTATTATCTTGAACCACTTTTTCTCGAAAAAGTGGCGTCCTTTAATACCAATCTCAACAGAGATATTAGAAGCAACCACTTCTGCTGTTATTAATGGTCCTCTGTAATACATGTATTACAGAGGACCATTTCTCCACTTCGCACGACAAGCGGGAATAGAGTGCCATGTGACCGTGGCTCACATACCGTGCCGCGCGTGCCGCTTGCGTGCGCATTTCATATAAAAAGAAGCAAGAATTGCCAGTTCAAAGGGTACAATCAAAATAGTACCAGCGAAGCCCGCACTTGGTTAAAACGTCACGGGCGGCGCAAGGTATTATTGGTTAGAGGGGCCGGTTGCCGCGGCCCCTTCTTTATGCGCAAACGGAAAACGGCTAGCGATCGCGAGCTGCTGCGGACATTCGCCCGCCGCTGCACGCAACCGCCAGCCGCGTTATTCTGCTATTGGACCGCCGCTGCCGCAGATACTGCCACCGGCCCTCTGACGACTACCTCGGCCAGCGAAACTACTGCTGCTGCTCGCCGCCCTGCCACATGTCCTCGGCGGCTCCTCCAAACAGTACCTCGCTGCCCAGCTCGTTCACCGCGGCGCGGGCGCCCTCGGTGTCGACCACGGCGGACTCGGCCTCATACGGCAGCTCGTCGCCCACGTACTGCGCGCCCTCATCTGCCTGGGGCGAAAACTCGTCCGGCTCCTCGCCGCGCAGGCGAAGCATAAGGTTGCGCAGGGCGACCACGGTGCCCGGAAAGTCCGGGGCCACCTGATCCGGGTGCAAGAACGCCCACTGCATCATGAACGTTGCAGAAGACAAGGCGCCCACGGTAAGGGCATCGTCCACGCAAGAGAGCTCGATATCGAACAGGCGCGGGTCATCCGGATTGGGCTTGGTGCGGCCGCTTACCACGTCGCCGGCAAGGCCCGTCTCGTTCAGAATCTCAACCGTAAGATGCTCCAGCAGGTGGGCCACCTCGGTGTCGCTCATGCAATCCTGAAAATGCTCGCCCGCATCGCCCAGGCAGGTATGCATGGCGATAGCCGGAGCCAGATAGTACACGCGGGCGGTCGCCTCGATGTCCTCAGACGTGCGAACGGGCATGCCCGGGTTTACCAGCACGCGCGCGGTAAGCTTGTCCGCGCCCACCGTGATCTTCATGATGTTGAACAGGTCTGCCATGCTCTTTTTCCGTTTCTACTCGTCCTCGTGCTTATCCTGCTTGGAGCGCAGAACGTATTTGATGGGCGTGGAGGCTTTCTCGGGTTTATCGCCCTTGGCGGCGCCCTTCTTGTCAGCCCTCTTGTCCTTCTCCTCGTCCTGCAGCTCCTCCGGCTTGGGTTCCGGCGCCGGAGCGATAACGCGAATCAGCGAGATGCGCTGGCCGCGCATGGACTGCACCTTGAACTTGTACCCATCGACCTCGAAGACCTCACCGATATCCGGCACGGAATCACACAGATCCAAAATCCAACCGGCGACGGTCTCGTAGTCGTCGCTCTCCTCGATGGGCCAGCCCAGCTCCTCCGCGTCATCGCAAGAGAAGCGGCCGTCCACCAGCCACTCGCGGCGGGACAGGCGCGTGAGGTACTTGTTATCCGGGTCAAACTCGTCCTCGATCTCGCCCACGATCTCCTCGACGATATCCTCGACCGTGATGATGCCGGCGGTGCCGCCGTACTCGTCCACAACAACCACAATCTGGTCATGGGCGGTCTGCATCTCGGAAAGCAGGGGCAGGATGTCCTTGGTGTCCGGAACAAAGGTCGCGTCGCGCAGGTGCTCGCGGACGGGCTCGTCGCCCTTGCCGTCCAGGGCCAGGCCAATAAGATCCTTGATGTGGGCGATGCCGGCGATGTCGTCCGGGTCGTCCTTGTAGACGGGCATGCGGCTAAAGCCGGTCTGGCGCATGAGGGTCAGCACGTCGGCGATGGTGCGGTCGTCTTCCACCATGGTGACGTCGACGCGGGGCACCATGACCTCGCGGGCCACGGCGTCGCCCAGGTCCATAACCTCGTGGATGATGCGCTTCTCCTCGTCCAACAGCGTGTCCTGCTCGTTGATCATGTACTTGATCTCTTCTTCGGACACGTTCCGACGGTCGTCGCCGCTCTTGATGCGCATAAGGCGGGCCAAGCCGTTAGCGGAAGCCTGGGTGAACCACACCAGGGGACGGGCGATCTTTTGGAACACGGTCAGGGGCTGGGCCACGCGCTTCGCCATGCCCTCGGCGTCTGCCAGGGCGATGCGCTTGGGCACCAGCTCGCCCACCACAATGGACAGGTAGGAGACCGCCAGCGTGATCAACACGGGCGAAAGGCCGCGCGCAACCATGCTGAGCGGCTCGATGCCAAAGCTGCACAGCCAGTCTGCCAGCGGGTCGGACAGGTTGGTAGACGCCACCGCGGACGATGCGAAGCCCACCAGCGTGATAGCCACCTGGATGGTCGCCAGGAAGTTACCCGAGTCAGCCGCAAGCTCGCTGGCGCGCCTGGCGCGGCGGTCGCCCTCTTCCGCCTCATGGTCCAGCACGGCGCGCTTGGCCGTGGTGAGCGCCATCTCCGACATGGAGAAGAAGCCGTTGACTACGGTAAGGACGATGGTGGTGAGAATGCTGATGGTTATGTCCATGGGGACGATTTAAACCTCCAAAAGAGCGGTTGCAAACAAGGGGTGCGCCGGGCGCTGACCGCGCGGGGCGCGCATCGAAACGAGAGCGGACACGGGGTGCCGGAGCCCGTCGCCGGTTGCGCGGCGGCGCGGCCGAGGCGAAACGTAACGGCAGAGTCGCTAGATAACGAAGAGAATCACCGCCATAAAATGAAGCACGCTTCCCGCCAGCACCCACAGGTGCCATACGCTATGCATGTAGCGGATGCGTTTGGCCACGTAGAACGCAGTACCCGCGGTATAGCACAGGCCGCCGGCGAGCAGCAGGCCAATGCCAATGGGGTTGAGCGCGTGCAGCAGCTGCGGCAAGCGGAACACCACTAACCACCCCATGATGAGGTAGATGAGGATGGTGACCCATTTGGGCTGGCGTTCGCGGCCAATGAGCTCGAACAGGATGCCGGCGATGGCGAGGGCCCATATCGCCACAAACATGGGGAAGCCGCCGTAATCCGCCAGCGTCACCAGCAAAAACGGCGTGTAGCTGCCGGCGATGAGCAGGTAGATGCCGCTGTGGTCGAACACGCGGAACACCAGCTTGGCTCCGCGCGCGGGGATTGCGTGGTACAGGGTGGAGAACAGGTACTCCAAGATGATGGTGATGCCGTAGACAATGCCCGCCGCCATCGAAGCGGAGTGCGCGGGCGCCACCGCCGCCTTGACTATCAGCAGCACCAGCGCGGCGATACCCAACAGCACGCCTACGCCGTGCGTGACGGAGTTGAAGATCTCCTCGCCCACGGTGTAGTGCGGAATGCCGTCGTGCGCCTTCGCTTTCTCGAGCTCGCGAGCCGCGGCGGTCTTGGCTGCCTTGGATGCGGCTTTTGCGGCGGCTGCCATGGCGGCGTCGCGCACGTCTTGGGACACGCCCTGGTCGCGGGCGGCGTTAAGCAGGTCGCGAGTGTCTGCGAGGACGTCAGGGGCAGCGATGTCGTTGCAGGCGGCATCGTCGCGGGAGGCACTGTCAAGCTCATTGGCGTTGCTGGTAGCGGCGAGCTGCGAGGGGCCCTCGTCCAAAAACGCACCGTTTTCGCTGGTATTCAGTTCATCAATGCAGGGGTCTGCACAGCCATCGCTGCAGGCCGGACCCGCCGCTGCGGACCCGGATGATGATACGGGGGACGCCGCGGTATTTGCCCGCGGCTTGGGACTGTCACTCGAATCTGGCATGTGAGCTGTGATTCCTCCAAAAATCGTTTTTGCATACTATAGCAGAACTGTGTAAAAAGGCAGAAGGATGCACCGTTTCTGCGTCCATTTGGGCGCGTTCTTTACCTGCCGTTTACCCTGGCGCTTACAGCGAGCCCGGGGGCGCTTTGCTTTAAAGCTTGAAAAACTAAATGGAACTTGAAAAGCTAAATATAGCTTGAACTTCTAAAACGCAGCAATATCCCCAACAAAGGATGGTCACCATGCCCGCAGGTAGTGCCTCTCAACCTGACCTAAGATCCCAATACATTTCCCGCAACCCCCTTACGCCCATCTTTGGCCAGGTACCGCCATATTTTGCGGGACGTGAGAACATCATTGATGACATGATTCTTGCGTTTGATCATCCACATAACAATCCTGATCGCTGCTCGCTCTTTGTGGGCGCTCGAGGCACGGGCAAAACGGCCCTGCTCACGTTTCTTTCCCACCGGGCAGAAGAACGCGGGTGAATCTGCGTCAACACAACCGCTCAGCCCGGCATGCTGCAAGAAATCCTAAAGGACTCCGTTGAAGCGTCTTCCCACCTTATAAACCTTGATGAGAACGCGCCGCTTTATAACCGCCTACCAGCACCTTGTTAGAGAGGAGCAGCCCATCGCGCTCTTGATGGCGGGGCTTCCCCACAAAATCGACGGGCTGCTTTCGGGCGATTCCTCCTCATTTTTGCGCCGCGCTGCCCGCCATAATTTGGGAATGGTTCCACGCTACGACATTATCGAGGCCTTCAACCTCACCCTGCAGGACGCACGTCGCGATATCGAGCCCGACGCGATTGAGGAAGCCGCGGACATTATTGGGGGCTTTCCCTTCATGCTGCAGCTGCTGGGGTATCGAACGTGGAATATGGCATTTGGACATGACGTCCTCACCGTTGACGACGTTCGCCGCGGAGCCCTGGTTGCCCAAAGCGAACTTGCCTCGCGCGTTTTTGATGCAACGGTCTGCGAGCTTTCGCATGCCGATGTGGAGTTTCTTAAGGCCATGGCGCAGGACGATGGCCCAAGCCGTCAGGCGGATGTGGCCAAGCGGTTGCGCAAGTCATCCGGCCATGTCTCGTCCTATAAAAAGCGCCTTATGGACGCCGGGGTTATTGAGTCTCCCATGCGCGGCGTGCTGCGGTTTTCCTTACCGTGCTTTCGCAAGTACATCCTTGTTGGAGCGTTTGGAGACAAGTAGGCGGCAACGCGCGGCGTCGATTGCGACCGCAATGGATTGCCGATCGAAATGCTACTCAAACTTCTCCGTAACACGTGTTACAGAGAAGTTTGGCCGCGCTTGACGCCAAGTGAAATGCCAGCTTCCGCAACTTCGATGATTGACATGCGCTTTTGTACGCCTCGGCATCCAGAGCAAAGCTCGGCGCCGAAGCGTACATCCGTGACAGCGCGCATGTACGCCGGGGCACCGAGCGTTTATCTGGGTGCCGCTACGTACACATGCGGCAGCTTATCTGTACGCGTGGGCACCCAATATCAAACCGGATGCCCACGCGTGCAAAAGAAGACAAGAAGGTGTACGTTGCGGCACCTAAATTGCAGGCGGAGGCCCTTTCGGACAAACAGCCGGCCCACCTTCTCTTGGCAGCAAAAAGAGCGAGCGCCGGTTAAGACGCCCGCCCTTGAAAGATTTATAAACACGTCGCCGCTGCGCGGGAGGGCACGTGGCTACTTGACCTCGATCAGCTCATACTTGCTGGTACCAAGGCCAATCTTCTCGCCATGCTCGATCATGGAACGCCAGTTGGTGTCCGGATGCGTCATGTTGAAGTGGTCGTGCTGGCAACGCTCGGGCACGCCGCCGGCAGCCTCCAGGCGCTCGCGCATCTCCGTGAGCTCGGTGTTGGGCATAGCGGGCATCTGCAGCGCCATGTCGATGCAGGCCTGGTCGATCGCGACGGGGTCGAAACTTGCGAACATGCCCATGTCCGGCACGATGGGCGTATCGTTTTCCGCGTGGCAATCACAGTTGGGGCTTACGTCCATGGCCAGCGAGATGTGGAACTGCGGACGATCCTGAACGATGGCCTGCGTGTACTCGGCAATCTTGTAGTTGAGCACGTCGACCGCGGCATCGTAATCCGGCTTGACGGCGTCCTGGTTGCACGCGCCCACGCAGCGGCCGCAACCCAGGCAGCGGTCGTGATCGATGCGGGCGACGGGCGTCTCGACAACCTTACCGTTCTTAAGCGTGCGCTCGCGAGTGGTGGGGAAGCTCACGGCGCCATGCGCGCAGATGCGCTCGCAGGCGCGGCAACCGATGCACTTGCCCTCGTCCACACTAGGCTTACCGGCTGCATGCTGCTCCATCTTGCCGGCGCGGCTGCCGCCGCCCATGCCAAGGTTTTTCATGCAGCCGCCAAAACCTGCCTGCTCATGACCCTTGAAGTGGGTGAGCGAGATAACGATGTCGGCATCCATGAGGGCGTGGCCAATCTTGGCCTCCTGCACGTACTCGCCGTTTTTGACCGGGACCAGGGCCTCGTCCGTGCCCTTGAGGCCGTCGGCGATGATGACGTGGCAGCCGGTGGCATACGGGGTGAAGCCGTTTTGGTACGCGCAATCGATATGCTCAAGCGCGTTTTTGCGGCTGCCTACGTAAAGCGTGTTGCAGTCCGTGAGGAAGGGCTTGCCGCCCAGCTCCTTGACCACGTCTACCACGGCGCGCGCGTAATTGGGGCGCAGGAAGGACAGGTTGCCCAGCTCGCCAAAGTGCATCTTGATGGCAACGAACTTGTTCTCGAAGTCGATCTGCTCTATGCCGGCGCGCTTGATGAGGCGCTTGAGCTTGTCCAGCTGGCTCTCGCGACCGTGCGTGCGCAGGTTGGTGAAGTAAACCTTAGCAGGAGCGTCGAC
>ERZ840096.1436-NODE-1436-length-24803-cov-13.604493_pt1 | contig 24803 bp, 19 predicted proteins | sample MGYA00519878_ERZ840096 | MGnify/ENA primary metagenome ERZ840096 (study PRJEB31850, sample SAMEA3708865) | human gut metagenome | biome: human gut; feature: human-associated habitat; material: faeces | place: China | collected 2014 ...
TGATGGATGCTCTGGATGCCGGTGCCGAGGACTTTGATGCAGGCGAAGAGGCTGCTGAGATCACCACCGATCCCGAGAACTACTCCGCTGTGGTCAAGGCTATGGAAGAGAAGGGCTACGAGATCCTGAGCGACGACCTGGCCATGGTCCCCATGACCACCACCCGCCTGACCGACCCCGATCAGCTCAAGGCAATGGGCAAGCTGCTGGACTCTCTGGAGGACAACGACGATGTCCAGAACGTCTGGCACAGCCTGGAGAACGAAGAGGACCTGCCGGAATAAGGTGTATCTGCGCCTGCTGACTCTGTAATAGAAAATCAAAGCGCTGCCCCCTGTGAAAAAGCTCAGAGGGCGGCGCTTTTTTGCTTTGCGGATTGCGCGGCGGGGGTAAATATGGTACAATGATTTGAAACAGACCACGAAGAAACGAGGTGGCGCACATGGAAGCAAAACGCATCTGCCCGTACTGCATGGGCGAGCTGGAAAGCCGGGTGTCGGTGTGCCCGCACTGCGGCGGGGTACTGGCCGGGCGCAACCCGGCGGGCAGCCTGCCGGTGGGCACGCTGCTGGCCGGGCGGTATACCGTGGGCGAGATGCAGAGCATCGACGGCGAGGGCATCCTGTACCGGGGCGTGGAGAACGTCGGGCGGTTCCGGGTGACCATCAAGGAGTATATGCCCCTGACGCTGTCGGCGGAGCGGGGCACGGACGCGCTGCTCCGGCCCAAGCTGGGCAGCGAGGTGCTGTTCAAGACCACCCGGATGGACTTTGCCGATCTCTACCGCTCCATCCAGCGCATCACGCCCGCAAACGGTCTGGAGGCCGTGCTGGACGTGTTCGAGGAGAACAACACCGTCTACGCCGTGATGGAGAATCCCGGCGGCATCCCGCTGCAGCAGTGGCTGGATGAGCGCCCCAGCCCGGTTTCGGCCGAGACGGCCCGCAATATGCTGCAGCCTGTGTTTGACGGCGTGGCGGCCATGCATCAGGTGGGGCTGGTGCACCGGGGCATCTGCCCGGAAAACATCCGGGTGCTGGAAAACGGCCGGGCACGCCTGACGGGCTACGCCACCGTGGGGCTGCGCACGGCGGGCAGCGGCCTGCACGAGCAGCTGTACGAGGGCTACTCGGCACCGGAGCAGTATTCCACCACCGAATTCGAGGGCCGTTACACCGACGAATACAGCCTTGCCGCCGTGGTCTACCGGATGGTCTGCGGGCAGAGCCCTGTTCCTGCGGCACAACGGCTGGTGTCGGACTCCAACCCCCGCGCCCGCACGCTGGAACGGGCGGTGCCGGAGTATGTTTCGGATGTGCTCTGGATGGGCCTGCAGCTCAGGCCTGCCGAGCGTATCCAGACCGTGCCCCAGCTGTTCCGGGCACTGAGCAGTCAGGAGTATACCACGGAGCTCACCCAGACTCTGCAGCAGGCCGCCCCGCGCCCTCAGTCCACCGAGGAAGAGGAACGGAAAAAGCATATCCTCAGCCTGCGCAACCTGCTGGCGGCCATCCTGATCCTGCTGGCCATCCTGACATTGCTCATCGTGTGGGGGCTGGTGAATCAGGGGCTGCACACCGCAAAGCCTGCGGAATCCGCCCCGGCCTCTGAACCGGCCAGCTCGCTGGTGACAGAGCCGGTGGATCTGGCCCCGGATTTTGTGGGGATGGACTACGATTCGCAGGTGCGCAACAACCACAGCTATGCCGGGGATTACCTGTTCTATGTGACCATGGAATACAGTGATACTGTGGAAAAGGGCAAGATCATCCGCCAGACCCCCGAAGCCGGAGAGGTCATCGAAAAGGGCAGCACCATCGATCTGGTGGTCAGCCGCGGCCCGCAGATGGTGGAGATGCCCAACGTGGCAGGCTTTACCCGGGATGGCGCGGAGCAGCAGCTGGCGCAGGTGGGGCTGAATGCGAGCTTCTATCCCATTTATAACGATGGCTCCTATGTTTCGGGCTGTGTGGCCTATTGCAGTGAGGAGCCCGGTGCCATGGTGGAGGTCGGCTCGACCATCATCGTCTATATGGCAGCAGAGGTCGAGGCCGAGGTGCCCGCCACCCCGCCCGAGACCACAACTCCTTCCGCCGGTGCCACACCGTCTGCCGGGCAGACGGAGCCGCCGACCGGTGGGGCCGGTACCGAATACGATACGGATTGACGCAAAGCGGCCTGCCCTCTCCGGCAGGCCGTTTTTTGATGAGAACGCTTGAAGAAAATGAATGATTCTGATAGAATTATATTAGAATCATTTAGGGGGGGGGGGTGCGCACTATGATCATCAAGTCGTCTACGGCGCTTCGCAATGACTACGGTTCCATTTCAAATCTGGCGCACGGAGCGGGCGAGCCGATCTACATTACAAAGAATGGAGAGGGTGACCTTGTTGTGATGAGCATTGAAGCATTCGAACAGCGGGAAGAGGCGTTGAAACTCCGGGCAAAGCTGGAAGCAGCGGAACAGGGAAGGCTTGCTGGTGCTCCGGCTTACACGCTGGAGGATTCCAGAAAACGGCTGGAGGAGATCTATCGTCGTGGCTAAGATCGAAATCCTGGAGTCGGCACAGCGGGAACTGGAAGCAATCGCAGAGCTTCACATGAATCTGGTAGGGCCGAATTCTGCCCGAAAAATCACGGATCGGATCTTGGATTCTCTTTCGCGGTTGGAACGTTTCCCGCTGTCGGGTTCGCTTCCAAGAGATGCCGAACTGCTGAAAAGCGGCTATCGCTATGTGATCGCCGGGCAGTATCTCTGCGTCTATCGGCTGATTGTGGATACTGTGTTCGTTTACCATATTGTGCATGGTGCAAGTAATTACCCGGTTTTGTTCAAACGGCTGCTGCAAGAAGAATTGAAGAGAGAAGATTGACGCAAAGCGGCCTGCCGGAGAGGGCGGGCCGCTTTTTTGATGCAGGTCGATATCCACAGGAAAAGCCAGAGCGGAAGCCCCATGGAGGAAGCTTCCGCTCTGGCTTGTTTAGGATAGGAAAGGGAATGGTTCAGTAATGGCCGGGATGCGGGCTTACAGGTTGGTGTAGCCCATGAGGTAGCGGTCTACCTCGGCGGCGCAGTCGCGGCCCTCGCGCAGGCCCCAGACGACAAGGCTCTGGCCCCGGCGCATATCGCCGCAGGCGAACACCTTGTCCACATTGGTGCGGAAGTGGTCGGTGTCCACGCAGCCGCGGCCGGTCAGGCTGACACTGAAGGCATCGGCCACATAGCTCTCACAGCCCACGAAACCGGCGGCAATGAAGGCCAGCTCGCAGTTGTAGGTGAACTCCTCGCCGGTGGGCACCATGTTGGTGCGGCCGGTCTCGGGGTCACGCTCGGGCTTGAGGTAGGAGATGACGGCAGCGGTCAGGTTGCCTGCATCGTCCTTGAGAAATTCTTTGACCGTGGTCTGGTAGACACGGGGGTCCTTGCCGAACTTTGCCATGCACTCGGTCTGGCCGTAGTCCACCTTGAGCACCCGGGGCCACTCGGGCCAGGGGTTGCCGGCGGCACGCTCCTTGGGGGGCTGCGGCATCATTTCCAGAGCCACCAGATCAGTGCAACCCTGCCGCAGGGCCGTGCCCTGGCAGTCGTTGCCGGTGTCGCCGCCGCCGATGACCAGAACGTTCTTGCCCTTGGCATCAATGGCCCTACCGTCGGCAAATTTGCTGTCCAGCAGGCTCTTTGTCACGCTGGTGAGGTAATCCACGGCAAAGTGCACGCCGTTGGCATCCCGGCCCGGAACGTTCAGGTCGCGGGCCTTTTTGGCACCGCAGCAGAGCACCACGGCATCGTAGCTGTTCAGGATGCTCTCGGCATCCACGGCACCGCCCACATCCATGCTGGTGCGGAACTCCACGCCCTCGGCCTGCATGATCCTGATGCGGCGCTCGATGACGGATTTGTCCAGCTTCATGTTGGGGATGCCGTACATCAGCAGGCCGCCCACGCGGTCGGCGCGCTCAAACACGGTAACGGCGTGGCCCCGGATGTTCAGGTACTCGGCCACCGAAAGACCGGCCGGGCCGCTGCCGATGATGGCCACGCTCTTGCCGGTGCGGGCCGGGGGAGGGGCGGCGTGGAGCCAGCCCTTGGCGTAGCCCGTTTCCACAATGGCGTGCTCGTTCTCGCGCACGGTCACGCTGCTGCCGGTCACGTCACCGCAGGTGCAGGCGGCCTCGCACAGGGCGGGGCAGACCCGGCTGGTGAACTCCGGGAAGCGGTTGGTGGCGCGCAGGCGGTGGAGCGCCAGCTCCCACTTGCCCTGATAGACCAGGTCGTTCCACTCGGGGATCAGATTGTTCAGCGGACAGCCCGATGCCATGCCGCCGATCATCATGCCGGCCTGGCAGAAGGGCACGCCGCAGTCCATGCAGCGGGCGGCCTGGGTCTGCTGCTCCTCGCGGGAGAGCCAGACGTGAAACTCGTTGAAATTTTCAATGCGCTCCAGCGGCGGGACATCCGTGCTGGTCTTGCGCGTGTAATCCATAAATCCAGTGATCTTGCCCATGATCCAGCCCTCCTTACTTCTTCTTCTGCACAGCGTAGAATGCTTCGATCTGTGCCTGTTCGCCGTCCAGGCCGCGCTCCTCCATGGAAGCGATGACCCGGAGCATCCGGTCGTAATCGTAGGGGAGGACTTTCTTGAACTTGGGCAGGTACTCGCTGAAGTTGTCCAGGATCTCCTTGCCGCGGGGGGAGCCGGTGGCTTCCACATGCTCGCGGATGAGCTCCTTCAGGGCGGCAACATCGTACTTGTGCTCCACAGGCTCCAGGCTCACGGTCTCCTTGTTGACCCGCTGGTAGAAATCCCAGTTCTCGTCCAGAACGTAGGCCACGCCGCCGGTCATGCCGGCCGCGAAGTTCTTGCCGGTCTGGCCCAGGACCACGACAGTGCCGCCGGTCATGTACTCACAGCCGTGGTCACCCACGCCCTCGACAACGGCGGTCGCGCCGCTGTTGCGGACGCAGAAGCGCTCACCGGCCACGCCGGAGACGAAGGCCTTGCCGCTGGTGGCACCGTAAAGGGCCACATTGCCGGTGATGATGTTTTCCTCGGACTTGTAGCCGATGCCCTCGGGCGGGCGGACGATGATCTTGCCGCCGGACAGGCCCTTGCCCATGTAGTCGTTGCAGTCGCCGGTCAGGCTGAGGGTCAGGCCCTTGGGGATGAACGCGCCAAAGCTCTGGCCGCCTGCGCCGATGCACTCGGCGGTGTAGACATCGTCGGGCAGGGAGCTGCCGTACTTGCGGGTGATCTCGCTGCCAAAGATGGCACCCAGGGCGCGGTCGGTGTTGGAGACCTCCAGCCGGACGCTCTGGGGTGCCTTGCTGCCCAGCTTGAACTTCTTCATCAGCACCTTCATGTCGAGGGTGTTCTCAAGGTGGAAGTCATAGGTGTCGGCAGGCACAAAGTGGACGTTGCTGTTTGCAATGGCCGGGTTGTGCAGGATGCAGTCCAGATTCATCTTGGCGGCACGGCTGCCGGCAGCACTGGGCTTGACATGGAGCAGGTCGGTGCGGCCCACCAGCTCGTCGATGGTGCGCACGCCCAGCTTGGCCATGTATTCCCGCAGCTCCTGAGCAACAAAGGTCAGGTAGTTGATGATATACTCGGGCTTGCCCTTGAACCGCTTGCGCAGCTCGGGGTTCTGGGTGCAGATGCCCATGGGGCAGGTGTCCAGGTTGCAGACACGCATCATCACGCAGCCTTCGCACATCAGCAGGGAGGTGCCGAAGCCGAACTCCTCAGCGCCCAGCATACAGCTGATGGCAACATCGCGGCCGGAGAGCAGCTTGGAATCGCTCTCAATGCGGACGCGGCTGCGCAGTCCGTTCAGGATCAGGGTCTGGTGGGTCTCGGCGATGCCCAGCTCCCAGGGCAGACCTGCGTGCTTGATGGAGGTGCGGGGCGCAGCACCGGTGCCGCCGTCATAGCCGGACACCAGAATGACCTGTGCGCCGCCCTTGGCAACACCGGCGGCAATGGTGCCGACACCGGCCTCGCTGACCAGCTTGACGTTGATGTTGGCGCTGCGGTTGGCGTTTTTCAAATCGTAGATCAGCTCTGCCAGATCCTCGATGGAGTAGATATCGTGGTGGGGCGGGGGAGAGATCAGGCCCACGCCGGTGGTGCTGTGGCGGGTCTTGGCGATCCAGGGGTAGACCTTGGCACCGGGCAGGTTGCCGCCCTCGCCGGGCTTTGCGCCCTGTGCCAGCTTGATCTGGATCTCCTCGGCGGAGACCAGATACTTGCTGGTCACGCCGAAGCGGGCCGAGGCTACCTGCTTGATCTTGGAGTTGCTCTCGCTCTGGTAGCGCTCCTCGGGCTCGCCGCCCTCGCCGGTGTTGCTCCGGCCGCCCAGACGATTCAGGGCGATGGCGATGGTCTCGTGAGCCTCGCTGCTCAGGGCACCGTAGCTCATGGCAGCGGCCTTGAACCGCTTGACGATGGAGCTGACAGGCTCCACCTCCTCAAGGGGGATGCCGCCGTTGGGGTCATAGCTGAAGTCCAGCAGGCTGCGCAGGTGCATGCCCTCGGCACCCATGTTGTCCACGGTGCGGGTGAAGTCCTTGAAGGCCTTGTAGTCACCCGTGAAGCAGGCTTTCTGGAACAGATGGATGGTCTGCGGGGTGAAGAGGTGCTCTTCCTTGCCGCTGCGGAACTTGTGGGCACCGCCGTCGGCCAGCTCCATGTTGATGTCCAGACCCAGCGGGTCAAAGGCGGCGTTGTGGGCAGCTTCCACGTCCGCCTGAATGTCCTCCAGACCGATGCCGCCCACACGGCTGACCGTGCCGGTGAAGTACTTGTCGATGACATCCTTGGAGATGCCGACCGCCTCAAAGATCTGGCTGCTCTGGTAGCTCTGGATGGTGGAGATGCCCATCTTGGAGGCGATCTTCACGATGCCGTTCAGCACAGCCTTGTTGTAGTCGTCCACGGCGGCGTAGTAATCCTTGTCCAGCAGACCCTCGTCGATGAGCTGGGCAATGGTGTCGTGGGCCAGATAGGGGTTGACGGCGCAGGCACCGTAGCCCAGCAGGGTGGCAAAGTGGTGCACCTCGTGGGGCTCGGCGCTCTCAAGGATGAGGGCCATGGCCGTGCTCTTCTTGGTACGGATGAGGTACTGGGACACGGCAGAAACCGCCAGCAGGCTGGGGATGGAAACATGGTACTCGTCGATGTCGCGGTCAGAGAGGATGATGATGTTGGCACCGTCCTTGTAGGCGCGGTCCACCTCCAGGAACACGCGGTCGATGGCCTTTTCCAGGCTGGTGTTCTTATAGTAATTGATGGACACCGTGGCGGTCTTGAAACCGGGCACGTTCATGTGCTTGATCTTGAGCAGATCGGTGCTGGTCAGGATGGGGTTCTGCACCTTGAGCACCTTGCAGTTCTCGGGCTTGTCCTCCAGCAGGTTGCCGTGGGCACCCACATAGACGCTGGTGGAGGTGACCACCTTCTCCCGGATGGCATCGATGGGCGGGTTGGTGACCTGTGCGAACCGCTGCTTGAAGTAGTTGAACAGCGGGGGGTGCTGGTCACTCAGGACAGCCAGCGGGGTGTCTGTGCCCATGGCCCCGGAAGGCTCGGCACCGGCCCGGGCCATGGGCAGGATCAGCTCCTTGATCTCCTCGTATTTGTAGCCAAAGACCTTCTGCAGGCGGGTCAGCTCCTCGCCGGTGTAGCTGGGGACCTTGATGTTGGGGATCTTCAGGTCCTTCAGCCGGACCAGATTCCGGTCGATCCACTCGCCGTAAGGCTCGCGGCTGGCGTAGTATTCCTTCAGCTTCTCGTCATCCACGACCTCGCCCTTGACGGTATCCACCAGCAGCATCTTGCCGGGGCGCAGGCGGTCTTTCATCAGGATATTGTCGGGGGCGCAGGGCAGCACGCCCACCTCAGAGGACAGAATCATCCGGCCGTCCTTGGTGATATAGTAGCGGCTGGGGCGCAGACCGTTGCGGTCCAGCACCGCGCCCACCACGTCGCCGTCGGAGAAGAGGATGGCGGCGGGGCCGTCCCAGGGCTCCAGCATGGTGGCGTAATACTGGTAGAAATCGCGCTTTTTCTGGCTGATGTTCTTGTTGTTCTCCCAGGGCTCGGGGATGGTGATCATCACCGCCAGAGGCAGGTCCATGCCGTTCATCACCATGAACTCCAGCGCGTTGTCCAGCATGGCGGAGTCCGAGCCGGAGGTGTTGATGATGGGCAGGATCTTGTTCATGTCGTCCTGCAGGATAGGGCTCTCGATGCTCTCCTCACGGGCCAGCATGGCATCGGTGTTGCCCTTGATGGTGTTGATCTCGCCGTTGTGCAGGATGAACCGGTTGGGGTGGGCACGCATCCAGCTGGGGTTGGTGTTGGTAGAAAAGCGGCTGTGCACCATGCCGATGGCGGATTCATAATCCGGGTCCTGCAGATCAGCGTAGAAGCGGCGCAGGTCGTGCACGAGGAACATACCCTTATACACGATGGTGCGGCTGGACAGGCTGGGCACATAGGTGCCGTTGCTGGCCTGCTCGAACACCCGGCGGATGATGTAGAGCCTGCGGTCAAAATCAATGCCCCTGCTCACACGGGCGGGCTTTTTGATGAAGCACTGCCAGATGGAGGGCATACAGTCCCGGGCCTTCTGGCCCACGGCATCGGGGTCTACCGGCACCCTGCGCCATGCCAGAAACTCAAGCCCCTCCTTGCGGGTGACCAGCTCAAACAGCTTCATGGCCTGTGCCCGCAGGTGCTCGTTCTGGGGGAAGAAGAACATGCCGACACCGTATTCCCGCTCGTTGCCCAGGCTGATGTTCAGCTCATCGGCCACCTTGGAAAAGAACTTGTGGCTGATCTGCAGCATGATGCCCACGCCGTCGCCGGTCTTGCCTTCGGCATCCTTGCCGGCGCGGTGCTCCAGCCGTTCCACGATGCTCAGGGCATCGCTGACCGTCTGATGGCTCTTGCGGCCCTTGATGTCCACCACCGCGCCGATGCCGCAGGCATCGTGCTCGAACTGAGGGTCATACAGGCCAAGAGGCGTGGCGTTTTCCGTAAATTGATCCATTGCCTTTCCCATCCTTATCTCTCAAAATATCCTCTGGGCCGCGGCACATTCCGCAGCCGATCTTGCACAGAAAACAAAAAAGCGCCCCAGAAGGGTATAGAATACCCCTCTGGAACGCCTTTGTTCCGATGATTCTATTATAGCGGATGGTGAGAGATGTTCAAGTGACAGCTGCGCCAAACTTGATGCCCTGAAGTCCGGTCATCTTGTGCGGTTTGATGGAATGATGAACGCATTTCATCAAAACCTTGAAAAAACCGCCGCATCCGGCTGCCGGTCTGGGGCAGGGGATGCGGCGGTTTGCGTATGATTGCGGGGCGTTTCTGTCCTTAGTGCTTTGCGGCGCGCTGTTTGCGGTCGAAGAACCACCCGCATACCAACAGACCGATGCCAAAGATCAGAAGCACGGCAGCCAGCCAATCGGTGGTACCGGTCTGGATCAGGGTCACGGTCGTGGTGTTCTGCGTGGGCGTTTCCTCCGGCTGGGCCAACGACGCGGACGTGTCAGTCTGAGCCGGTTCCTCCGCAGGCAGCTCGCCGGGGGCCTCGGTTTCCTCGGTTTCCTCGGTTTCCTCGGTTTCCTCGGGGATCTCGGGTTCCTCAGGCTCCTCGGGGGTCTCGGGGGTCTCCGGCCCCTCAGGCTCCTCGGGGATCTCGGGGGTCTCCGGGTCTACGGGAACGACCGGAACATAGGGGTCGTCCGGGCTGTTCTTCAGGTTGGTAAAGACGACCTTGGCGGTGTCGTTCTGGGGCACAACGCCGGTCTCTGCAGGGTTGAGATTCAGCAGGGTCCAGCCGTCCTGAGCGGTTTCGGTGATGGTATAGCCCATGCCTGCGGGCAGGTTCGAGAGCGTGATGCTCTCGCCGCTTTTCAGGGTGAAGGATGCCTTGCCGTTTTTGAACGGGATACCGCACCATTTGTCGTCGATCGTGGTGATGGCATCATCATCCAGCGTGAGCTCAAAGGTGAACACGGTGTCATAGTCGCTCGGCAGCAGTTCACCGATCGTCTCTTTGCGGACGGTCAGGCTGCCGGTGCTGCCGTGTGCGGCCTTGAGGGCGAGGAAGCCGGTGAGTTCAGTACCGGGCTGGACCAGCACGATATGCCGGGCACTTTCATCGTCCCCATGGGCGTTCCAGCGGGTGGCTTCAGAGTCGTCATACCAGCCGGTAATGAAATCATAGCAGTCCGGGTCGCCGTCCAGCGCCCAGCCTTTGCCGGTATCGCCAAAGGTGATGGTGGCAGTCGCACCGTTCTCGATGTCGTCACCGCCTTTTGCTGCATGGTTGTTGTACAGCTGCACGTCATCCGAAAGAGTTGCTTCGCCATAGTTTCGGAGACCGCCGCCGTAGCCATACAAATCGTTAGTGGTGTTATAACGGACACAGCCGGAGAGCAGAGTCAACTTTGAATTCTCAACATTGACAACGCCACTCTCTTTGTTGTACTCGACCTGCAGGTCGACGCCGTTTTCTACAGTAAACGTTCCCTTGTTGTTAAAAATACCGTAGTAGCCATTATTGCAGGCAGAAACGATTGCGCCGGTTTCAACGGTGAAAATACCGCCGTCATTGTAAATACCGTGTCCTCCGTTACCGTCGGCAGAAATAACCGCACCGCTCTGAATTGTAAAGTAGTCATCCGCAGGGGTGTCGAAGTTGTCGTAGACGGTGTTGAAGATGCCGCAGGACCTATTATTGTTTGCAGTGACATGTGCGCCGCCCTCAATGAGGAAAAAGCCTGTTGCTACTGACAGATCGCCACCGCCTGCATAGTTGTAGATGCCATACAGATTGTTGTTTGCGGAGACATTGGCACCGCTTTTAATGGTAGTACGAGCATCAAAACCATTTGCAAAGCCAAGCTGGCTGTTGCCATCAACGATGACGGTTGCACCGCTTTCAATGTTCAGAATCCATTCGTTTAAAAGACCGGCCAGACCAACATTGTTGCAGGCATAGACGTATGCACCAGATTCAATGGTCAGTTTGCCTTCGTAGGTGGAATCATCGTAATGTTCAGCGTGCACAACTAATCCGCCAGCACAGCCGGGGTCACTTGCACCGTTGCGCTCACAGAAGACCTTCGCACCGCCGCAGATCACACTTTCTGCGCCGACGCCGAGACCACCGACACCGTTGTCAGAAGCAATCAAAGTGGAATTGCCATCTACTTCAAGTTCACCGGCAAAAACACCAAAGCCATAGGAACCACCGGTGTTGTTTTCGGTTGCTTTGATCGTAGAAGAAAGCAGCGTCACTTTGCCGTCATAGCAGGCAAGACCAAAACCGTAACCATGACAACCGTTCTTCTCCAGCACGACTTCGGAAGAAGTCAATGTTAAGTCCAGCGGGTCGATCAACAGACCAGCGTGGTAGCAACCGGTAACTTCCAAATAAGAACTATTGATCTCGATTTTGCCTTCGTTAGGATCATAATTGGTTTGCTCAGCATAAATGCCACTCGCATCATAACCGTTGAAATCGCGGATCACAGCGTATGTGCCGTTATCCAGATACAGGTTACTTCCGCGCTCCATGTAGAGACCGGCACCGTTGGCATTAGGCGTATCCGAAATCAATTCGAAGTTGACGTCATCCAAACGCAAGTTTGTGCTGGTGATCAGGTTGGCCGCGCCGCCATTCTGATTGGGATGGATATGCGCATAAATGTGCAGCGTGAGATTCTCAAACGTAATGTTACTGCCGCTTGCATAGATGCCAATCCCTTTCAGCGTCAGCTTGTGGGTACCGCCGCCGGAAATGGTCAGGGTCTTGTTATCGAACGTAAGACCTTCATCCAGCTCAATGTTCTTCAGCAGGTCGATCTGGTCGCCAGGCATCGCCGCGCTGATCGCCTCGTCCAGTGTAGAGTAGTAAATATCGCCGATCTTGCACACAGGCGGGGTTGTGGTGCTGCCGGTGTCGTCCGCAGGGGCATCGCCCTCCAGTTCCTCGTCAGGAATTTTGGGGGTGAGATTCACTGTGGGCCGGTCATCCGCTGCTGCTTTATCGCTGCCCGCGTCCGCAGGGTCATCGTCACCCGATCCCTTGTCAAGAGTTTTGGGGGTGGGATTCCCTGCGGGCAGGTCATCCGTTGCTTCATCGCGGTCCGCATCCGCAAGGTCATCGTCACCCGGTCCCTTGTCAAGAGTTTTGGGGGTGGGATTCACTGTGGGCCGGTCATCCGCTGCTTCTTCATCGTTGTCCGCATCCGCAAGGCTTTTCTCCGAGCCCGTCTCCGAAAGGTCGGGAACAGGAGGTTCCTGTTCCTGCGAATCATCAAGGGAGTAGGGGACGGTGGAAAGGTCACTCCAGTCCAGAATGGTGCCGTCCGAATCCGTGATGGTGGGGTCGGGGCTCAGTGCAAGTACACTCAGCGGCAGAACATGAAGCAGCAATCCGATGGTAAGTATCACTACGAACCATCTCTTTTTCATAATTTTTTCTCCTCCTCTTTCTAAAATATAGTACATTTTGTGTACTGCTAATATAGTAGCATCGGATGTTCAGAAATACAAGAGGTTCAAACGAATTTGAAACCGAAAGATCCAAATTTTTGAAGCGGCGGGGAACCGCGCCGGAGTTTCTCCGGAAAATGATTCCTGCACAGGAGTGAAAGCTTGTCCCTACGCCGGAAATTCCCAGAAATTATGAAAAAGTTTCGATACAAGAAAAACTCCCGGGAAATCCCGGGAGCATAGCAGAAACGAAGCAAGAAATTCCCTGCGGCGGCAGTCAGCGTCCCAGAATGGCCCGCAGGTCCTCTTCCGGGGTCGTGACAGCCATCAGGTTGTAGCGCCGCTGAAGCTCCTGCACGACCCCCGGAGAGAGAAAGGCCGGGAGGGTGGGGCCGAGGCGGATGTTCCGGATGCCCAAAGCCAGCAGGGCAATCAGGATGCAGACTGCCTTCTGCTCGAACCAGCAGAGCACCAGCGAGAGCGGCAGGTCGTTGACGGTGCAGCCGAAGGCATCGGCCAGAGCCAGTGCGATCCGGATGGCGCTGTATGCGTCGTTGCACTGGCCCACATCGAGGATGCGGGGCAGGCCAGTGCCGGGCACTGTGCCCAGAGGCAGATCGTTCAGGCGGAATTTGCCGCAGGCCAGCGTCAGGATCACGGTGTCGGGCGGGGTGAGCTTGGCAAACTCGGTGTAATAACGGCGGGTGGGCCGGGTACCGTCGCAGCCGCCCACCAGAAAGAAGTGACGGATCTGCCCGCTTTTCACGGCCGCAACGATCTCATTGGCGTGGGAGAGCACAGCGCTCCGCGCAAAGCCGGTGGTGACCGTTTTGCCGCCGTTCATGCCCGGGATGATGGTATCCTCCGGGTAGCCGCCCAGTTCCAGCGCTTTCCGGATGACGGGGGTGAAGTCCCGGTCCTCCCCGATGTGCGGCACCCCGGGATAGGAGACCACCGAGGTGGTAAAGACCCGGTCGGCGTAGCTGGGGCGCAGCGGCATGATACAGTTTGTGGTGAAGAGGATGGGGGCGGGGATGTCCTCAAACTCCGACTGCTGGTTCTGCCAGGCGGTGCCGAAATTTCCCTTGAGGTGCGAATAGCGCTTTTTCAGCTCCGGATAACCGTGGGCGGGCAGGAGTTCCGAGTGGGTGTAAACGTTGATGCCCTTGCCCTCGGTCTGGGCCAAAAGCTGCTGGGTGTCGTAAAGGTCGTGGCCGGAAATGACGATGAAAGGCCCTTTCTCGATGGTCAGAGGGACTTCTGTCGGTTCCGGTTCGCCAAAGGCACCGGTGTTGGCATGATCCAGCAGTTCCATGGTGCGGAAGCTGGCTTCTCCGGTCCTTTGCACCAGGAGCCAAAGCTCCTCCATGGATAGCCCCGAGGTGCCCACTGCCTTCAGGGCGGTACAGTAAAATTTGTCCAGCTCCGGGTCGATGCGGCCCAGCACCCGAGCATGATAGTTATAAGCGGCCATTCCCCGCAGGCTGAACAGCACAAAGCATTTCAGGCTTCGCACATCCGGGTCAGGCTCCTGCCAGAGCTGCTGCATATCATAGTCCTCGGCAGTGCCCGGACAGGCGGCGTGGATCTTCTCGATCAGCTGCCCGACAGTGTGCTCGTCAAAATTTACATTGGTGATGGTGGTGAACAGCCCCTGCATCAGCAGCAAAGCCTGCTCCGGAGCCGGAGCGCGGCCTTCGCCAATGAGCTGCTCCGCATACCGGATCAGGGCACCGGTCAGCCGGTCCTGCGCCGCTGCGGTCGGAGCCGATTTTCCGCACACACCTGCCCGACCGGTACAGGCAGTCCCGTTGGCCGCCTGCTCACATTGGAAACAAAACATCTGCTCATCCATAAAAATACTCCCTTCGCTTTCTGGCAAAGGGAGTATGGACAACGGACAGAGGAAATATGCAGGAAAAAAAAGGGGCCGCACCCCTTCGGATGCGGCCCTCTGAAAAGGAATGCTTAGTAGGTGATGCCCTGTGCCATCATGGCGGTGGCCACCTTCAGGAAACCGGCGCAGTTTGCACCGACCATCAGGTTGCCCTCGGAACCGGCAGCAACGGAAGCATCGTAGGAAGCGTGGAAGATGCCCTCCATGATGCCCTTCAGCTTGGCATCCACTTCCTCAAAGCTCCAGCTCAGACGCTCGGAGTTCTGGCTCATCTCCAGACCGGAGGTGGCCACGCCGCCGGCGTTGGCAGCCTTTGCGGGTCCGTACAGGACACCGTTGGACAGGTAGACCTCGATGGCCTCGGGCGTGCTGGGCATGTTTGCGCCCTCGCAGACAACGGTGCAGCCGTTCTTGACCAGAGCCTCAGCGGATTCCTTGTTGATCTCGTTCTGGGTTGCGCAGGGCAGGGCGATGTCGCAGGGGACAGTCCAGACCTTGGAGCAGTCGGCAACGTAGGTTGCACCGGCGTGGGTCTCGGCGTACTCCTTGATGCGGCCGCGGCGCACTTCCTTCAGCTCCTTGACGTAAGCCAGATCAATGCCGTTGGGGTCGTAGACGTAGCCGTTGGAATCGGACATGGTAACGACCTTTGCGCCCAGAGACTGGGCCTTCTGGCAGGCATAGATGGCAACATTGCCGGAGCCAGAGATGACCACGGTCTTGCCCTCAAAGCTGTCGTTGCGCATACACTTCAGAGCCTCGGCGGTGAAGTAGCACAGGCCGTAGCCGGTGGCCTCGGTACGGGCCAGAGAGCCGCCGAAGGTCAGGCCCTTGCCGGTGAGCATACCGCCCTGGAAGCTGTTGGTCAGGCGCTTGTACTGGCCGAACATATAGCCGACCTCGCGGCCGCCGACACCGATATCACCGGCAGGGCAGTCCACGAACTGGCCGATGTGGCGGTACAGCTCGGTCATGAAGCTCTGGCAGAAGCGCATCACTTCCATGTCGCTCTTGCCGTGGGGGTCAAAGTCAGAGCCGCCCTTGCCGCCGCCCATGGGCAGGGTGGTCAGGCTGTTCTTGAAGGTCTGCTCAAAGCCCAGGAACTTCAGGATGCCCTGGTTGACAGAGGGGTGAAAGCGCAGGCCGCCCTTGTAGGGGCCGATGGCGCTGTTGAACTGGACGCGGTAGCCGCGGTTCACCTGGACCTTGCCCTGATCATCGACCCAGGGCACACGGAAGGTGATGATGCGCTCGGGCTCGACCAGACGCTCGATCAGGCCTGCCTTCTCGTATTCGGGATGCTTCTCGACCACGGGCTGGATGCTCTCCAGCACCTCGCGGACAGCCTGCAGGAACTCAGGCTCATTGGCATTGCGCTGTGCAAGGCCGTCGTAAACGCGCTTCAGGTATTCATTCGTCAGCATAATAGAATACTCCTTTTCCCATGATTTACAATCGCTCTGCCCACTATCACAGAACGCTTCACCATTATAAAGCATTGTGCGGCGATTTACAAGAGAGGAAATCGGAAAATGTTTCAGTGAAGCCAAAATAAAAATGAATCCGCTTCACAGCATCAGTGCCCGGCAGCGCTGGGGATCTCCTGCAGCTCAAAGCGGTATTCCTGCGCGGCATCGGGGTATTTTGCCCTGTCCACGGGGCTGAGGAACATGGCAAGGGGCCGCAGCCAGAGTCCGCCGTCCCCATAGAGCTTGCGGTAGACCACAAAGGGCTCCCCCGTTTCGGAATCGTTGGCAACGGCCTCCACCAGATAAAAGTCGCCCTTGAAGTGCCGGTATACCCGGCCGATCCTGAGTTCGTTCGGCATTTGCGTTCTCCTTCACATTCCAGCCAAAATGGCATTCACGGCAGTCACAAAGGGCTCCATATCCTCAAACAGGACTTCGACGATGATGCTCCAGTTGATACCGTCGTAGTCATGCACCAGCCGGTGGCGCAGCCCGGCGACCATATTCCAGGGCTGCTCCGGATAAGAGGCCTTGAACTCCGGACTGAGCTGGTAGACCTGTTCTCCGATGTTATAGAGCGGGGTCGTGACGGCCCACTGGGAAAACTCGTCCTCGAGCAGAAGCTCCGGCGTAATGCCGCGCTTGTGCATCTCGGCTTTCAGGCTTTCCCATGTGGCAACGATCTTTTTCAGGCGCTCCTTGTCCGATCTCTTCATGCGATTTTGACCCCCTCCCGCATGATGCTTTCATAGAAGGGAGTGCCGGTGTTGACCTCCCGGATCTCAAAGGCATCCACGTCCTTCTGGGTGCGCTGGCGCAGCTCCTCCCCAAAAGCAAAGATGTCCCTTGGCCGGAAGTTGGCACCGCCCACCACGATCACATCGATATCCGAAGCGGCAGTGGCTTCTCCCCGGGCATAGGAGCCGAACAGCAGGGCGTACTCGGCGTGATACTTGTGCAGCAGCTCCCGGATGACCTGCTCGATCTCAGTGCGGGAAAGCGTGTTCATGCGGACACCTCCAATCGGAAATTCTCTACCAATATTGTACCATAGAATGCCGGAAATGCAAACAAAAATCCCCCGCAGGCGGCTGGCGCTGGCGGGGGACAGGCGCATGATTTACTTCTTCAGCAGCTTCTCGCAGGCATCGGCGGCACCCTCAAGGTACTGGCCGGGGTAGGCCTCGATCATGCCGGCATCGGAGCAGGCAGCCAGCTGGGGATCGATGGGGCACTTGGCCAGCACGGGCAGGCCGTGCTTTGCGGCCACCTCATCCACATGGCTCTCGCCGAACACGCTGATCTTCTTGCCGCAGTCGGGGCAGACGATGTAGCTCATGTTCTCCACGATGCCCAGCATGGGTACCTTCATCATCTCAGCCATGTTCACGGCCTTGGCCACGATCATGCTGACCAGCTCCTGGGGGCTGGCAACGACCACGATGCCGTCCACGGGCAGGCTCTGGAACACAGTCAGGGGCACGTCGCCGGTTCCCGGAGGCATGTCCACAAACAGGAAGTCCACATCCTTCCAGACCACATCGGTCCAGAACTGCTTGACCGCACCGGCGATCACGGGGCCGCGCCACACAACGGGGTCCTCCTCGTTCTCGACCAGCAGGTTGATGCTCATCACATCAATGCCCATCCGGCTCTGGATAGGCCAGCAGCCCTTTTCATCGGCCATGGCACGGCCATGGATGCCGAACAGCTTGGGGATGGACGGGCCGGTGATGTCGGCATCCAGGATGCCGCAGTGGTAGCCACGGCGGGCCATGGCGCAGGCCAGCAGGGCACTGGTCATGCTCTTGCCGACACCGCCTTTGCCCGAAACAACGCCGATGACCTTTTTCACGCTGCTGTTGGGGTTGGGGGCATCGTGCTCAGGTGCGGCGGTGCGGGAAGAACATGCTGCCCCGCAGGTGGAACAGTCATGGGTACATTCTTCGCTCATACTCTAACCTTTTCTCCTTTATCTTAATTAGACAGATCGTCTTGACCATCCCATATCATACCATAAAACCGGGTGGGAAACAACCCACAGGGGCGCTCATCTTCACAAGAGTGCATATTGCCCGGGAAAGGCCGCATACACTGAACCGAACGCCTGTGCGGGGGAAGGAGGAGGACCATGGGGCAGAGCTACCTGAAAAATGCCGCCCTCCTGACCGGGGCGGATGTCCTGCTGCGGCTGGCCGGGATGGGCCTGCGCATCTATCTGGCCAACGCCCTGGGCGGCGAGGGGATGGGGCTGTACCAGCTGGTGCTGGCGGTCTACGCGCTCTTTGTCACGCTGGCAACGGCGGGGGTCTCGGTGGCGGCCACCCGGCTGATGGCTGAGGAGCTGGCCCGGGGCCGGGCACAGGCGCGGGGGATGCTGGTGCGGCTGGCGGGCACGGGGCTGCTGCTGGGCGCGGCGGCCATGGCGGCGCAGTACGGGCTGGCCGGGGCCGCTGCCCGGTGGTGGCTGGGAGATGTGCGGGCGGCAGGCGCGCTGCGGGTGTCGGCCTTCGGGATGCCCTGGATGGCTCTCTCGGCTGTGCTGCGGGGGTTCTTTATCGCCCGGCGGCGGGTGGAGCCCAACGTGCTGAGCCAGCTGGTGGAGCAGAGCGTGCGGATCGGGATCATCTGGTACGCGCTGGAATGGGGGAACGCGCCGGACGTGAGCACCCGCTGCACGGCGGTGCTGGCCGCCACGGCAGTGAGCGAAGCGGTGTCGGCCTGCATCCTGCTGCTGTTTTACCGTGGGGAGGCGGTGCGTGCGTTCGGCGCAGAAAAGGCCCGACGGCCTGCCGACCCTGCCCGGCGGCTCTGGGAGATCCTGTGGCCGGTGGAGGGCGGGCGGTGCCTTGCCAGTGCCCTGCACACGGCGGAGAATATGCTGGTGCCCGCCTGCCTGACAGTCTGCCTGCTGGATGCCGGGGGCCGCAGTGCCGCGGTGGCCCAGTACGGCAGCCTGAAGGGGATGGCCCTGCCTCTGCTCACCTTTCCCTTTGGGCTGCTGGGGAGCCTTTCGGTGCTGCTGATGCCTGAGATCACCCAGGCCCACATCCGGGGCGAGCGCGCCCGGCTGGACTGCCTGCTGGACCGGATGCTCCGGCTGACGGGCTGCTTCTCGGCTCTGGCGGGGGCGCTGTTCTGGGTGTGGGGTGAGCCGCTGGCCCTGCTGCTCTACCACAGCCGGGAGGCCGGGTTCTATCTGCGGGTGCTGGGCCCGGCCATGCCGCTGATGTATCTGGAAAGCATGGTGGACGGTGCCATGAAGGGGATGGGGGAGCAGAAGGCCGTGTTCCGGTACAGCCTGTGGGACGCGGTGCTCCGCATTGCGGGGGTGCTGCTCCTCCTGCCCAGATGGGGGATGAAGGGCTTTTTGTGGGTGATCCTGCTGTCCAGTGCCTATACCTGCCAGATGAATACGGCCCGTCTGCTGCGCGTCAGCGGGCTGAAGCCCAGGCTCTGGCGGTGGCTGGGGGCTCCGGCGCTGGCGGCACTGGTCTCAGCGGGGGCGGGCGAGGGCCTGCGCGCTTTGCTGGCGGGGTGGCTGGGCAGCGGGAGCACGCCCGCCCGGCTGGCGGCGCTCTGCGCAGGCGGCTTTGGCATGGCGGCAGTCTGCCTTGCCGTGCAGTGGCCGCTGGGGCTGGGCGAAGAGGTGCAGGCCATCCTGCGGACGGAAAAATCCCGCAGGGAGCGGCAGAAAAGCCCGGAGAATCGGAATTGTTCTGGACACAGGGGGGAGAATTGAGTATAATACAATGGATATTATAGCGGAACAGGCGCATGGGGCTTTGGACCCTGTGGCCGGCAACGCCGGGAAAAACGGGTGCGGACAGATCCCGCCCCGATGCAAAAGAGGATTTTTGTGAAGAAAACAGAGAAGCTTGTGCCGCAGGTGCTGCTGCGCCGGATGATCCTGGTGCTGCTGGACGCGGCCATCGTGATATTCAGTTTTTACTTTGCCCTGCTGCTCCGGGCCGACGGCGCGGTGGAGGCCAGCTGGTGGCCCCACAACCGTGCCCTGCTCTACCAGAATCTGCCCTGGATCGTGGCGCTCTACCTGCTCAGCTTTCTGGTGGGCGGGCTGTACCATGTGCTCTGGAAGTATGCCGGGGAGCGTGACCTCATCCGTCTGGGCGGCATGATCGCCGTGCCCACGGGGGTGGTCTATTTCGTGAACCATTTCTGCGTCCACGGCGTGCTGTTCGATTCTGCCAACGCCATGGCCGCTGTCCTCATCTTCCTGCTGGTGGGAGGCAGCCGTCTGGCATGGCGGCTCTTCCTGAACCATCCCATCGGCGAGCGGCTGCGGGGCGTGCCCAACAAGGATCCCAACCGCCCCGTGATGATCGTGGGCGCGGGCGAGGCCGGTGCCTGGGCCATCAATGTCTGCAAATCCAACAGCAGCTACGGCCACCCCGTTGTGGCGGTGGACGATGACCTGGTCAAGCAGGGACAGACCATCCACGGCGTGCCGGTCAAGGGCACGCTGGAGCAGATCCCCCAGCTCTGCACCCAGTATAACATCCACAACATCATCATTGCCATCCCCACCCTGCGGGGCAGCAGGCTGAACCATGTCATCGACCTCTGCGTTTCCACCCACTGCCCGGTGCAGATCCTGAGCGATCCCCAGCTGGTGGGCAGCAACGGCCCCCAGCAGGGCGCGTTCCGTGAGCTGAACACCGCCGATTTCCTCTCCCGTGATGAGGTCACGCTGGACAACGAGAAGATCTCCGGCTACCTCACCGGCAAGACCGTGCTGGTAACGGGCGGCGGCGGCTCCATTGGCAGTGAGCTCTGCCGCCAGGTGATGCGCTTCCGGCCCGGCAAGCTGCTGATCTTTGATATCTACGAGAACTGCGCCTACGAGCTGCTGATGGAGCTGCAGCAGAAGTACGGCCGCGATATCCCTGTGACCGTGCTGATCGGCTCCATCCGGGATAAAAAGCGGCTGGACGAGGTATTTGAGACCTACCATCCCACCGTGGTGTTCCATGCAGCGGCCCACAAGCATGTGCCGCTGATGGAGATCAGCCCCGCCGAGGCTGTGAAGAACAATGTGCTGGGCACCAAGAACCTGCTCACCAGCGCCAGCGAGCACGATGTGGAGCGGTTCGTCCAGCTTTCCACCGACAAGGCGGTCAATCCCACCAGCGTGATGGGCTGCACCAAGCGGATCTGTGAGATGCTCATCCAGACCTTTGCGGGCAATACCGACATGAAGTGCGTGGCGGTCCGCTTTGGCAACGTGCTGGGCAGCCACGGCAGCGTGATCCCGCTGTTCGAGGCTCAGATCAAGAAGGGCGGCCCCGTCACCCTGACCGACCCCAACATCGAGCGCTACTTTATGACCATTCCCGAGGCGGCCCAGCTGGTGCTGCAGGCGGGCGCGCTGGCCGAGGGCGGCAGCATCTATGTGCTGGACATGGGCGAGCCGGTCAAGATCATGGATCTGGCCAAGCAGCTCATCCGCTTTTACGGCTACGAGCCGGGCGTGAATATGGAGATCAAGATCGTGGGCCTGCGCCCGGGCGAGAAGCTCTACGAGGAGCTGATGATGGACGAGGAGCAGGGCAAGATGCGCCGCACCGAGCACAACAAGATCTTTGTGGCATCGCCCCGGGACATCGACCTGGCCGTGTTCTACCAGCAGCTGCAGGATCTTGCCGCTGCCGCCCAGCACAACGACGAGGGCGTGGTGGATCAGCTGGAAAAGATGATCCCCACCTTTACCCCCACCAGAAAGAACCTGAAGACCTGATGCTATTGCACCGGAAACTGCCGGTGACGCTATAAAAACGAGAGGGAAGTATATTATGGAAAAGAGACCGTTTCTGACCGAAGAGCAGGCCCAGGAGATCATCCAGGACGTGCCCACCCCGTTCCACGTCTACGACGAGAAGGGCATCCGTGAGAACGCCCGCCGCATCAACAAGGCCTTCAGCTGGAACAAGGGCTTCCGGGAGTATTTTGCCGTCAAGGCGCTGCCCAACCCCATCATCCTGCAGATCCTGAAGGAAGAGGGCTGCGGCGTGGACTGCTCCTCCCTGACCGAGCTGATGCTGAGCGAGGTCTGCGGCTTTACCGGCAGCGATATCATGTTCTCCTCCAACCAGACCCCCGTGGAGGACATGAAGAAGGCCTACGAGCTGGGCGCATACATCAACCTGGACGATGCCACCATGGTGGACTTCCTGGACCGTGTGGCCGGGATCCCCGAGAACATCTTCTGCCGCTACAACCCGGGCGGGACCTTCCAGCTGGGCGAGAGCGAGGAGGGCTTCCAGGTCATGGACAAGCCCGGCGATGCCAAGTACGGCATGACCGAGGAGCAGATGATCGAAAGCTACAAGAAGCTGATGGCAAAGGGCGCAAAGAACTTTGGCATCCATGCCTTCCTGGCCTCCAACACCATCTCCGATGCCTATTACCCTGAGCTGGCAGGCATCCTGTTCCAGCTGGCAGTCCGTGTGCAGAAGGCCACCGGTGCCCACATCGGCTGCATCAACCTGTCCGGCGGCGTGGGCATCCCCTACCGCCCCGACCAGACCGAGAACGACATCATGGCCATCGGCGAGGGCGTGCGCCGGAAGTTTGAGGAGATCCTTGTGCCTGCAGGGATGGGCGATGTGGCCATCTTCACCGAGATGGGCCGCTTTACCACCGGCCCCTACGGCGCGCTGGTGGCAACTGCCATCCACGAAAAGCACATCTACAAAGAGTACATCGGTCTGGATGCCTGCGCTGCCAACCTGATGCGCCCCGCCATGTACGGCGCTTACCACCACATCACCGTGCTGGGCAAGGAGAACGCCCCCTGCGACCACAAGTACGATGTGGTCGGCGGCCTGTGCGAGAACAACGACAAGTTCGCCATTGACCGGATGCTGCCCAAGATCGACATCGGCGACCTGATCTACATCCACGACACCGGCGCGCACGGCTCAGCCATGGGCTACAACTACAACGGCAAGCTCCGCAGCGCCGAGGTCCTGCTCTGCGAGGACGGCTCTCACCGCCTCATCCGCCGCGCCGAGACCCCCCGCGACTACTTTGCAACGCTGGACTTCCTGCCCGCCATGAAGCCCCTGTTCGAGGGCTACGACGACTGAGTCCCCCTGAAAACCTGCGAGGTGTGATATGTTTTTTGGATTCCAGCTTACCTGCGGCCTGATGATGGTCTTTTACGGCTACTCGGTGATGAAGAACCCCCGTGTGTGGGGAGATCAGGGCCGTCAGGCGGTCAAGGCGGAGAATTTCCCGGAATACTGCCGCCAGAACGGCCTGTTCTTCCTGAAGGCGGGCCTGATCATGGCGCTCATCGGCGCGCTGGACGCACTGGTGAGCCTTTCCGGCGCGCTCTACGTGCTGCTGTATCTGTTCGGGCTGGCGTTCTCGTTCTATCCGCTGGTCAGGTGGTGCCGCGAGAACGAGGGCTTCTCCTGGCCCTGGCCCCATGTGGAAAGCGAGAAGAAGCGGATCAAAAAGCTGCGCAGGGAGCAGGAACAGGAGCAGCAGAACGGCTCTGAGAAAAAATAAGAGAAAACCGGAACGCGGCGCTCTCCCTGAAGAAGGGAGGGCGCTGCTTTTGTCTGCTGAAGTTTCGACCCTTGACAGCCGGAGCCGCAGAACCTATAATGAAACCACGATGACCCCTCTTGAAACACATTTGGAGGTACAGAACCATGATCAACTATCCCAAGAATTATGCTCCTCTGGCTGAAGAGGAAATGGAGTACACCAGCGGCGGCCTGTCCATCAACTGGATGGCACTGGGCTCCACCGTTATGGGCGTGGCCACCAGCATGCTGGCCTACCTGAATGTCTCCAACATTGCCGGTGTGGCGGTCCAGCTGCAGAAGAAAGACCCCGAGAAGTACCCTGAGCCAGAAGGCACCATCAACGGCAACCTCATCATTGATTCCACCCTGACCTACTTCTCCAGCGTGGCTGGCATCGGCATGGGCCTGCTGAACATCGCTGCGGGCGTGGGCACCGTCTACCTGGGCATGAAGTCCGGTTCTTAAAAATTAGCACTGGACATTTGAGCCAAAACGTGGTATACTTCTTCCTGCATTCGCGGGCATCGTACATCGGCTAGTATATCAGCCTTCCAAGCTGAGGAGGTGGGTTCGATTCCCATTGCCCGCTCCATGCAGAAAAAAGCCCTGAGTTCTCCGGAACTCGGGGCTTTTTTGCATATCTGGGGCAAAATGTTTGGCCTTCATCTCTTGCTTACAAAAAAATTGTTGACATTGTGCATACAACGTATTATATTAAAGGCAAAGGAGCGTGATTTGTATGTCTCAGACAACGGTAAGCATCCGTATGGACAATGAGTTGAAGAACAATTTTGACCATATCTGCACCGAGTTGGGCATGTCGATGTCCACCGCCGTGACCATGCTGGCCAAAAAGATGACCCGGGAACAGCGCCTGCCTTTTGAGCTCTCGGTAGACCCGTTCTACTCCGAGCAGAACATGGCCCGCCTGCGCAAGTCCATTGCGGAGATGGAAGCCACCGGCGGCACAGTCCATGAGGTAAATCTGGATGATTAAAGCGTGGACAGAGGAAGCATGGGAAGATTTTGAATACTGGACGCGGCAGGACCGCAAGGCGCTGAAACGCATTTTGCAGCTCCTGAAGGACATTGACCGCAACGGCTATGAGGGCATCGGAAAGCCCGAGCGCTTGAGCGGCGATCTGTCCAGCTACTGGAGCCGCCGCATCGATGATGCCAACCGCATTGTGTATCGGATCGATGGCAATGTGGTCAAAATCGTTCAGTGCGGTTCACACTATCGGGATAAGTGATGCAAAGCAGATGGCCTGCGGGCTGTCTGCTTTTTTGATGGGGCGAGGTTGTTGCTGAATAGTTAAAATAAACTCGAAAGAAATCGACACGGTTTCTTCCGGGTTTAT
>ERZ840096.1438-NODE-1438-length-24760-cov-4.331026_pt1 | contig 24760 bp, 24 predicted proteins | sample MGYA00519878_ERZ840096 | MGnify/ENA primary metagenome ERZ840096 (study PRJEB31850, sample SAMEA3708865) | human gut metagenome | biome: human gut; feature: human-associated habitat; material: faeces | place: China | collected 2014 ...
CCGTCGACCTCCAGCGTGACAGGCTGGCGTGCTAACCGACTGCACCACCGGGCCACAGAGCAGAAATGATTGTATCAGAAAATATTGGATTTGTAAAGAGAAAATTTCATTATTTGAGGCGGGGTTCCCGGAAACGACCGGTTTCGTTTCCGGGGTTGCTTTCTTTTGATGGGTGTGGTATGATAACAAAAAGTATATTTTCCGGGAATTGTGTCATATTTTGCATAGAGGACGTGTATTATCAATGAGAAAGCTGAGCCGCGGCGCATATGAGGACACCAAGGGACTTGTCCGGGCGGCGGAAACGCTGCTGGAGGTAGCGGTCATAACCCTGCTGTATTACGCCGCGTTCCGTATGGGATACGAAATCGAACATTTTGTATACAAGGGCAAATATGTGCTGATGGGCGTCTATGGGGCGCTGCTGTACGTCATGTTCCTGAACTCCGACTGCACGCTGTTCGGGCAGCTCCACAGGCTCGATCTGATCATCGGACAGGTCATCTCCCTGTTTGTGGTGAATTTTCTCACGTATTTCCAGCTGTGCCTGATCGCCAATGCCATGATTCCCGTGGGGCCGATGCTGCTGCTGCTTCTGGCGGAAATCGTCGTGGCGGTGGTGCTGATTTATGTGTACACGGAGCTGTATTATAAGCTGTATGCCCCACACGATATGCTGCTGGTGTACGGCAACAAGCGGGGCATCGGGCTGAAGATCAAGATGGACTCCCGCCGGGATAAATATAATGTCAGCAAGCTGATGAGCATTGACGAGGGGTTGGAGGCAGTGTGCCAGGAGACCCACAGGCATGACGCGGTCATCCTCACGGACATCCCCGCCCAGATCCGCAACGATATCCTGAAATATTGCTACCGCTACCGCATCCGTACCTACGTCGCCCCCAAACTCACGGACATCATGCTCCGGGGGGCGAAGAACAATACCCTGTTCGACACCCCGCTGCTCATGGTGAAGGGCACCGGCCTGACCCCCATGCAGCGCATCATCAAGCGTGCCATGGATCTGGTGCTCTGCGGCATTGCCATGATTCCCGCCGCGCCGGTCATGCTCATTATCGCAGCTGCTATTAAAATCGAGGATGGCGGCCCGGTGTTCTACAAGCAGAAACGGATGACCCGGGGCGGGCGGGAATTTGAGATACTCAAGTTCCGCAGCATGATCGTGGACGCGGAAAAATACGCCGGCGCGGTGCTGGCCTCGGAGGACGACCCCAGAATCACGAAGGTGGGCAAGGTCATCCGCGCCGCCCGTCTGGACGAGCTGCCCCAGTTGATCAACATTTTGAAAGGTGACATGAGCATCGTCGGCCCCCGGCCGGAGAGAAAGTGCCTCGCGGACGAGATTTCCAAGGAAATTCCGGAATTCTGCTACCGTCTGAAGGTGCGGGGCGGCCTGACGGGCTATGCCCAGATCTACGGAAAATACAACACCAGCGCCTACGACAAGCTGCGTCTGGACATGATGTATATTGAAAACTATTCGCCGCTGCTGGACATCCGGCTGATCATCCTGACGCTGCGGATCATTTTCAGCAAGGACAGCACCGAGGGCATTGACGTGGCGATGGAGAACCAACGGCGGGCGGACGAGCTCTGGCGGGAACTGGACGAGGAGAACGAAGAGAAGGAAAAAGGAGGTGCGGAATGAGCAGAGGTCGTAAACGCAACAGCATCCCAAGAATCGCGTTCGTGGGACTGGCCATTATCATTCAGATCGCATGGCTGATTGTCATGGCGGTGAAGCTGAACGCCCACTCCGCTTGGATATCCGCGTGCGTCAACCTGTTGAGCATCGTGGTGGTGCTTCGCCTGTACGGCAGACACACTTCTACTGCCATGAAAATGCCGTGGATCATGCTGATTCTGGCGGCTCCGGTGATGGGCCTGAGCCTGTTTCTGCTGTTCGACATTCTGGGCGACCCGGGCAGGGCGGGGAAGCGTATCCGCCGCTTCCGGGAGAAAATAGAGGGCAGCCTCCCTCAGGACGAGGCAGTTCTGGCGCGGCTGGAATCGGAAAATCGCGCCGCCGGCAACCAGTTTCACTATCTTTCCGTCCATGAAAACTGGCCTGTGTACGAAAATACCAGCGTCCGCTATCTGGGCGACGGGGCGGAAACGCTGGAGGCCATGAAAGCGGATCTGGAAAAGGCCGAGAAATTCATCTTCATGGAATATTTCATCGTGGCGGACAATTCGGCCTTTCAGGAGATACGGGAAATTTTGGTACGCAAGGCGCGTCAGGGGGTCGAGGTGCGGCTGATGTACGACGACATCGGCAGCCTTGGCTTCGTGAATCTGCGCTTTGCCAGAGGGCTGAGCGAGGACGGCATCCGCTGCAGGGTGTTCAACCCCGCTGTGCCGGTGGTCAATCTGTTTCTGAACCACCGGGATCACCGGAAAACCACGGTCATCGACGGCAAGGTGGGCTATATCGGCGGCTACAACCTTTCGGACGAATACTTTGGCCGCGCCCAGCCCTACGGGGTGTGGAAGGATACCGGTGTCCGGCTGGAGGGCGAGGCGGTCCGGAGCCTGACGGCGTCGTTTTTTGAGCTGTGGAACGTGACGACCAAGGAAGACGAGGACTTCGCACGCTACCTCAACATCTGTCACAAGGTAACGTCGGAGGGGTTCGTGCAGCCATTCAACGATAACCCGCTGTCGGAGGAGCGCACGGCGGAAAATGTCTATCTGAATCTGATCGCTCAGGCGGAAAAGACGCTGTATATCACTACACCGTACCTGATCATCACCGACGAAATGAGCCGGGCGCTGCGCCTTGCGGCCAAACGGGGAGTGGACGTGCGGATCATTACGCCGGGAATTCCGGACAAAAAAGTGGTATTTGCCATCACCCGCTCCTATTATTCCGGCCTTGCCCGGCAGGGCGTGCGGATTTTCGAGTATACGCCGGGCTTCTGCCATGCAAAGCAGTGCCTGTGCGACGGGAAGATCGCCTCCATAGGCAGCTCGAACTTTGACTACCGGAGCCTGTATCACCATTTCGAGAACGACGTTCTGCTCTACGGCTGTGACGCGATTGGCGACATGGCGCGGGATTTTGACGTGTTGTTCTCCCAATGCAGCGAGGTCACTCAGCGCTACAGCACCGGAAGCGGGGCAATTCTGCGGATTTGGCAGTGCATTCTTCGGCTGTTTGCGCCGCTGGTATAGAAAAGCGGGAAAAGCGAAAGGGGGTTCCTTTCGCTTTTCTCGTTCTACGGGGAGGTTTCCGGATATCTGCCGGAGAAATCGCATATTCTGTGAACGCCATTTTATCTTTTTATGAACTTTAGCACTCAGACCTTGACAGTGCTAAAAATCGTGGTATAGTGTAGGCGTACCAAAAAGAGGGACGAAAAAAAGAAAGCCCCTCCGCAGGGAACATAGAAGATTTGAATGGAGGAATGACTTATGTTGCCCAGCATTTTTGGAGAAGATTTGTTTGATGATTTCTTTAACGATCCCTTTGGCATGATGAACGTCTCGGAGGGCCGCAGCCCCCTGTATGGCAAGCACGCCAAGAACCTGATGAAGACCGATATCCGGGAGAAGGAAGACGGCTATGAGCTGGCGGTCGATCTGCCCGGCTTCAAGAAGGACGAGATCAGCATTGACCTGAGCAATGGCTATCTGACCATCCAGGCTGCAAAGGGTCTTGATAAGGATGAGGAGGACAAGAAGGGCCGTTACATCCGCCGGGAGCGTTACGCCGGTTCCATGAGCCGCAGCTTCTACGTGGGCGATGTGAAGCCCGAAGAGGTGTCCGCCAAGTTTGAGAACGGTATCCTGACGCTGGATGTGCCGAAGGCCGGACAGAAGAAGCTGCCCGAGAACAATCGGATCTGCATCGAGTAACCCCAAAAAGTGCCGCGCCACGGTTTGCATGAACCGTGGCGCGGATTTTTTATTTTTCGCCCAGCACCAATGTGCGCAGGACGGGAATGCGCTTGATAAGCGCGATCAACGGCGGCAGGAGCAGCGCCAGCAGCACCGGCAGAAGCAGATACATGCTCCACACGGGGAAATGGAGCAGCTTATCCATCGCCCAAGCCAGCAGCACCAGCAGGGGGTTGTGCAGGACGTAGATGCCGAAGCTGCGGCTTGCCATGCAGCGGGTGAAGGCAGTCTCCTTATCCAGCCACCGTTTTCCCGCGCCCAGCACCCCAAGGCAGGCAAACCACGCATAGAGATTGGTAAGCGGGGCTTTCAGATTGTTGAGAGCCGCGTAATTCTGTCCCCAGAAATGCATCGTGTAAACGACGGCCAGCACGCCGCTCACGGCAAGCATACAGGGTGCCCATTTGGCGAGCAGGGACTGGATCTGTTCGTGGGAGAACAGAATGTAGCCCGCGAGGAAGCAGAACAGGTAGAAACCGTTGCGGTAGACCTCTATCACGGGAGTGTTCAGGATATAGGCGCTGCCCCACATGCCGAGCACCAGAAGGCAGATGACGGGGAAATTTGCCTTGCCGCCCAGCTGCCACAGCCGGTCTTTTTTGTCCAGCTTCCGAATCAGCACCAGCACCACCTCGCACAGCAGCAGCTCGTGGAGAAACCACAGTACCCCGATGCCGGACATGCACCACACAAGATATTTGGCAAACCCCGGAACCTGACCGCCGCCAAAAATGTTTGCGTACTGGTCGGTGACCCAGCCGGTGCTCCACCCGATGAGGAAGATAATGGCGATGGAGGGAATCAGTTGGCGGCGGACTTTGCCTTTCAGGTATTGCTTTCCCGTCTGCTTTTCCAGACTGTACCGGGCGCAGATGCCGGAGATCATGAAAAGTGCCGCCATGAACCATGGGTACAGCACGTACAGCGGCGCGTCCAGCGCCGGAATGCCGGGGATGACCACGTTTGTGATGACCCCGACGCTGTTGAATTGATAAAATACGTGATATGCCACAACGGACAGCACGATGCCGTAGCGCAGATTGTCAAGAAACGGTTTTCTCATCATTTTTCTCCCCGCAGATGGCGGTTGATACGGTTGGTTCTGTGCCGGATGGAAAGCAGAATGATTCCCCAGATCAGGGCGTAGCCCACCGCGAAGCACAGGGTAAAGACGCCGATAAATGCCCAGTCCCGGGGTATCCAGTTGTTCAGCAGGTAAATCAGCAGATAATCCAGATACAGCGCTCCGGCGTGAATTGCCGTAGCGGAGAGCAGCGGCAGACGCTCAATCTGATAGACGACGCCGATGCCCGCCGCGATGAAGGCCAGCAGCGTCACGGTCACGATCCCCATGCAGACCTCTCCGGGGGCGAGGGAAGTGACCTGCCCGTTGGCGCCCAGAATGCCGTAGATCATGGCGAGGATCAGCGGCCCGCCGGAAGCGGCCAGCAGACCCCGTTTCAGAAATGTCAGACAATATTGTTTCATACGTGATCGTACCTCCTTTTGATTTCCGCGAAGCACCGCCGGGAAACATATTCCCGGTAGCCGCTTCGGAAGACGGCGTCCACCGCGCCGTTGAAGGAAGCGGTGAAGCGCTCCAAATGGGCTTCGTTGGCAAGCGCCGATTTGTTGATGCGGATGAAGGACGCGGGAAGCATGGCTTCCAGCTCGTACAGCCGCAGCTTTAAGCGGCAGCGTTCGCCGCTGCGTGTAACGGCATAGGTCTTCCCGTCCAGAACGGTGATGCACTCGATATCGGAGAAGGGGAGCATCCGCATACCGTCCTCGGTGTAGGCGGCGACCCGGTCGGAGCCGTCGTGCCGCAGGACGAGCTGCTCCATTTCGTCGGTAAGACGGCTTCGCTCATGGACGGTGGCGACCACCGTTTCCTCCTGCGTTTTATCAATAACCAGCTTGAATCTCATGGGGCACCTCCTTATGTTTACACTATATCATAAAAGAAACCAAAAATGTTGAAAAATCCGTTCAACGGTCATTTTTGACCGCTGAACGGCAGAAGGGCATTCTATATCCGCGCAAGCAGCGCTTTTGCGGCGTCCGCGACCTGAGGCAGAAGGTACTGTCCCAGCTCGCCGGGTTTCACCCAGCGGCAGGATCTGATCTCTTTGGCCTGAAGCTTTGGTTCGCCGTGGACTTCGCCCAGAAAGAAAACGACCTGCTTTCTGGCAACGGAGCTGATGCGGTATTCCGTGGCGGCTCTGGCGCCGGGAACCAGCCGCGTCCGGAATCCGGTTTCCTCAAAAAGCTCACGGAGGGCGGTTCGCTCCTCTGTTTCCCCGGTCTCCATGTGTCCCTTGGGGAAGCTCCACGTTCCGGAACCCCGCTGGAACAGAAGCAGAAATTCCGGTTCCACGCCTGCCCGCCGGAAGGGGACGACCCCGCAGGATTTCTGAAAGATGGAATCAATGGTGCTGATAAAATACTGCTCCTGAAAATGGACGGCCTCGGCGATCTGCCCCTGATGGAACGAAAGCCCCTCCGGCGCGACCACCAGCTTGTCCTCGCAGTCGTTGTGCCGCCGGATGACGGCGATGACCCGCCCTGTAAAGTCGGACAGGGGCGTATCCACGCCCAGTATGTACGCGTCCTGTTCCTCGCCGTCGCCGCCCATCAGCCCCGGGACGAACCCGTAATTGATGGGATACAGAATATCGCCGTGAAGATATCCGACCGGCCGATCGACCTGCACCGTTACGACCTTGCCCAGCAGCTTCCGGGTGCTCCTGCTTCGCCAGTCCATCATCGTCCCCCCCGTTTTTCTCAAAAGTTCGACAAAACGGTGCCATTTTACACGGAGCGGGGCAAAAAGTCAAGCAGGAAACCAATTTTTGCGGCGGCGGGGAAAGAATTGCTTATTTTTTTCATATCGCTTTTTTTTTTCGCGGAATCACGCTATAATGATAGAGAATATTTTTTGGAGAGGATCGTATGGCAAATAAAAATCAGGACTGGGACGATCTTGGAAGAAGCATTCAGGACATTGTGGACAGAGCCGTCAATTCCCGGGACTTTCAGAAGCTGAACCAGACGGTCAGTCAGGCCGTGGGCAAGGCTGTGGATATGGGAAGCGAGGCCGTCCGCAAGGCGATGGAAGCTGCTGCCCGCCCCACGACTCCGCCTGCCAGACCCGTTTACCGGGAGGTCGAGGCCACGGTCGTGGAGGAAAAGAAAGACCTCCCCGTGCTTTACGCCGGCACCGGCGGCGAGACCGCCGTGGGACTGGTGAAGATCGTAGGCGGCGGTCTGGCGCTGCTCACCGGGTTCATATCGCTTATTTCCCTGCTGGTCAGGCTGATCATGGGAATTGGTCTGGGGATTGCGTCTACCGTGATCACGGTTGGCGGCGTCGTTGCCGGAACGTGGCTGATCGTCAGCGGCATCCGCAAGCTGGGATGGGTCAGCCGGTTCAAGATGTACAAAAGAACCCTTGGGGAGAGCACCCATTGCACGCTGGAGCGGCTGGCGCGGAGCGTTGGAAAGAACGTGAAGTTCGTCCGCAGGGAATTGCAGAAGATGATCAACAAGGGGCTGTTTCTGGAAGGGCATATGGACAGGGAGGAAACCTGCCTCATCACCAGCGACGAGACCTACCAGCATTATGAGCAGAGCCGTCTGGCTCTGGAAGAGCGTCAGCGGCAGGAAGCCGCCGCCAGCGCCCCGAAGGTGTCCAGCTCCCATGACCCACAGGTACAGGAGGTTCTGGATCGGGGCAACGCCTTCATCGCCCAGATACGCGCCTGCAACGACGCCATTCCCGGGGAGGAAATTTCTGAGAAAATCTCCCGGATGGAGCTGATCGTCCGCCGTATCTTTGAGCGGGCGGAGGCGCATCCGGAGGTGGTCCCCGACCTGAAGAAGCTGATGGACTACTACCTGCCCATGACGGTGAAGCTCCTGAACGCCTACGCGGACATGGACGCCCAGCCCGTGCAGGGGGAAAACATTCAGGCTTCCAAGAAGGAAATTGAGGCCACGCTGGATACGCTGAATCTGGCCTTTGAGAAGCTGCTGGACGACCTGTTCCGGGATTCCGCCATGGACGTTTCCAGCGACATTTCCGTCCTCAACACCCTGCTCGCGCAGGAGGGACTGACGGAGGACGGCCTGTCCCAAGTGAAGAAACAGCAGACGCTGTAAGAAATAACCATATTACTGGAAGAGGAGATCAATTATGGACGCAGAATACAAAGATATGAACGAATCCGCCCCCATCCCCAGCCTGACTCTGGAGCCGGAGCTGGAAAACACACCCAAGCTGGTCATGGCCGAGGAAACGAAGCTGCAGCAGACCAAGGTCGCCGAGCCGGTGCTGACCCCTCAGGAGCAGCAGATGGTCAATGATTTTGCCCAGAAGATCGACGTGGAGAACACCGCCCAGATCTTGCAGTACGGCGCGGGCACCCAGAAGAAGATGGCCGACTTCTCCGACGCTGCCCTCGCCAATGTGCGCACGCAGGATTTGGGCGAGGTGGGCGACCTGATCGTCAACGTGGTTGGCGAGCTGAAAGGCTTCGACGCCGAGGAGGAAAAGGGCTTCTTCGGCTTCTTCCGCAAGCAGGCGAACAAGCTGGAGGTCATGAAGAGCCGCTACGCCAAGGCAGAGGTCAATGTGGAGAAGATTGGCGACGCACTCCAGCAGCATCAGGTACGGCTGCTGAAGGACTCCGCGATGCTGGATAAGATGTACGAGCAGAACCTTGCCTACTTCAAGGAGCTGAGCATGTACATTCTGGCGGGCAAGAAGAAGCTCCAGGAGGTACGGGAAGGCAAGCTCAAGGAGCTGGAAGCCACGGCGCAGGCCACCGGACTTGCGGAGGACGCGCAGGCGGCAAAAGATCTGGCGGACAAGTGCAACCGGTTTGAGAAGAAGATCTACGATCTGGAGCTGACCCGCACCATTTCCATCCAGACCGCGCCCCAGATCCGGATGATTCAGAACAACGACAATGTGATGGTGGAGAAGATTCAGACCACGCTGATGAACACCATCCCCCTGTGGAAGAATCAGATGGTTCTGGCGCTGGGCATTGCCCATTCCAACGAGGCCGCGCAGGCCCAGCGTCAGGTCAACGACATCACCAACGCTCTGCTGAAGCAGAACGCCGAGAAGCTGCACATGGCCTCCGTGGAGACCGCGAAGGAAGCCGAGCGGGGCATTGTGGACATCGAAACCCTGAAAAAGACCAACGCCGAGCTGATCCAGACGCTGGACGACGTAATGAAGATCCAGTCCGAAGGCCGGGAGAAGCGCATTGCCGCCGAAGCGGAAATGGCAAAAATGGAGAACGACCTCAAGGGCAAGCTGCTGGAGATCCGCGGCGGGGTATAACGCTAGAAAACGCAGTACCGGAATATCACCGGTACTGCGTTTTGGATTTGATAAAGGCGACCCCGTGGAACACGGGATCGCCCAAGGCTACAAAATTTCCTTAGCAGCCGAAACCGCACATCCGGCTCAGCAGCTGCCAAATGAAGCTGCAATCAGAATTGTTGGTGTTGCAATTAAAAAAGAACATCTTGCCAACCTCCTGTTTCAGTATTTGCCTCGCGAAGACAAAGGGATTGTAACCGATTTGTAATCAATTTTCAAGCTGTAAATTCTGGAAACCAGGTCGTGTCTGAAAGCTGGCGAAATGACCAACAGCGAGGGATTTTTGCCATGGGCAAGCCATTTTTCCGCAGGAATACTGGATATGTATTTCAAGGGAAAATGGCGCGGCACAGGGGAAAAAGACCCGCTGCTTGGGCGTTTTGACAACTTTCAGATACGGCCTTAGGTAAAAATGAGATTATTTGAAGGAATTATGAACGATAAAGTGGAAAAAAACAATATTCCATACCGCGTTATCCGCAGCAGCCGCAGAACCATTTCGGTGCAGATAGCCCCAAGCGGCGAGGTGCTGGTGCGGTGCCCCCGGCGGATGTCCAATGCGGATATTCGCAGGTTCGTGGAAAGCAAATCCGGCTGGATTGAAAAGCATCTGGGAAAGCGGACTGCCGCGGCGCGGCTTCCCGTGTTTACGGATGAGCAGCTGCAGATGCTTGCCCGGCAGGCGCGGCAAACCATCCCGGAACGTGTCGCGCATTTTGCCCCGCTGGTGGGCGTGATCTACGGCAGAATCACCATCCGCAGTCAGCATACCCTGTGGGGAAGCTGCAGCAGTAAGGGAAATCTCAACTTTAACTGCCTGCTGATGCTCACGCCGCCGGAGGTGCTGGACTATGTGGTCGTCCACGAGCTGTGCCACCGGAAGGAGATGAACCACTCCGCCCGCTTCTGGGCAGAGGTCGAGCATGTCTTACCGGATTATGAAATCCAGCGGAAATGGCTGCGGGAAAACGGCACGGCGCTGATTTCCAGGCTGGAAAAGTAGTGTAAACGTTTTTTTCGACAAACGCACGCACCGAATCGCCCCCCGGATACTATAATGGTTACGGGAGGTGCGATGTGGAATATTATGTCTGGTTGGCGCTGGCGGCGACACTGGGGACTTGGTTTGTGACGGCACTTGGCGCTGCCACGGTGGTCTTTTTCAAATCCCCCAGTACCAGAGCGCTGAATCTTATGTTGGGCTTTTCTGCCGGCGTGATGATCGCGGCCAGCTTCTGGTCGCTGTTACAGCCCGCCATTCAGCGGGCGGAGGCCATAGGGAACACACCTGCGTGGCTTGTGGCGGTATCCGGGTTCCTGCTGGGGGCGCTGTTCCTGTGGGGGTCGGATAAGGCCGTCTGCTTTGCCAGAAAAAGAGCGGGCATGGGAATGCCCGGAGAACGTATGAACCGCATTATCATGCTGGTGCTTTCCATCACCCTGCACAATATCCCCGAGGGGCTTGCCGTGGGCGTGGCCTTCGGGGCGCTGGGGACCGGCGCAAGCCCGGATGGGCTGATGGGGGCGGTGTCCATTGCCGTGGGCATCGGCTTGCAGAATTTCCCGGAGGGGGCGGCGGTGTCCGTGCCGCTGCGGCGGGAGGGCTACTCCCGGCGCAGAAGCTTCCTGCTGGGGCAGGCTTCCGGTCTGGTGGAGCCGGTTTCCGGGGTGATCGGCGCGCTGCTGGTGGTGACGGTGGAAGCGATCCTGCCTTATGCCCTTGCCTTTGCCGCCGGGGCGATGATTCTGGTTGCGGTACATGAGCTGATACCGGAGTGTCAGCAGAATCAGAAAGAGCAGCCCTACTGCGCCACCATGGGCATCATTCTGGGCTTTGCTGTGATGATGCTTCTGGACGTGATGCTTGGCTAAGAAAAAAGATTACCAAACGGCCTGCTGCGGCAGACCGTTTTTTTGCTGTATTTGTGCATTGACAGATAAATGTACGGTTGTATAATTGTATACATTAAGACAAGAAAGCGGAAAGGGGCTTCCTCTATGCTAGAGATTTCCAGTAAGACCAACCTGTTGGAGCAGAAATCCTACAAATACTCCCTTCAGGATGTGGCGGAACCGAATTTGCAGCGGGATGTGTATTCCTACGGCACCATTCCCAAGGTGGCGTTCAACCACCGCCGGGTGCCCATGTCCATGCCCGAGGAGATCTGGATCACGGACACCTCCCTGCGGGATGGTCAGCAGTCCGTGGAGCCGTATTCCGTTGACCAGATCGTAAACATCTACAAGCTGCTGAGCAAGCTTGGCGGCCCCTACGGCATCATCCGCCAGACGGAATTTTTCATCTACAGCAAAAAAGACCGGGAGGCCATCGAAAAGTGCATGGCGCTGGACCTCAAATTCCCGGAGATCACCAGCTGGATCCGAGCGACAAAGGAAGACTTCCAGCTGGTGCATGACCTTGGCATTAAGGAAACCGGCATTCTGGTTTCCTGCTCGGACTACCACATCTTCAAGAAAATGAAGATGACGAGAAAACAGGCCATGGACTATTACCTTGCCACGGTGAAGGAAGCCTTCAATGCCGGAGTCATTCCCCGCTGCCATCTGGAGGACATCACCCGGGCGGACTTCTACGGCTTCGTGGTGCCCTTCGTCAACGAATTGCAGCGGCTGAGCCGGGACGCGGGGGTGCCGGTGAAGATTCGCGCCTGCGACACCATGGGCTACGGCGTTCCCTTTACCGAAGCGGCGCTGCCGCGAAGCGTGGCGGGCATTATCTACGGCTTGCAGCACTATTCCGACGTTCCCAGCGAGCATCTGGAATGGCACGGCCACAACGATTTCTACAAGGGCGTGGCCAACGCCTCCACGGCGTGGCTCTACGGCGCCTGCGCGGTCAACTGCTCCCTGCTCGGCATCGGCGAGCGGACGGGGAATGTGCCTCTGGAGGCCATGGTGTTCGAGTACGCGTCCCTGCGGGGGTCGCTTGACGGCATGGACACCACAGTCATCACCGAGATCGCCGATTACTTCAAAAACGAGATCGGCTACAATATCCCGCCCATGACGCCCTTTGTGGGCAGCGCTTTCAATGTCACCCGGGCGGGCGTCCACGCCGACGGCCTGATGAAGGACGAGGAAATCTACACCATTTTCGATACCAAGAAAATCCTGAACAAGCCCGCCACGGTGCAGATCAGCAAAACCTCCGGCCTTGCGGGCGTCGCCTACTGGATCAACCAGACCTACGGTCTGGAAGACGGCGAGAAGCTGGACAAAAAGTCGCCGCTGGTGATCGCCATGAAGGAATGGGTAGACCAGCAGTATGAGGACGGCCGCCAGACGGTCATGACAGAACGGGAGCTGAAAGAGAAAATACGGCAGCTTGCCCCTGACTTTGCTGAAAGAGGGTAAGGAAAAGAATATGAATCAGTTCAAAACCACGTCTCTGGCGGATCAGGTGTTCGAGAAGCTGGAGAACGACATCATTCAGGGCTTCTACCCCCGGGGCGAGATACTGACGGAACTGAAGCTGGTCGATCAGCTGGGCGTCAGCCGCACCCCCATCCGGGAGGCGCTGCGCCGTCTGGAACAGGAGCGGCTCATTGAGGACACCGGAAAAGGCTCCCGTGTGGTGGGCATCACCGAGGAAGATCTGGAGGACATCATGAACATCCGCCAGCGCATCGAGGGGCTTGCCGCCTACTACGCAACGAAGAACATGACTCCCGAGGGGCTTGCCCAGCTGACCCATATCGCAGACCTTCAGGATTTTTACTTTGACAAGGGAGACGCTGAGCTTTTGCGGCAGGTGGATGAACAGTTCCACGACACGATCTGCTACTTAAGCAAGCGTACCGTCATCGTGGACACGCTGCTCCCCCTGCACCGGAAGACCCGGCGCTACCGCCGCATCTCCATGGAGGACTGGTCGCGCACCATCAACACCCGGAAGGAACACAGGGCAATTCTGGACGCCATGGCTTCCGGCAACGCCGACCTTGCGGAGAGCCTCATGGCAAAGCATATCGAAAACGCGAAAAAGCACATGTTGGGAGGATTCAAAAATCATGGGTAAGACAATCGCACAGAAAATCATTGCGTCCCATCTGGTCTCCGGGGACATGACCCCCGGCAGCGAGGTCGCGCTGCGCATCGACCAGACCCTGACGCAGGACGCCACCGGCACCATGGCCTATCTGGAATTCGAGACCATGGGTATTCCCAGAGTGAAAACGGAAATGAGCATCGCCTACGTCGATCACAACACCCTCCAGTGCGGCTTTGAGAACAGCGACGACCACCGCTATTTGCAGACCGTCACCGCAAAGCACGGCGTGTATTTCTCCCGCCCCGGCAACGGCATCTGCCATCAGGTGCATCTGGAGCGTTTCGGCAAGCCCGGCAAGACCCTCATCGGTTCTGACAGCCATACTCCCACCGGCGGCGGCATCGGTATGCTGGCCTTCGGCGCGGGCGGACTGGACGTGGCGGTGGCCATGGGCGGCGGCGCGTATTATATCACCATGCCCAAGATGTACAAGGTGAACCTGACGGGCAGGCTCAGACCCTACGTCACCGCCAAAGACGTATCTCTGGAGCTGCTGCGCATCCTCTCCGTCAAGGGCGGCGTGGGTGCGATCATCGAGTGGGGCGGCGAGGGCATTGCCACCCTGTCCGTCCCGGAGCGGGGCACCATCACCAACATGGGGACCGAGCTGGGCGCGACCACCTCCATTTTTCCCTCCGACGAGGTCACGAGAAAGTTTCTGGCCGCGCAGGGCAGGGAAGAGGACTACGTTCCCCTGTCCAGCGACCCGGACGCGGAGTACGATAAGATCATCGACATTGATCTTGGCACTCTCAAGCCCATGATCGCCTGTCCCCACAGCCCGGACAACGTGGTGGCCGTGGAGACGCTGAAAGACGTGAAGGTCGATCAGGTATGCATCGGCTCCTGCACCAATTCCTCCCTGTACGACATGCTCAAGGTCGCCGCCATGCTGAAGGGCAAGACCATTCACCCCTCTGTCAGCCTGTCCGTGTCCCCCGGCTCCCGGCAGGTGCTGACCATGCTCAGCGACTGCGGCGCCCTGTCGGACATCCTCGCCAGCGGCGCGCGGGTGCTGGAATGCGCCTGCGGCCCCTGCATCGGCATGGGCTTCTCCCCCAATTCCGGCGGCGTTTCCCTGAGAACCTTCAACCGGAACTTCCTGGGTCGCTCCGGCACCCGGGACGGACAGGTGTATCTGGTTTCTCCCGAAACCGCCGTGGCCTCTGCCCTGACGGGGTACATCACCGACCCGACCACCATTGACCAGCCCCTGCACGTGACCATGCCGGAGAAATTCCTTGTGAACGACTCCGCCGTGCTGCCGCCTCTCCCCGCGGACAAGGCGGCGGACGCTCAGGTGCTTCGCGGCCCCAACATCAAGGAATTCCCCAAGAGCAAGCCCTTTGCCGACAGCCTTACGGCGAAGCTGGTGCTGAAAGTGGGCGACAATATCACCACCGACCACATTATGCCTGCCGGCGCGAAGATCCTGCCCTACCGGTCGAACATCCCTTACCTGAGCAAGTTCTGCTTCGAGGTCTGCGATCCCACCTTTGCCGAGAGAGCCAAAGCGGCGGGAGACGGCATCGTCGTGGGCGGCAGCAACTACGGGCAGGGTTCCTCCCGGGAGCACGCGGCGCTGGTGCCCATGTACTTGGGCATCCGGTGCGTCATTGCCAAGTCCTTTGCCAGAATCCACGTGGCGAACCTGATCAACGCGGGCATTCTGCCGGTGACCTTTGAAAACCCGGAGGACTACGACAAGCTGAATCAGGATGCTGTTCTGACCATTTCGGATATTGCCAGCGGCATGGAGCAGGGGAGACTCGCGGTCACTGCTGATGATGGCTTCAGGTTTTATGTAAACTGCGCCCTGACGGAGCGTCAAAGGGCGATTCTGATGGCAGGCGGACTGCTGAACTACACAAAGGAGGGCGGACAATAATGAAGGAAATTACACTTGCCTGTGAGGCGTTTCAGAAGCTGCTGGAGGAGCAGCTGGAGAGAATCCGGAACATGAACGGGGAAAAGACGGATTTTTCCACCAAAAAGCAGGTTACCATCGGCGTCATTGACGGCGACGGCATCGGCCCCGTCATCACGGCGCAGGCCACCCGTGTGCTGGAAAAGCTGCTGGCGGAGGAGATCGCAGCCGGTTCCATTGTTATCAGGCAGATCGAGGGGCTGACCATTGAGAACCGCATGGCCTGCGGCAAGGCCATTCCCGACGACGTTCTGGCGGAGATCAAGACCTGCGACGTGCTGCTGAAAGGCCCCACCACCACCCCCATGGGCGGCAAGATGGAGAGCGCCAACGTGGCCATGCGCCGGGAGCTGGATCTGTACGCCAACTGCCGTCCCGTGTGTATCCCCGAAAAGAACATCGACTGGATGTTCTTCCGGGAGAATACCGAGGGCGAGTACGTTCTGGGCAGCCGGGGCGTGGAGCTGCCCGGCATGGCGGTGGACTTCAAGGTGACTACCGATCTGGGCACCCGCCGAATTGCCAGAGCCGCCTTTGACTACGCCAAAAACAACGGCAAGACCCACGTGGCGGTGGTCACCAAGGCCAACATCATGAAGAAGACCGACGGAAAATTCACTGCCATCTGCCATGAGGTCGCTGCCGACTATCCCGGTATCACCGTGGACGATTACTACATCGACATCATGACGGCGAATCTGCTGAAAGAGCCGCTGCGGGAGCAGTTTCAGGTGGTGCTGCTGCCCAACCTCTACGGCGATATCATCACCGACGAGGCTGCCCAGATTCAGGGCGGCGTGGGTACGGCGGGCAGCGCCAACGTGGGCGACCGCTATGCCATGTTCGAGGCGATCCACGGCTCCGCCCCCCGGATGATCGAGCGGGGCATGGGGGATTACGCCAACCCGGCCAGCATCATCAAGGCTGCCGCCATGCTGCTCCGCCACATCTGCCGCGCCGATGCCGCCGCGCGTCTGGAAAAGGCCATGGCGGAGTGCAAAGTTGAGGTCAAGAGCGACGGTACTGCGGCCACTGCCGCACAGTACGCCGATGCTGTGATGGCGCTGCTGTAAAATTTGATACTATTCCTGATTAAAATCTTTGATTTTAATCAGGAAGGCATCGCCTGACGGCGCTGCCCGTTTTGTGATTTATAAGGAAAGAAATCACAAAACACGTCTCATATGAACTCCTTGCCCTTCGGGCAATTAAAATCTTTTCTAAAGATTTTAATTGGAGTTCAGTATGATATGGTGAAACAATCAAGGCTTCCCCCGGAGGGGAAGCCTTGATTCGTATAAAGGAAGACAAAATAAAAACGCCGCTGAAAATTTCAGCGGCGGATTTATATGCCAGGATAATCAGACGGCGCGCTCAACCTTGTTGGAGCGGAGGCATCTGGTACAAGCGTACACATGGCAGGGGGTCCCGTTAACGACAGCCTTGACGCGCTTCACGTTGGGCTTCCATGCACGGTTGGAACGTCTGTGGGAGTGAGAGACCTTGATACCGAAGGTTACGCCCTTACCACAAAAATCACACTTAGCCATTTTCTAGCACCTCCCATCCGATAATGACTCGATAAATACACCAATTCACAGGCGCTTAGATATGATATCAGATTTCGCGGTAAAATGCAAGTGTTTTTTTCAAAATAATTTGTTTTTTTGAAATGTATTGATATTCCCGCCCCGTACGGGTATAATGGTGGAGAAAAGCTTGCTTTCGGGGTGAAAACCATGACGGATACATACAGTGTGCCGCTGAAAACGCTGGTAAAGGAATTTAATCTGGAAGTCACCTACGCGTCCACGGATTTTGACGCCATCCGCATCACCGTTGAGGACGTGGCAAGACCCGGCCTTCAGCTGGCGGGCTACTTTGACCATTATGAGCCTATGCGTCTGCAGGTCATGGGCAATGTGGAGATGAGCTACGTGGACAAATTGCAGCCCAAGGAGCGGGGAGCGATCTTCGACCGGCTGTTTTCCTACAAATTCCCGGCGCTGCTCATCGCCCGGGACATCCCGCCCCACGCCGAGTGCCTCCAGATGGCGCAGAAGCACAATGTTACCGTCCTGCGCACCAAGGAAGCCACCAGCACCATCGTTTCCACCATCATCACCTACCTGAAAGCTGCGCTGGCGCCCCGGATTACCCGCCACGGCGTGCTGGTGGAGGTCTACGGCGAGGGCATTCTCCTGATCGGCGACAGCGGCATCGGCAAAAGTGAGGCCGCCGTGGAGCTGCTCAAGCGCGGCCACCGGCTGATCGCCGACGACGCCGTGGAAATCCGCAAGGTCTCCACAAACTCGCTGGTGGGTACCGCTCCCGAGCTGATCCGCAATTACATCGAGCTGCGGGGCATCGGCATCGTCAATGTTGCGAAGCTGTTTGGCATGGGCGCCGTCCGCACGGAAAACGAGATCAACCTGATCGTGAACATCGTTCCATGGAACACCCAGGAGGTCTATGACCGGCTGGGTCTGGAGGAGCAGTACATGGAGCTGCTGGGGGTCAAAGTCCCCATGAACACCATCCCCATCACCCCGGGGCGGAACCTTGCCATGATTCTGGAGGTGGCGGCCATGAACAACCGTCAGAAAAAGCTCGGCTACAACGCCGCGCTGGAGTTCACGGAGCAGGTCAACCAACATTTCGACGAAAATATGGGAAAGAACGGATGAAAGAGTTTACCATCGGCCGGAACGACGCGGGGCAGCGTTTGGATCGCTTTCTTGCGAAGGCAGTTCCGCTGCTTCCGGTGTCTCTGGCGCAGAAATATATCCGCATCAAGCGCATCAAGTGCAACGGAAAGCGCATTGACCGGGACACCCGCTTGCAGGAAGGCGACGTTTTGCAGCTGTATATCAACGACGAATTTTTCGACAAGCCCCGGGAAGATAACGCCTACCTCACCGTGGCGAATCCCAAGCTGAGCATCGTCTACGAGGACGAAAACATTCTGCTTGTGGACAAGCGCCCCGGCCTTGCGGTGCATCCCCACGACGGCGCGGAGTACGGCCGCACCCTGATCGACCACATTCAATCTTACCTGTACCAGAAGCGGGAGTGGCGTCCCCGGGAGGAAAACGCCTTCACCCCGGCGCTGTGCAACCGGATTGACCGGAACACCGGGGGCATTGTGATCGCCGCCAAGACGGCGGAAGCCCTGCGGGTGATGAACCAGAAGATCAAGGATCGGGAGATCGACAAGCGATATCTGGCCATTGTGGAAGGGACGCCCAAGCCCAGAGAGGGGAATCTGAAGGGGTATCTTTTTAAGGACGCCCAGAAAAACCGGGTGTACGTCACGGACACGCCCCAGCCCGGCAGCAAGACCTGCCAGACCAATTACAAAACCCTCGCAAGCGCGGCGGGACTTTCACTTGTAGAGTGCGAGCTGATCACCGGCCGCACGCATCAGATTCGCGCCCAGTTCGCCCATGCGGGACACCCCCTGCTGGGAGACGGCAAGTACGGCAAGCTGGACAAGCGCTTCGACCGGAACTATCAGGCGCTGTATTCCTACAAGCTGACCTTCACCTTCACCACGGACGCAGGGGCGCTGGCCTACCTGAACGGCAAGTCCTTTCAGGTGGAAAAGGTGGATTTCGCGGAGCAGTATTTTCCCGATGTGAAAATATGAAAATGGCATCCCGGATGGGATGCCATTTGGCGTATTTCAAAGGGCGGTTAAGCCGCCCCCTGTAATAGATTTCTACCAGAGCCGTAAACAATTTTGCGCATAACTCTTGACACTACCCGACAAACAGGATGTTGTCAAGCAATTATTTGCCCTTTTCCAAAGAGGTAATGATTGTAGACCCCATTACAACAATTGCAAGAATTGAACCAAGCTGAGGCCAATTCATTATTTCGGCTCCAAATACAGTGCCAAGGTATCCTAAGATAATAGCAATAATGGAAGAAATAGCTGCTTTTCTCATATATTCGTACTCCTTAGTGACATTGCCCGGAATGCCATTTTTCGTATGCAGTTATTGCCAGCCTGCGTCCTCGGATTCGGATTTGCGTTGGCGGGAGAGAAGCGCCTGAACGGCGTCTTTTACGTCTGCGCCCTCGTAGAGCACCTTGTAGGCGGCGTCGGTGATGGGCATGTCGATGCCCTTTGCCTTGCCCAGCTCATAGGCGGATTTGGCGGCGTAATAACCCTCCACCACCGCGCCGACCTCCTTCATGGCGGCCTGGGGGTCTTTGCCCTGACCGATGAGAATGCCTGCCCGGCGATTGCGGGAGTGCATGGAGGTGCAGGTGACGATCAGGTCGCCCACACCGGCAAGCCCGGCGAAGGTCTCCTTTTTCGCACCCAGCGCCACGCCCAGACGGGCGGTCTCCGTCAGGCCACGGGTCATCAGCATTGCCTTGGCGTTGTCCCCGAAGCCCAGACCGTCGGTGATGCCGGCGCACAGGGCAATGACGTTTTTCAGCGCCGCACCCAGCTCCGCGCCCACAGGGTCGGGGCTGGTGTACACCCGAAGGGTGTCCGCCATGAAGGCGTCCTGCACGAATTCCGCAAGCGCCTGATCGGTGCTGGCAGCCAGCAGACCGGTAGGAAGGTTGATGCAGACCTCCTCAGCATGGCTGGGGCCGGTGAGGGCGACGACATTTTTGCCGGTCTCCTGAGCGACCACCTGACTCATGCGCAGATGGGTGCCCTGCTCCAAGCCCTTGGTGACGGAGACCACCACGGCATCTTCGTCAATGTAGGGAGCCACACCCCGGCTGACGGCGCGCAGGGGGAAGGAGGGCGTTGCCATGACCACCAGCTTGCAGCCCCTGACGCAATCGTAATCGCCGCTGATTTTTAAGGCTTCCGGCAATACCGCCGCGGGAAGGCGGGGATTGTGATGGGTTTCCAGCATTTCCGGAATCTTGTCCTTTTCGTACGTCCACATGGTCACGTCGTGACCGTTTTTGCACAGACGGACGGCCAAAGCGGTACCCCAGGCGCCGCTGCCAACAACTGCTGCTTTCATGATTTGCTTCCTTTCCCAAAGAGATTGGTTTTCCGTTCCTCGCCGTGAATCAGGCGGAGGATGTTTGCCCGGTGCATGAAGACGCACAGCGCGCCCATGAAAATACCCCCGGCCATGACGTACACGTGGTCATGCTGAAAGACGGCAAAGCCCACGGCGAAGGTGATGGAGGCCAGCACGCTGCCCAGAGAGACGTACTTTGTGATGAGATAGGTCACGAAGAAAACAACGCCGATGAGCAGCCCGATGCGCCAGTCGATCGTCCACGCGATGAACCAGCCGCTTAAAATGCCCTTGCCGCCCCGGAAGCCCTGTAAGGCGGGGAAATCATGCCCCAGCATTACACAGACACCTGCAAGGGTCATCCCCTCCAGACGCAGACCGTAAGGCTCGAACACAAGAGCGCCCAGCAGACAGGCGAGGACGGCCTTGCCTACGTCGATGGCAATGACCATCGCGGAGCGCCCCGCGCCATAGCTGCGGATGAAATTGGTCAGCCCCGCGTTGCCGCTGCCATGGCTGCGCACGTCATCGTGGAGCATGGCGCTGACGCAGATGGCGCCGTTATGGTTGCCGAGAAAATAGGAGACAAGGGCGGTAATGAGGATTCTTGAGAGCATCATTCGTCCTCCTTGTCGCCCCGCTGCCGGATGGTGATGCGGATGGGGGTACCGTTCAGGCCGAAGACCTCCCGGATCTGGTTTTCCAGATAGCGCTGATAGGAGAAGTGGAACAGCCGGGCGTCGTTGCAGAAAATGACGAAATGGGGCGGCTTGGTGCTGGCCTGGGTCATGTAGAAAATCTTCAGGCGGCGGCCCTTATCCGTAGGCGGCTGCACCCGGGCGGTGGCGTCGGCGAGGACGCTGTTCAGCGCGCCGGTGGTGATGCGGCTGGTATTCTGGGCGTGAACGTCCTGAATGACCTGAAAGAGCCTGTCCACCCGCTGGCCGGTGAGAGCGGAGAGGAACAGCACCGGGGCGTAGAGCATGTAGCTGAGGCCCTGACGGACTTTTGCCTCCATATCCCGCATGGTGTTGGTTTCCTTGTCCTCCACCGCGTCCCACTTGTTGACCACGATGACGGCGGCTTTGCCCGCCTCGTGGACAAGACCGGCGATCTTGGTGTCCTGCTCGGTGACGCCGTCGTTGGCGTCGATGAGGATCAGGCACACGTCCGCCCGGTCGATGGCGCTGATGGAGCGCATGTTGGAATATTTTTCGATGGCATCGTCCACCTTGCTTTTCCGGCGCATACCGGCGGTGTCGATGAAGCAGTATTTCCCGGTCTCGTTTTCAAAATAGGAGTCGATGGCGTCCCGGGTGGTGCCTGCCACGTCGGAGACGATGACCCGTTCCTCGCCGAGGATACGGTTTAACAGGCTGGACTTGCCTACGTTGGGCTTGCCCACGATGGCGACCTTGATAACGTCGCTGTCCTCCTCCTCGCCGGAATCCTCCGGGATGTTTTCCAGGACCCAGTCCAGCAGATCGCCGGTACCGTGGCCGTGGATGGCGGAGGTCTCAAACAGGTCGCCGATGCCGAGACTGTAGAATTCGTACACATCGGGATTCACGGGGCCGACGGAGTCGCACTTGTTCACGGCGAGCGCAATGGGCTTGCCGGATTTGCGCAGCATGGTGGCCACGTCCTGATCGGCGGCGGTGACGCCGGAATGCACGTCTACCACCATGATGATGGTGTCGGCCAGCTCAATGCCGATCTCCGCCTGACGGCGCATGAATTTGAGCATCTCGCTGTCCGTACCCGGCTCGATGCCGCCGGTGTCCACCAGAGAGAAGGTGCGCCCGCACCATTCGCAGCTGCCGTAAATTCTGTCCCGGGTGACGCCGGGGGTGTCCTCTACGATGGAGGTGCGCTGCCCTGTGAGTTTATTGAAAAGCATGGATTTGCCCACATTGGGCCGCCCGACAATGGCGACCAGAGGTTTTGCCATGGTAACACTTCCTTTCCATATGACGGATTATCCAGTTTATTATGACACATCTTTCCTGCAAAAGCAATGCAAAAAAGTGGATTCATACAAATTTAACAGAGCGATTTTGGTGAATATTGCTTTTGGAACACGCAAAATAGCATGGAAAAAGAGGAAGGCGCGACGCACCTTCCTCTGCTTTCCGCTTTTTGGCTTACTCAGCCTCGACAGCCACGACCTGACGGCCATTGTAGGTACCGCAAGCCTTGCAGGCTCTGTGGGGCATGACGGGCTCGCCGCACTTGGGGCAAACCGCTACGCTGGGAGCGGACAGCTTCCAGTTGGAGCCACGGCGCTTATCGCGGCGGGCCTTGGACACTTTACACTTAGGAACAGCCATGGTGACACCTCCTTGGTCAAACTGCTTTTTACAGCATTCATTTTGGACTTACTTCTCAAGAAGCTGCTTCAAAGCAGCAAATCGGGGATCCAGCTCCTTCTGGCAGCTGCAGGGGCCGTCGTTCAGGTTTTTGCCGCAGCGCTGGCAAATGCCTTTGCAGTCCTCCTTGCACAGCAGCTTGGAATCCAGACTCAGGACGAAAACCGTCCGCACAATGTCGTCCAGATCGGCGCTGTCTCCCTCCAGAGGGAATACCCACTCGTCTTCGTTCTCTTCGTCGGCCAATTCCGTCACCAGAACCACATCGATGGGGAAGCGGACTTCCCGGCTAAAATCTCTGGCGCATCGGTCGCAGGTGCCGTGGATGCAGGTGGAGATCTCACCGGTCATCACAAGAACGCCCGCGGTGTTCCGCACCGTGCCCTCTGCCGCGACCGGCTCGGACACAGGGTAGCTGACACCGTAACAAAGATCACTCAGGTCAACGCTTGTGGAAAAGGTGACTGACGCGCCCGGACTGTCAATGATTTTGGAAAGCCCCAGCAGCATACTTTTCCCCCTTCTCACAGTCGTGCCTAGATATTATATAGGCTTTTGTGTCATTTGTCAAATGATTTTTTCACAAAAAACATATGTTTTCGCGGGTATTTCTCCCGGACGGCCGAGGCGCGGAGGGACGGTCACTTTTTTCGGGCGACGACCACGAACCGGCCGTTCTCCGTCTGGTAGGCGCAGGTGACCAGAGTAAGAAACAGGTCGCCGCACTGGGCGGTGACGCCGGTGTCGTAGAGCGCATGTTCCCGATAATAGGCCATGGCCTCGTCGAAGCTGCTCTGGTCAGAGGTGTCATAAAACTGGTAGAATTTGAAATTTGTGTCGCTCTTTTTGTAGACCTTGTCGTAAAAGGCGGCCACGACCTCATATTCCTGTTCTTCGTAAAGGGTGTTGAAGGAAATCACCGGATTGCGCTGCCAGAAATCCTTCTGCTGGTATTTCAGCAGCGTGCGGAACATGCTGCCGTCCAGCATGTTGTGGGCATAGATGATGCGATTGCCGCTTTCTGTATCACAGGCCGCGTCGAGGAAGGGAAGCCCGGCAAAACTGTAGGCAGCGTCAAAATTGGCGTGGAGATACCGCTCCGGTTCGTCGGGGGAGTACATGACGGGGTAGTCGATTCTGGTTCCCGGAATGGTAAGCCAGCCCGCAAGATCGGGATTTTTCTGGTACAGCTCCAGAAAGCGGGGAAGGATTTCCCGCGGCTCTGTGGGCGGCGTGGTCGCGGCGGTGATGGGCGGGACGATGGCTTGGGTGGGAACGGTCGTCTCCGCCGGGGCGGAGGTGGAGATTGGCGTGGTTTCCCGGGCGGTCTCCGCGGCCATCCGTTTCAGGGCAATCCGGTTGCGGAGAGCGGAGAACACCGTCACGCCGAAAATCAGCGCCGACACCAGCGCGACGACGAGAAGAATTCGGGAAACGGGAGAATTTTTCCGCCCCTTTCGGTCTCGGGGGAGGTATTTCCCATTGTTTTGGTTGGTCATGGTAAATCATCCTCTAAAAAAGGCGGTGACGGGAGTACCGTCACCGCCGTGGTTGGGGTTAGAGATTCTTTAGAAGAAGCGCTTCCTGGTGAAAACAGCCGCAACGCTCATCAGGCCGGAAAGAATGGCCACGGGAGCCATCACGTCGCCGGTCTTGGGAACTTTGTCAAGGCCGGTGTTCTCTTTGCCGCCGGTAGTGCCGCCGCCGGTGGTGCCGGACATCTTGTGACCGCAGCCGTCGCACTTGCCGTCTCCGCCATCGTCAATGTCAACATGAGGCGCTTTTCCGAGGGACTTTTTGCATTTGGAGCAAAACCACTCATGGGAATTGTCGTCTAAATCCTTGCAGATGGCCCAATCATGCACCTCGGTGCCGCAGATATCGCATTTGCAGTCACCGTCCTCGTCCGAACAGAAAGACCGATAACCGCAGCCGGGGTCAGAGCAGTTGTGAGAATTGGGCGGGAAATGGTGCGTCGTATTTACATTGTAGCCGCATTTGTCGCAGATGCCGTCACCCATACCGACATGCTCGCCGCTGTCGATAATGTCATCGCAGTCATCACAGGTGAGA
>ERZ840096.1441-NODE-1441-length-24692-cov-3.984251_pt1 | contig 24692 bp, 20 predicted proteins | sample MGYA00519878_ERZ840096 | MGnify/ENA primary metagenome ERZ840096 (study PRJEB31850, sample SAMEA3708865) | human gut metagenome | biome: human gut; feature: human-associated habitat; material: faeces | place: China | collected 2014 ...
CGCACACAACGCGGGCCAGCTCATCATGGTCGCGCTTACGCTCTCCCCCACCGTCGCCCTTGTCAACGCGCCTGTCCTGGCAGTCGCCGGAATCATTTGCGGTCTGGCAATCGGCATACTGGTCCAAGCGGTGCTCTCCGCCATTCCGCAGGAGGCGACCCGTGTTTAAGCCGCTTCGCCTCATAGATAGCAAGCCCACCGACCGCCCCGGCAATAAAACCTCCGGCACCAGGACGTGTTTCAACGCGCCCACCGCCCCCGTGCTCACACGCAGGCAAGCCGTCTGCGCCACGGCATCAATAGCGACTCTTGTTGCCGCCGGCCTTGCGGGATGTTCCAAAAGCACCAACCAAACATCTGCCTCGCAGGGGGACTCGTCAAAGCCCGCCACCGGATCCACTTTCGCGTTCGATACATACTGCACGTTCACCGTGTGGGGGGATGACACCGCCTTGTCCCAGCTATCGGCAGCGTGCGCGCACTATGACGAGCTCTTCGACCTCTACAGCCCGTCAAGCGACATAGCGCGCATCAACACCGCCCAAGGAGCTGCGACCGCCGTCGATCCCGACACCGCGCAGCTCATCGCCCTCGCACTCGATTACTGCGCCCAGGCAGACGGGCTGTTCGACATAACCATCGGCGCCGTCTCGACGCTATGGGACTTTGAAAGGGGCGTCCGCCCCGATGACGCGGCCATCGCGGACGCGCTTCAGCACGTCGACTGGCACGGGGTGGAAGTGGACGAGGAATCCTCGACGGTTCGGCTTACCGACCCCCAGGCAAAACTCGACCTGGGCGGCATCGCCAAGGGCTACATCGCAGATCGCCTGTGCGAACTGTTGGCGAGCAAAACCAAAGCCACCGCCGCGGTCATCTCGCTGGGCGGCAACATCGCCTTCTTTGGCACCAAGCCGGACGCTTCGACCTGGAACACCGGCATCCGCGATCCCAACGACCCCGGCGGAAGCACCGTGGTGGGCACGGCCCATGTCTCCGGCGGCTCGTTGGTGACCAGCGGTCTCTACGAGCGCACGTTTGAGCTGGACGGCACCACGTACTGGCACATCCTAGACCCCCGCACAGGCATGCCCGTCCAAACCGATACCGCCAGCGTAACCGTCGCCTGCCCCTCATCCACCACCGCAGACGCGCTCTCTACCACGCTGTTTGTTGCGGGCAGCAAAAACGGCGGCGCCCTGGCAGACACCCACCAAGACACCGCCGCCTACTTCATCAAGCTCGATGGCAGCCATGCGGAGAGCTCGCGCTGGCAAGAGCTCACCAGCTTCGAGTCCTAGGCCCCATCTCGCAAGCCCCATCTCGCAGGCGCGCCCCCGCAAACCCCGCGGCCGCGCCGGCTAGTCAAACTCGCCCACGCGCCTTACCTCAGGCTCAAGGTCAACGCCAAACTGCGCCTTTACCTCGTCTTGAATATGGGCGATCAAGGCGCACACGTCCGCCGCCGTGGCGCGACCGGTATTCACCACAAAGCCGCAATGCTTCTCGGACACCTGCGCGCCGCCCACGCTCGCCCCGCGAAGGCCTGCGTCCATAATTAGCTTGCCGGCAAAATATCCCTCGGGCCGCTTGAAGGTGGAGCCGGCGGACGGCATGTCCAAGGGCTGCTTCTCCTCGCGGCGCGCCTGGAAATCATCCATGGCAAAGCGAATGGCATCCGGGCTGTCCGGTGTCAGCTTAAAGGTGGCGCTCAGGACAATGAGCCCGTCCGTATTCACGCGGCTCTTGCGGTATCCCATGTTGAGCTGGTCCACGTCCAACGTGCAGACCGACCCGCGCTGCCCGCGCTTGCTGGGCACGTAGACGTCAACGGACTCCAAAACGTCGGAGGTCTGGCCGCCGTAGGCGCCGGCGTTCATAAAGCACGCGCCGCCCACCGTAGCCGGAATCCCCCACAGGGGCTCCAGGCCAGAAAGCCCCGCATCCGCGGCGGCAAGCGCCACGTCTCGCAGCAGCGCACCCGCCTGGGCAATAACGCGCGTGCCCTCAATGCGCACGTCCGCCATGTTCTCACGCAGCAGCACCACCACGCCGCGAATGCCGCGGTCGCTTACCAGCAAGTCCGACCCATTGCCAACCACGGTAACGGGGGTCTCGGCAAATGTGCAGGTGTCCAGCACGCGCACCAGCTGCTGGGGATCCTGGGGCTTCACCAGCAAATCGGCCGGTCCGCCAATCTTAAAGGTGGTGTGCAGCTTCATGGGTTCCACCATAAGCACGTTGTCCTCGCCCACCACGCCGGCAAGGGCGCAAATAAGGTCGGGGTTGAAACTTTCGTAATCGTGCATGAGCACCGCCTTGATGTCGCCGGTGCCGCAGGAAGTGCCGTTGCCTTGATGTCGCTTGAATTATGCAGCTTAACTATACCCAGCGCACAGCCCCTTGCATATGACTCCATCAAGCGAGTATAGTGGCCTCGCATATGTTTCAGGGCGGGGCGAAATTCCCCACCGGCGGTAAATGGATGCGAAACGCGCATCCACAAGCCCGCGAGCCGCGCAAGCGGTTGATCCGGTGCGAATCCGGGGCCGACGGTATAGTCCGGATGAGAGAAACGAGGTCTCCCATTATGAACAACTCTATCGATACCAAGCGAATCGTCCTTGCCGCGCTGTTTACCGCAGCTTCGTTCGCGCTCTCCTTTATCCAAATCCCCATCTTCCCTGCGGCCCCCTGGCTTATGTACGACCCCTCGGGCATCGTCTGCTTGCTTGCCGCGCTGGCGTTTGGCCCCAAGCTGGGCGCCGCCGTCGCCATCCTGTCCTGGTTGCCGCGCGTCTTCCTCGACCCCTTTGGCGCACCCATGGGTATGCTCTCCACGTGCTGCCTCATCATCCCCACAGCGATTATCTACGCCAAGTCCGGCAACACCCGCGCGGGCTCCATCGCGGGCATGGTTTTCGGCGCCGCGCTGTCCATCGTCGCCGCCTGCGCGCTCAACCTGGTGGTGACGCCGTTGTACACCGCCGTCACCATGGAGCAGGTAGCGGGCATGATCCTGCCCATCCTGCTACCCTTCAACACCCTTAAGATGGTCATCAACGTGGTTGCCGGCCAAGTGCTGCTGGCCCCCTGCATGAACGTCCTGCACTCCAGCAAGGCATAAACTCCACGCAAGCCCAGCCTTGCGCAAGCGCGGGCGCGACCACACCGCAACGTGCCCGCGCTTGTCCGTTGCAGCTTTTGCTCACCATTAGAAAGCATCCCATGCACAGCTCGCCCATCATCCAGCTAGGCAACGTACGCCTTAGCTACCCCTCCCCTACCGCGCAGCCCGTAGAAGCGCTTCGCGGCATCACGCTCTCTATCGCTCAGGGCGAGTATGTCTGCATTCTAGGCAGCAACGGGTCGGGGAAGTCCTCCCTCATCCAGCTGCTCAACGCGCTGATTCTGCCCACATCGGGAGACGTTCGCGTTTTGGGCAAAAGCACGCTGGATCCCGCTAACGCCATGGCGATCCGCACGCGGGCAGCCATGGTGTTCCAGCATCCAGAAGACCAAATGACCACCAGCGTCGTCGCAGACGACGTCGCCTTTGGTCCGGAAAACCTGGGCGCTCCGCGTGAGCAGATTGTCCAGCGCGTCGATGCCGCCCTGGCAGCCGTGGGCATGGGCCACCTGGCGCAAGCAGACCCCGCGGATCTTTCCGGCGGGCAAAAGCAGCGCGTCGCCATCGCCGGTGCGCTCGCCATGGATCCGCAGATCCTGCTGCTCGATGAGCCGGCGGCCATGCTCGACACCCACGGCAGACAGTCGATCCAGCGCATTGTGGGCTCGCTCAAGCGCCGCGGCATCACCGTGGTTCACGTCACGCATTATATGGACGATGCCCTGCTCGCAGACCGCGTCATAGTGCTGGACCACGGCCTCGTCGCGCTGGACGGGACGCCGCAGCGGGTCTTCGCCCACCATGAACGTATCAACCAGCTTGGCTTGGAGCTCCCCTTCGCCATGCGCCTGTCCCAGCATCTTCGCGACAGCGGCATCAACGCGCCCCTCACCGCAGACCAAGACGAACTTGCCCGTCCCCTTGCGTCCATGGCACCGCAAGGCCCCGTCCACCACACGCCGTCAAGCAACGAAGCCGGCATCGATAACGCGCCCCAGCCCCGCAAAGACGCCATCCCCGCCATCACTTTCCGCGACGTCTCCTATGACTACGCGCAGGCAGCATCTGCCCGCAAAAAGCGCCGGCACGGGCTCTGCCAGCCCGCCAAGAAGCGCCCCTCGGGGCCGCTCGCCTTGGATAGCGCGAGCTTCTCTTTGGCGCCGGGCTCCCTAACCGCCCTGGTAGGCCATACCGGATCGGGCAAATCAACCAGCGTCGAGCTCGCATGTGCACTCAAAGTCCCCCTTACCGGCACCGTCAAGGTAAACGGCATCGACACCGCAGACCTTCGACTTCGTCCGCGCCTTAGAAAAGAGATCGGCTACGTGTCGCAGCTGCCCGAACGCCAACTTTTTGCGCAAACCGTCTATGAGGACGTTGCGTTTGGCCCGCATAATTTGGGTTTGGACGAGGACGAGGTTCGTGAACGCGTAGCGAGCGCTCTCGCTAAAACCGGTCTTGAACCTACAGAGGCACTGCTCTGTCGATCGCCCTTCGCGCTCTCCGGCGGCCAGCAACGCTGCGTCGCCTTGGCCGGGGTCCTTTCCATGCGCCAGTCCGTCTTGGTGCTTGACGAGCCCATGGCGGGGCTTGACCCCCGCGGCCGCGAGCACGTTCGCGCCCTGCTGCAAGACCTTAAAAAACAGGGCACCGCACTGCTGGTTGTCACGCATTCTATGGACGATGTCGCCGAGCTTGCAGACCACGTCGTCATCCTTGATCACGGGCGCGTCGTCGCCGACGGCACGCCGCGCGAGGTTTTCACCACCCGCGCAGACGCCCTGGAAAGCATAGGCATCCCAAGCGCGCAAGCGTTCGCAGAGCGTCTTGCCGGCATGGGACTCTCCTTTGCCGCCTCGTCCGCTAACGCCGCCGAAAACATCCCGCTCACCATCGATGAACTTGCTGCGTCTCTTACGGAGGTGCTGCCCCATGGCGCTGCGCGCTAGCATTGGCCAATACTATTCTGCCAACTCCGCCATCCACCGCCTCGACCCGCGGGCAAAGCTTGTGGCGACCGTCGCCTTTATGGCGAGCTGCTTCTTTGTGCACTCCTTGGCCGGACTCGCCATAGCGGGAGTTGCCGTGGGCTCATGCGTCGCGCTGGCAAACGTGCCGGCGGGCCGGCTGCTATCCCAAATCAAGCCCATCGCGCTTTTCCTCTTTATCACATCGTTTATCAACCTGTTTTTTGTGCAAACCGGCCAGGAGCTTGTTGGTTTTGGCCCCATCCGCATCTTTAGCGGCGGCGTCGAGGCGGCGATTCTCTATACGGTTCGCTTCTTTTTGCTGCTTATCGCAGGGTCGCTGCTTATGCTCACCACCACGCCCACGGCGCTTACCGATGGCGCGGCAAAACTACTCGCGCCCTTAGAGCGCCTGGGCGTTCCCGTAAGCCAGGGAGCGCTGGTGCTGTCCATCGCGCTACGCTTTGTTCCCACGCTCGCGCAAGAGGCGGACAACATTGTTGCCGCGCAAACCGCACGCGGGGCAGACCTTGAGAACAAAGGCGCCCTGGCCTACGCACGCGCATGCGTGCCGCTGGTGGTACCGCTGTTTGCAAGCGCGCTGCGCCACGCGGACAACCTTGGCCGCGCGCTAGATGCCCGCTGCTACACCGGCGACGCCTCCCGCACCCACTACCATGAGATGCGCTTCTCCCCGCACGCGGACGGTCCTTTCGCCGCGGCGTGCCTGGTTTACCTGGCAGGCCTGTGTGTCATCAACCTACTCGGCATCTAGCCGCACAGCATCCAGACCCGGTGCAGGCGCCCAGTACAACACGCGCCAACACCGACAGTACGCCGCAAGTTCACCACGCACCACGCCGGCAAGCCATCAAACACAAAGGCGCCCCGCCATCCCCCTAGATGCTCCGCGAAGCGCGCATCTAGGGGGATGGCGGGGGCGCCGCCCGTTTGGAACGTTTGCTATCCGGCGAGGTTGTTGCCGTTCGCCCAGCCCCAACGCGGGGTCACGATACCGCCGTAATAGCTGATCCACTCGTCCACATTAATGCTGCGGATATAGCCAACGTTATCCATTACGGTATTATCGCCCACATAAATGCCCACGTGGCCGTAGATCCTGCCCGCCCATGTATGGCTGTGGGACGAGACCGCGATAATCATGCCAACCTGCAGGTTCGACTTTTTAGAACTGGTGCAGAAGTTGCTATACATATCGTCCGCGTTACCGGGAACGTTGCCCAGGCCCGCGCGCTCAAACACGTCGGAAACCCACCAGGCGCAAAGACCCGCGCCGGGGGACGGCGTCTTCTTGCACCACGCCACAACAAGCTGCTGCAGGTTGCCCGCGCTGGACGATCCCTGGCCGTCGCCCGGAATGCTCGTGGTGCCGCCAGATGCCTGCTGTTTAGCGGCCTCCTCGGCAGCGCGGCGCGCCTCCTCCTCCGCTTTCGCAGCGGCGAGAATCTCGGCATCGCGCTTGGCGATAAGGTCCTTTACATCTTGGTCAAGGCCATCAAGCAGCGCCTGGACCTCGTCCTTCTTATCTTTCATGCTTTGCAGCTGCGCGGTCTGCTGTTCTTTAAGGCCCTCAAGCTCAACCTTCTGGCTTTCCAGCTCCGCCTTGGTTTCTTTTAGGTCCTCTTGGATCTGCACCACTTCTTCAATGGCGCGCTGATCGCTTTCGTTCACCTTGTTTATGTAGTAGGTCTTGGACAGCAGATCGCTAAAGGATTCGGACGAAAGCAGCAGCGCCAGCATGCGATTATCGCCAGCCTTATAGCTGCTCGACACACGATGGGCCAGCTCGCCCTGCTTCTCCTCAAGCTCCTCTTGCTTCTCCTCGATCAGCTCCTGCGTGTCATCGATCTGGCCGTTGACGTCCTCGATCTGGCCGATAGTATCGTCCAGCTCCTCAGATAACGTCTGAAATTGATCGGAAAGGTCATCGAGCTGCTGCTGTGCCTCTTCAAATTTCTTTTGGGCGGCAGCCAGGGCATCGGTGGTCTCTTTGGTTGCAGAGGGCGTAGCGAAGGCGCGCATGGGGCTGGCGAACAGCGTTGCCGCTGCCGCCGCGCCAAACAGCGCTTTTATGGCATTGCGCCGGGTTATGGCAAGCCGGTCGCTTTCAAGTGCGCAAATCTCGCCCGCCTTGTTACGGGGCGCTTGCATGGTGGGCTGTGACATATGGACTCCGTTTAATGTGTAATGATATGTCGAACACTGCCTGTCGCATAAGGATACCCCAGGAGCACCCTCTTCGGATTACCTTGGACGAGATTCATCAACACCCAACGGATGAACGGCCGCCCCAGGCAGTGCGCTATACTTTTGAGAGTTCGTGCAAACACAGAGGAGGACCTATGTCTCAAGAACTTGCACCTCAAGATACCTGCGTGCTCGTCACCGGCGGCGCCGGCTTTATCGGCTCGCACACCGTGGTCGAGCTCCTTGCCAAGGACTATCAGGTTGTCATCGTGGACGACCTCTCTAATTCCAGCCCCATCGCCGTCGACCGCATCAAGCAGATCGCTGGCGACGAGGCCGCAAAGCGCCTCACCTTCTACGAGGCGAACGTTCTTGATCGCGATGCCATGAACCGCATCTTTGACGCGCACCGCATCGACCGCGTCATCCATTTCGCCGGCTTCAAGGCCGTGGGCGAGTCCGTTCACAAGCCCATTGAGTACTACCACAACAACATCGAGAACACGCTGGTACTTGTTGACGTGATGCGCCAGCATGGCTGCAAGTCGATCATCTTCTCCAGCTCCGCAACCGTCTACGGCGACCCCGACCGCCTGCCCGTGCGCGAAACCGACCCCAAGAAGCCCGCCACCAATCCCTATGGCTGGACCAAGTGGATGATCGAGGAGATGCTCACCGACCTGCACACCGCCGATCCCGAGTGGAACGTTGTGCTGCTGCGCTACTTCAACCCCATCGGCGCCCATAAGAGCGGCCTTATCGGCGAAGATCCCAAGGGCATCCCCAACAACCTTGTCCCCTATGTCGCGCAAGTCGCCGTAGGCAAGCTCGAGGCCGTCCAGGTTTTTGGCGACGACTACGACACCCCCGATGGCACCGGCGTGCGCGACTACATCCACGTTGTCGACCTTGCAACCGGCCATGTCGCCGCTCTTGACTGGATGAACGGCCGCGAGGGCGTTGAGATCTTTAACCTAGGCACCGGCCAGGGCACGTCCGTACTCGAAGTTGTCCGTGCGTTCTCCGCTGCATGCGGCCGCGAGCTGCCCTACAAGATCTGCCCGCGCCGCGGTGGAGACGTTGCCGCCGTCTACGGCGATGCTTCCAAGGCAGAGCGCGAAATGGGCTGGAAGGCTCAGTACGGTATCGATGACATGTGCCGCGACTCGTGGAACTGGCAGTCCAAAAACCCCGACGGCTTCGCCACCGCGCAGTAGAGCCAACAGCGATTCTCGCCAGTCCGTCCACCTGCCCGTTTAAGCAAGCTATTTATGCAAAGGACCCTGATTTAGCGTGCCTAGCCCGTTCACCGGTTTCCTCAACCGACACTTTGAAGAAATCAACCGGCATTTGGTGTCGTTCTTTACCGACAAAACCGATAACGCCGACATCGAAGCCTATCTTTACGCACCGCTGGGACGCTTTTCGGCAAATGCGGGCAAGCGTCACCGCCCCCTTATCTGCATGCTTGCCTGCCAGGCGGTGGGCGGAGACTTCCACGCCGCCATCAGCGCGGCGGCCGCGATCGAGCATTTTCAGTCCGCCGCCCTTATCCATGACGATATCGCCGACAACGGTCAGCTACGACGCGGCGAACCATGCATGCACCTCACCGAGGGCGAGGGCATTGCCATCAACTGCGGCGACCTCGCCCTCTCATTGGTGACGGGCAGCGTTTTGGACGATGACTCGCTTGACGACCACATGAAGATCCGTTTGCTGCACGAGCTTGTCGACATGACCACGCGCACCATCGAAGGCCAGGCGCTCGATCTTGGCTGGGTGCGCGACCAGCGCTTTGACCTCACCGTCGATGACTACCTGCGCATGGCCACGCTCAAAACCGCCTACTACAGCGGCGCCACGCCCCTGGCATGCGGAGCCATCATTGGCCGCGGCTCAAGCGAGCAGGTAGAGGCGCTGCGCGCTTTTGGCCTTAACACGGGGCTCGCCTTCCAGATTCAGGACGACCTGCTCAACTTGGTGGGCAAAAAAGAGGCGAGAAACAAGGACTTCCGCTCGGACATCACCGAGGGCAAGCGCACCTTGGTCGCCGTCCACGCCCTCGCCCACAGCAGCCACCGCGACGAGCTGGTGCAGATCTTGCAATCCGGCGCCACAGACCCCAAGGTTCTCTCGCGCGCCGTCGAGATCTTCGAGGAGGCGGGCTCCATCGACTTTGCGCGCGACTATTCGTTCAAACTCACGACGCAGGCAAAGGAGCTCCTCGCCAATATTGAACTGGACAACCATTGCAAGGAGCTCTTCATGAGCATGGCGGATTTCTTTGTCGAGCGCCTGAGCTAGCAGGGTCGCCTCGGGCGTCGGCGCCGCTGCCAACGCATCCATCCAAACCGCCCAAATCACAAAGCGGGCCGGACTGCGCACGTGCAATCCGGCCCGCTTTTAGGTTTGCGCGCGCCTCTAGCGGCGGGCTCTCGCCTCAAGCGACCTATACGCAATGGCGCCCAGGCCCGCGAGCAAAACGGCAATCACCATCGAGACAACCATGATGCCGTAATCGCCCGCGCCAAACGCAGAAGCGGCAACGGTCGATGTCACAATAGAGGGAATCCTGCCTACCGTGGCAATCGCCAAAACGGCGCCAAAACGCATACGCGTAAGGCCGGCGAAATACGTGAGAAAATCCTTGGGCGTACCCGGGATAAGGAAGATCACCAACATGATGAACTCGAGCTTGCGCGCATCTTTAAGCCAGCTAAACCGCTCAAACTGCTCGCGGGTAAAGAACAGCCCCATAACCTTCCAGCCCCAGCGGCGCACGGCCCAATAGACCAGCGAGGACCCCGCCGCGCTTGCCACCAGGCAGGCCGCGGTGCCTTCCCAAAAACCAAAGGCGTAGCCGCTTGCCAGCTCAATGGGCTCGCCGGGCAAAAACGCCAGCACTATCTGAAGCGTATTGACGCCTATGATGGCAAGGCGGCTGAGAGCCGCATGCTGCTCCACGTACGAATGCACGGCATCGGGATTAGAAAGCCATGCGTATACGTCTGGCAAATAACGCCAGCACAGGCCCAACACCAAGGCGGCAACAATCACCAGTGCGCATACCACATGCCAACGGCGCAGGTGAAAACCGCCCCGGTGCCCGGCATCGCCCGCGCCTCGCACGCCCGTACCTGCGCCCGAGGCCGTCTCAGCCCCCTCGGCAAACGACACACTGCCCAGCGCGGGCTCCGGCTCCAAACCATTCACAGGCATCATGGCGACCTCCCCTATCATCTTCCTTATCATTAGGTTCGCATCCGCCTGTCAACTCTTTGTCAACGGTCGAATAGTTTTTTGAATCCCGTAGGAAACCGCGTCCGAACGTCCTCGCGCTCTTATGAAAACGCGCCGACGTCAAACGTTGCGGTCACGCGAGCCCCGCCATCCGGCGCGTTGCCTAGCTCAATCTTGCCTCCGTGTAGCTGGACGAGGATCTGCGACACGTTGAGGCCTAGGCCAAAGTGCTCCGCCGACTTGCGATCGCTATAAAAGGGGTCGCACCCGCGGTGCAGCGCCTCGGGTGTAAAGCCGGGTCCATCGTCCTCAATAGCCACAACAAGCATCCTATCGCCCGCGCTGCCATCGCCACCGTCGCCGGCCGCGGCGCCCCCAGCCGCAGTGCCGCAAGACACCGCCACGGTTATGCTTCCCGCCGCATGCCCGCACGCGTTGTTGAGAACGTTGCCCATGACCTCCTCGACAAGCGCCACGTCCACGCAGGCATCCCCCTCAAGCAGACCGCGCTTGCACGCAAGCTCCAGCCCTTCGCCGCGGGCGGACACGATGTCGGCGGCATGCTCAAATAGCTCGTCGGCAAGCTCTTCGGCCCCTATCGAAGTCCGAACCACGTCCCTGTCTTCAAGCTTGGATAATCCGCTCATAGCGTTGGCATAGGACTCAAGTCGCCCAACCTGCCCCGCAAGCGTCTCAAGCCGCTCCTCGTCCATATGCTCGCCCTTTGCCTCGCGCAGGCGCGCCATCTCGACCGTGCCCTTTAGCACCGTCACGGGCGTACGCAGATCATGTGCAAACGCCGCATTGAGCCTGCGGCGCTCCTCCGCAGTGCGCCATAGCTCGCGCTGAGCCGCCAGCAGCGATGCTCGCATGTCCTCCAGCGTGACCGAAAGAGCGCCCAGCTCCTTGCCCTGCACCGGCTGAATGCAAAAATCGAGGTCTTGGGCGGCAATGCGGCGAGCGGCGCCGGAAAGATCATCCAGGGGCTCGGCGATGTGCACGCGGTAGAAGCGGCGGAACATGATGATGGCCAGGCCGCCGTAAATCACAAATGGCGACGCGCCTATCAATAGGTTCAAAATGGTATAGCCCGGCTCTGCAACCCTTATGGCGTCGGCATAGTAGGCAACGTTGGACGTCTTGCCTGCGCCAAACGCCTGGGCAAAGTCTATGCCCGTCGCCGCCTCAAACATCGCGACGGAGTCCACGCGACCCGCGCGGTTGATCCGATCGTATTCTGGCAGCACCTGTGCGGTGATGTCATCGTAGTCACTCAGCACGTCTTCCTGCGGATACTGGTCGTTGTAATTAAGACCCCAGTCATAGAGCTCGATCTGGCCAGATTCAAGCATCTCAAGCGTCGCATACACCTCACGGTACCTATCGCTGGAGCCATCCTGCGTATACGCCGGCACGCTTTGCTCGTCCACGCTCACAAACACGGCATAGGGGTTATCGCCCGGCACATCTATTTCCGTGGCGGGAACCAGCTGATTTAGCTCCTCGTCATAAATATAGGGACCTGAATCAACCGCCGCGTGCGTCACGCGCCCACCCTGGTCCTCAAATTCAACTTCGTAATACTGAATAAAGTCGCTGCGGTCAAACGCGCTTATAACCACCATGGTAAGCGCGGTCGCAACAACCAGATAACACGCCAGGTACACGGCAAACGTCACCGCGAGGGGGCGAGAGGCCCACCACGCGCGAAGGCGCTTCAGCCTACTAGGACGAGGCGAGCCAACCTCCTTCGATCGATGTCCGCCCGCGCCCCGGCGGTTCATTTTTGGCAGCACGCGCCTCATTTGGCCACCCAGCGATAACCCACGCCCCATACGGTCTCTATGCAGTCATCGCCCGCGCCGGCGCCCGCCAGCTTCTTGCGAACGCGGCGCATGTGCTCGCGGACAATGGACGAGTCTCCCGTTGCGTCCCAGCCCCAAACGCGCTGGTAAATAAGGTCGCGGTCAAACACCCTTCCAGGGCTTTTGCTCAACAGCGCAATGATGTCAAACTCCGTTCGCGTCAACTCGACCGGCACCGCCTCACCGCGATCGCCGCGCACCTCGACCGTGCGCATGCCGTAATCTATGGTTAGGCGCTCAAAAAACTTCACCGAAGAGCCCTGCTCGCGAACGCGGTTTTCACGCGCCAGATGAGCTGCCACGCGGCGCCCCAGGACCTCTAGAGAAAACGGCTTGAGCACGTAATCGTCCGCGCCGGCGGCAAACCCGTCCAGCTGGTCAACATCCTCCACGCGCGCGGTAAGAAAAATGATGGGGCAGGCCAGGTGCTCGCGCAGGCGGCGACACACCTCAAACCCATCCATGCCGGGCATGTTGACATCGAGGAGCACAATATCCGCACCGGATTCAGCGCGTGCAAGGGCCGCGGAGCCGTCGTTTGCCACAACGGTCTCATAGCCCTCCATCGAAAAATAATCGGCCAGCATCGCCGCGATGTCCCGCTCATCGTCCACAATCAACATCTTGCGCGTTGAAGCTGCAGCTACTCGTTCCACGGTTCCCCCTCATATGAAAAGCCGGATGCGCGCAATGCGCCCCAACCATATCATGCAACGCAATTGTCGACTATTTTCCTACGCGTCGGTCCGCCACCCGCCTTAAAGCCACCTTAAGGCTTGCGAAAGATTTGAACGGCAAGAACACATATGCCCGCATCATAATTGATACACTGTAGGTTGGTTCACCATGCACAGGCGGACCGATTCGCAAACACTGAGCATTCCGCCTCGCCCGTTTATATGGACGATTTCATACAAGGGCAAGGTCACCATAGGAAGGGGTTTCGATGGACTCGATCAAGCAAGGCATGCAGGGCCCTGCCGTCGAAGACGTGCAGACGCGCCTGGCATCGCTTGGCTACGCCATCGACGAGCATGAGCTCGAGGGTAGCGACTACGGCGCCTCCACCGCAAAGGCCGTGTCAGATTTCCGCGTTGTATCCGGTCTTGCCACGGGGGACGAGGTCGACTCCGTTTGTTGGAGCGCCTTGGTCGATGCGTCGTACAAACTGGGCGACCGCACACTCTACCTGCGCCTCCCTAATTTCCACGGAGCGGATGTACGCGCGTTGCAGCAAGCGCTCAACGTGCTTGGCTTTGCCTGCGGCATCGATGACGGCTATTTTGGTCCGCATACCGAGGCGGCGCTGCAGCAGTTCCAAGAAAACGTGGGCCTCTTTGCAGACGGCATGGCGTTTCAGGACACCTTTAACTACATCAAGCGCCTGCACCACGTGTGGAAGGACAAGCCTTCCGTGGTGAACATCGACTCCGAGGCTCGCTCCGGCTTTGCCCGCGCAGCAAGCGTTCTTGAGCACGTCAACGTTGCCGTGGGCGGCGAGGACGCCATCGCCCGCAACATCGCCTCGCGCATTTGGAATATCGCGTCTGCCACCACCGAGAACAGCGGCGTGGTTCTGTACGACTCTGAAGAGCCTCAGGACATGGACGTGATCTTTGTCCTTGCGAGCGAGCCGCTGCCCGAGTCCGCAGCCCCCGTGGCCACTATCACGCTGGCTGAATGCACCAACCTGTCCCAGCGCATCCGCACCGCGATCGCCGCGTCGACGCAAAAGCCCGCACGCGTGCGTTTTGAGCTCACCGGGCTCACCCGCTACGGCACATTTACCTCAAGTGACGCACAAACTCTTGCAATCCGTCTGCTTGATGGCGTTTGCGACGCACTTAGCGCCTAAAGTACGCTACACTATTCCATTGTCTTGGGGCATCGTCCAGCGGCAGGACCCCGGTTTTTGGTGCCGGTTACGGGGGTTCGAATCCCTCTGCCCCAGCCATTAAGAAATAGCAGGTCAAAGCATGTTTTTGCTTTGACCTGTTTTCTTTTTCGCGCAAACGTGAACAATGCCGATGCTAAAAAAGTGCAATACAACGCGCAATCGCCCCGCTGACGCCGTTGCATGGGTACAAGCCAAGCAACTTGTTTTCATCCACCCGCATCTATTGGAGGCATCATGGCAAACCACGGCGGCGATATGTTCATCAAGGCGCTACAGGATCGTTTTACCTGCAAACACTATGCCCCAGAGGGCCACATAAGCGACAGCGACTTCAACACCATTCTCGAGGCGGCGCGACTCTCCCCCAGCTCCTTTGGCATGGAGCCCTGGAAATTATTGGTGGTCGAGAATCAAGGACTGCTCCAGCAGCTGCTCGACTGCTCCTGGGGCGCTAAGAAAAACGCCGACCGCACGGTAATTCTGCTTGCCCGCAAGAACCTTACCGCTCAAAGCGAATGGGCGCATGACATCTGCCATAACGTGCAGGGCCTCTCCCCTCAGGACGAGAAAGCTCGCTTGGAGATGTTCCAGACCTTCCAGAAGCGCGACCTGCGCGTCCTTGAAACATGTCCGCAGACCCTCGATCCCAAGCGCGCGCTCTTTGACTGGGCGTCCAAGCAGACCTATATCGCTCTTGCCAACATGCTCTCCACCGCCGCCGTGATGGGCATCGACGCAACCCCGGTCGAGGGCTGCACCTTCCCCGAGCTCGAACGAGTGCTGGCAGGCAGCGGCATCATCGATACCGAGGAGTGGGGTGTATCCGTCCTGGTGCAGTTTGGCGTCCACGACCCCAGCCATCGTCCGCACCCCAAGCTTCGCCGCCCCTTTGCAGACGTGGTCGAGTACCTTCGCTAGCGCAACGGCAAGCGCACGCTGCGAAACACGCACTGCAAAATAAGAACGGGGCCGGCATCGCGTTACCGGGAGAATCTCCCTGGTCGCGATGCAGGCCCCGCCGACTCACAACTATGTGTTGGAGAAATCTAAGATGCTCTAGCAAGCCTTAGGCATTGGCAGTGGCGCCGTCAACGGACTCCTGGTCGTTGAACTCGCCAGCCTTGTAGGCAGCGGTACCCATAGCAGACCACTCGGGCTCTTCGTCCGGCATGCTACCGGCTTCCTTGGTAAAGAGCTCCTTGAGGCAGTTGTAGGCAACCATGATGCCCAGAGCCATAAGAAGGATGGCAAAGACCAACTGCAAACCAGATGTGGCCATGACGGCCATACCGCCCGCCTGAAGCGCAGTCACGCAACCAAGCGCGCTTTGAACCAACGAGGTGAAGGTGCAGGCAAGCAGGAACGCAACGGGAACGTAGAGCATGAAGCCCTTGCGGCCCGTGGCCTTGCAGAAGACCGCGATGGTGATCATGGTCATGCCGCCCAGCAACTGGTTGGAAGCACCAAACAGAGGCCAGATGTTTGCATAGCCACCAAAAGCGAGAGCAAGACCCGGGACCAGAGTCACCGCGGTGGCAAGCCAGGGATTGGTGACAACCTTCATGAAGCCGGTCGCGGACGAGGAATCCTCGGCAGCGAGGGCATCGTTAGTGGTAGCGAAGAACTCCTGGAAGGAGAGACGGGCGATGCGAGCCACGGCGTCCAGGGACGTAAGGGCGAGGGCGGAAACGCACATGGTCATAAAGACGGTTGCAACGGTAGCATCCACGCCAAAGGACGTCATGCCGCGAGCGATGCCCTGAGAGAAGATCTGGAAGGGCGTTGCGGCGACCCCGTTGTTGAGAGCTCCGGTACCAGCGGTGTTGAGATCGCTGAACATGATGCCGGCGATAACGACGGCGAGGATGCCAACAAAGGACTCCAGAACCATGGCGCCGTAGCCAACAGGCAGGGCATCGGACTCCTTCTCAACCTGCTTGGACGAAGTGCCGGAAGAAACCAAGCTATGGAAGCCGGAAAGCGCGCCGCAAGCGACGGAGACGAACAGGAGCGGGAAGACGTTCTTGCCAGATGCGGACAGGGCGGCAAGGGTGTCACCGTCAACGATCATGGGGGCGGTCATGGTTGCCTTGCCGGCAGCGCCCAGAACCACAATGCCAACCACCGCGCAAGCGATCATAACCAGCATCATGATGCTGGTGAGGTAGTCGCGCGGCTGCTTAAGCGTCTGGATGGGCATGGCAGCAGCGAAGACCAGGTACACCATGATGACGGCAAACCAGCCCATCTTGTCCAAGTAGACGGGGAACTGCATGCCCACGGCAAACATAGCGACCATCAGAACAACGGCGAGGGCGAACTCTTTAGCGCCGGTGAGGTTCCACTTGCGGCAGCCCCAACCAAAAGCGATGGCCACAAAGGTAAACAGCATAGAGATGGTACCAGCGGTTCCGCCCGCATAGGACTTGGCGTAATCGACCGCGCCGCTGGTGGCATCGACGACGGTCTTGAACGTACCGGCGACCATATCGGTGAACGCGGCGATAACAATGATGCAGAACAGCCAGCTGAACAGCAGGAACAGGCGACGACCCGTGCGACCGATGTACTTATCGATCAGCTGGGCAAGAGACTTGCCGTTGTTCTTCATCGATGCGTACAGCGCGCCAAAATCATGAACGGCGCCAAAGAAGATGCCGCCAACCAGCACCCACAGCATAACGGGCAGCCAGCCAAACATCATGGCGACGATAGTGCCCGTAACGGGGCCCGCACCGCAGATCGACGAGAACTGATGCGAGAACGCGGTGAAGCAGGAGGCTGGAGAGAAGTTCTTTCCGTCCATCATGCGACGCGCCGGCGTCAGCTGCGCGTTGTCCACGCCCCAGCTCTTGGCGAGCCAGCGGCCATACACCAGGTAGCCAGCGGCCAAAACAACCGCAGCGACTACGATTACTGCAACTCCATTCATAGAAGCTCCTTCCCCCAAGAAACTCGTCCAAGCCATAAAAAACAAGGGCCGTCGATTCATCTCGACGGCCCTTGCACCACTCATAGCCGCCCGCTATCGCGCGGGCAAGCCAAAGCATGCATGCCCGCGTTAGCTAATAATGCTGATAATAATTAGCTGGGCTTGCTGCATGGCTCTAACAACTTTCTTACGTAAACGTGCGCACTGGATGCGCTACCACTCCCTCGTGGAACGATAAGCCAGTTTGTCACTTTATCTAGATGCAGTCAAATAACGCTCCCTTTCATTGCGGGCGTGTAAACGTCTCGTTTCAAGTGTGAGAAGCGGTTCCTACAAGTAGCCTATCGCAGCGACTCTACAGCGTCATGTTTGGATCGGCATCCATATCAAAACCGGCATAATCGCCTTCGCGGTATTTACGTCGAGCGACCTCGGCGATCATGGCGGCGTTGTCCGTGCACGCATGCTGCGGGGGAAGCGTCACGCGGACGCCCCTGCGGCTCAATTTGCGGACAAGGAGCTCGCGCAGATGCGGATTGGCCGCCACGCCTCCGCCAAGGCAGTATTCCTTGGCACCCGTCTGCTTGAGCGCATCCCAAGCCTTCTTGAACTGAACGTCGAACACGGCCGCTTCAAAGGACGCCGCGAGGTCGGGAAGATGGATGGTACGGCCCGCTGCGGCCTCCTGCTCGATATAGGTAACCACCGCGGTCTTAAGGCCCGACAACGAGAACCGGTAATCATGGCTATGCATCATGGCGCGGGGGAAATCAATCGCCTTGGGATCGCCGTCCTCGGCCAAACGCGAAATGATGGGACCGCCCGGATACCCCAGCCCCAACGCCTTGGCGACCTTGTCGAAGGCCTCGCCCACGGCATCGTCCAGCGTCTCGCCCAGTACCTCGTAATCGCCCCACGCGCGGACATGCACCAACATGGTATGGCCGCCAGAAACCAGCGTAAAGATAAACGGCGGCTCCAGGTCGGGTGTTGTCAGCAGGTTGGCGTACAGATGGCCTTCCAGATGGTTGACGGCGATAAGCGGCTTGCCCGCGGCAAATGCGAAGCCCTTTGCAAAGGCAACGCCCACAACCAGCGCACCAACCAAACCGGGACCCTGCGTAACACCAACGGCGACGAGCTCGCCGGGGGCAACAGGATCTGCCAGTCCCAAAGAGGCAGCAGCTTCCTCGAGCGCGGCATCGACCACGCCCACGATTACCTCGACGTGCTTGCGCGAGGCGATCTCCGGCACAACGCCGCCAAAGCGCGCATGGAAGTCAATCTGCGTTGACACCTGGTTGGCGAGCATCCTGCCCGCCGCATCGATAATGGCAACCGCGGTCTCATCGCACGAGCTCTCGATAGCCATAACCAAAGAGCTCTCTTCCAAAAGTCTGCGCTCGGCGTCGCTTCGCCGCGGCTCAGGCAGGGGCCACGGACGAGAAGCGGCAGCAGTCGGCTCCGGAGACGTAGCGTCCACCGGCAATACCAGCGGCAACGTCGCGGTCATGATGCACGCATCCGCGCCAGTCCCATAGTAGCCGCGACGCACTCCGCTGCGGGAAAAGCCCAACGACTCGTACAGTGCGATCGCCGTGCCGTTATTCGCTTCGACCTCAAGCGATGCAGTAGTGCAGCCAAGCATCTGGGCATCATAGCTCACATGGGAGAGCAGCTTGCGCGCGATGCCCTGACGGCGGCGATCCGGCGCCACCGCGACATCTAGGATCTCTACGTCGGTATCGATCGCCATGCCTCCCGCGATACCCACCAACTCGCCATTGTCATGCGCAACCCACCAGGAACGGGGCGCCGCGGCATCCGACGCCAGCTCGGACATAAATTGTTGCGGAGACCAGGGCGTGTGGCTCGCGTCGGCAAAACACGCCGCTTCGAGCTCGGCGGCGGCTTCTGCGTCCGCGGGCCCCATGGGACGGAACTGCAGGTGTCTTCCGGCAAGCTCGTCCGCAACGCCCGTGACCTCGCTCTTCGCGCTCTGGGCTAGACCAAGACGCTTGCGCTCGTTCTCCTCTGCATCGGACAAGCGGGTATATACGGGCAAAACCTGCGCAGGGTCGCCGCTCTGATCATGCAGCATTGCCCTGGAGCTAGCGGCGGCAAGCAGCAAACCCTCTCCAGAGGGCCACCAAAGCTCGCGATCGAGAACGCGCTCCATCAGGCCGGCACCTTCAAACAGCTTGGCATAGCGCACCAAGCCGTCTCCCGTGATCTGCAGCTCGCCGCAGTCCGGACGCGAAGACCACTCTTCAACGGCGACGGCTGCCTTGACAACGCGCTCGCGCTCAAACAGACGGTGCGGCCCGTCCTCATCAACGCTATAGAGCGCGGGGTACACCTCGCCGCGCATGGCGTCCGCCGCCACACCAAGTAAACCGCGAACGCCGGCGCGCCACGCGGTCCATGCAGAAGCATCAAGCGTGGACACCCCGTACAGGGGCACGCCCGCGCCACGGGCAAGTCCCTTTGCCGTAGAGATGCCAATGCGCACGCCGGTAAACGACCCCGGACCACGCCCAACCAACACGGCACCCACTTTATCCATAGACGCACCGGCATCTTGAAGAACTGCGTCGACCGTATTCACCAACTCCACATTGGCGTGACGGCGGCACATGTGGTCCTGGTGAGACAGAAGTTCAACGCCGCCGCCGTCCGGGGTCGCCGTCCACTCTGCGCACGCGCAGGCAAGCATATCCGTCGAGGTATCAAGTGCAACTACTAACATGGTTTCAAACCGTTTCCTGTTCCTATGGCGCCGCAACCCTAGGCAACGCCTTTCATCGCGGCGTCAATTTGCACCGCAAGCTCCTCTGCCCGCTTCCCAAACGGCTCAAGGCGAATAGAACGCCGGTGCTCCCCTTGACGTTCGATCACCACGGACAGGTATTCATCACACAGCTCATCTTGGAACTGTTCGCCCCACTCGAGCAGACACGCGCCTTCGTAGCCAAGCACGTCAAAGATGCCCGTGTCTTCGAGTTCGTAGGCATGCTCCAAACGATACAGGTCAAAGTGAAAAAGCGGAATCCTGCCGCCGTCATGCACTGCCATCAGTGCAAACGTTGGACTGGTCACGGGATGGGCATCACCCAGACCGCGCGACACGCCCTTGGTGAAATGAGTCTTGCCCACACCAAGCCCGCCGGTGAGAATGAGAACATCGCCCTCGTTCAGAAAAGCCGCGACCAGTTCTCCAAAGCGCTCGGTATCCTCGACCGACTCGCTCTGATAGCGGCACCCGGCCTCTCGCGTTAATGACATAGCCGCTACTCCTTAAGCCTGGGCAACGCATCTGAATGAACCGCGGCATCCCGCTGCTCATCCTGTGGGTGACGAGCGAGATAATCGCCCAGCATTCTAAAGTCCGCCTCCAGCAACTCCTGCCAAGCCGGGTTGCGCAGGGCCGCCGCAGGATGGAGCGTGGGCATTACCACAAAATGACCCATCTGATGGAACCTGCCGCGAAGCTTGGTAATGCCTATCTCCGTCTTCAGCACAAAATGCGTTGCAGGATTACCTAGCGTAACGATGATGTCCGGCCAGATGCTGCGAATCTGCTCGCGCAGAAACGGGGAACAGGCCAGCACTTCGTCGGGCTTGGGATTGCGATTTGCCGGCGGACGGCACTTAAGAACGTTGGCGATATAGATATCCTCTCGCGCAAGACCAGCTAGAGAGAGGATACCGTTAAGATTCTCCCCCGCCCTGCCCACAAAGGGCTCACCCTGCAGGTCTTCGTTCTTACCCGGAGCCTCTCCCACAAACATGACGCGCGCTTGAGGGTTCCCCACTCCAAAGACAATGTTGTTACGCGTCTCGCACAGAGGACACAGCCGACAATCGCCCAGCACCGCGCGAATCTCGTCCAAAGACACCTCGCGGGGGGCCTGATTGTCATGCCCAGGAATATGCATTACGCCCATGGGGCCTCCTAGATATAAACCTTCTCGAGCCGCATGCCAAACCCGCAGGCAACCTCATAGTTGATGGTGCCGCGCAAGCGAGCCATCTCGTCCATGGAAATTACCGCATCGCCGTCTTTGCCAACGATGGTAATCAGGTCGCCCACCTCCGCCTCGGGCATTTGCCGTGCCGGCGTCTGCTGGATTGCGACCATACATTGGTCCATGCAGATATTGCCCACCTGGCGAATCCGCTGTCCACGATAGAGAACATCCATCTTGTTGGACAGTGTACGGGACAAGCCGTCTGCATATCCAACGGGAATAGTGCACACCTGAACACGGGCGCGCGGAACGCGGAATGTGAAACCGTATCCCACTCCCTCGCCCATCGCCGGATGAATAGTGCGCGTCACACGGGCGCGGACGCTCATAACGGGTTCAAGCGGCATGATCGGGGCGCTCTTTTCGCAGGGCTGCAGTCCGTACAAGCCAATTCCCGCTCTGATCATGTCGAACTGCATCGAATGATCCAGCATGGAAGCCGGGGTGTTGCTGCAATGCACAATGCCGCACTCAAAACCCGCATCCTTCATTGCGGCGACGGCTTCGCTAAAGCGCGTGCACTGCAGTCGATAATCCCAGCCATCGGGATCGTCTGCTGTGGCAAAGTGCGTAAACACGCCATCGCACTCGATACCGCGATGGAAGTCGATCTCGCGCCTAAACTCGAGCACGTCGGTAAAGTGCACGCCAATCCTATTCATGCCGGTTTCGATAGCCATGTGGTACTTGCCCACGCACCCCATCTCCACAGCGCGCTCGCCATAGGCAAGGGCGAATTCGGACGAGTAGACCGACGGCATGATTTGATATTCAAGCAAGGTATCGCAGGCGTCGATTGGCGGCTCGTTAAGAACCAGAATGGGAGACTTGATTCCGCCCTCGCGCAGCTGAACACCCTCGGAAACCGTGGCGACCGCGAACATGTCCGCACCGGTAGCATGCATGATCTTGGCGCACTGCACGGCGCCGTGACCGTACGCATCAGCCTTGACCACACAGCATAAACGCTTGCCATATCCAAGAAGGTTCTTAAATGCTCGCGTATTGCGGCGAAGCGCCCCCTGGTCAATCTCTACCCATGCCCAACGAGTTGCGGGCTCTTTGCTACTAGGCATCGCTATTCTCCTTTGGAAGCTGCAGCACCCAGCCCCGTAAGGGCATGCATCGCCTCGTCCTCTACCAATTGTAAAGCCTGACCAATGACATCGATGAGGTCGGTTGCTATCACGCTGCGCTCGCCCATCTCAGCCGCCGCCGCAAACCCCGTATAAGAGTGAACGGTCACGGCGTAGGCGCCAAACTCCGGCCATGCATCAGACCGAGCATGCGCCGTTGCAACTATGCCGGCAATAATGCCGCTTAGCACATCTCCAGAACCAGCGGTGGCAAGCGATGCGGGACCAGCCGTGGGGATCAGCACCTTATCTACACCAACCACAGCAGTTGTGGGCCCCTTGGCAATAACAAGCATGTTATCCGAGCCACAAGCCCATAAAATGCGCTGAGAAGCCTCGATTGCGCTGCGGAGGTCATGAACAGGGTCTCCCGCAACGAGACGAGAAAGCTCGCGATGATGCGGCGTCAAAATCAGCGCACCGTTGCGGCGAAGCAGTTCAGGAGTTTTATCGATGCCGTCAATAGAGCCACGACCCAGGCAGTTCAACGCATCGGCGTCGAGAATTAGAGGCACATCGCTCTCCAAAAGGCCGCTGACCACTTGCATGCAACCCGATGCCGTCGTCATACCAGGACCGCACAGAACAACATCGTATTTTGGAGCGATTTCACAGATGACGGAACGAGCAGCCGCCCCAAATGAACCACGGGAATCAGAGGGAATGGCGACAACCGGAATAGAGGGCAGCGCCAGACGAATGAGGTTGGCACAGGAATCCGGAGCTGCAACGGTAACGTATCCGGCGCCCGCGCGGGCCGCAGACTTGGCAGCCATCATAGCAGCTCCAGGGTACATCGCGGAACCCGCGACAACTAGCACCGATCCGCGAGAGTACTTGTCGATGTTGCCGGGCAGAGGCTCAATAAAATCAGCCATGTCAACGGGGTCGACAAACTCTGCCGCATGGTCTACTTCGCCAATAACCTCGTCAAGGTTGTCGTACAGCTCTCCGCAGACAAGCTCGCCCGCAAACTCTGGACCATCGCCACTATAAAGACCAATTTTGGGCGCGAGCATGGTCGCAGTCAAATCAGCGCGCACGCACGCTTCAGCGCGCTCTCCGGTCTCAGAATCAAGACCAGAAGGCACGTCGACCGAAATCACCGAGGCGCCAATCTCATTGAGAGCGGAAATCCAAATATTGAACGGGGGGCGAAGCTCACCATGGAATCCCGTACCAAGAATGGCGTCAATAACAAGGTCAGATTGCTCAATAAGCTCAACAAGTTCATCACGCGAAGGCCCGACATGAACAGCGACGTCACGTCCAGCAGTTCGACGAGCAACATGACGAGCCAGCGCACTTGGAATTTCATCGGGATCGACGGGGGTTACAACATGGACGTCGGAACCCTTTTGACTAAGAATGTCGGCGGCGACCCACCCATCACCACCGTTATTGCCAAATCCGCAAAGAACCAGAACGCTCTTAGGGGAACGAGCCTCGGCAAGGCTCGCAACAAACTCTCCGGCAAGCTCCATGAGCTCCGCTTTTGAAGTGCCCTCTTTTTCGATAAGGTCCTCGAGTCGACGAACCTCTTCAGTACTCAAAACCGGCTTCATCTCAATTCTCCTATTCCGTGATTTGAGATTCTCCAGATATAGATACAAGCTCAGCATCCTGAACACGCTCAAGTTCCTCTAGAACGCTTTTAGCCTCTCTAAACGAGCGTGCAATACGGGCCTTTTCCGACTCCCTATCGGGCTTTTGCTTAGGTCGAGCATCTTCGGTAATTGTCATAGCATTTGCAACGGCTACATCATTGGTGAATGAGAGTGAGATGGCGACTTCAACAATTCCAAGATCCTGAGCAATCTCAAGAGCTCGACCATTAAGAACAGCAACGGGCTTTCCAGAAGCGTCACGAGAAACAGAGACGTCTCGTCTACCAATTCCAGAGCTAAATCCTGTGCCAAGAGCCTTTAAGACAGCCTCTCGAGCAGCAAATCGGCAGGCATAATGAGCAGCTGGGCGATTCGAAGACTCGCAGTACGCCCGCTCTTCATCAGTAAAAACACGAGTAGCAAAAGAGGGGGTCCTCTTAAGAATGGACTCCATACGAGCAATCTCAACAATATCAACGCCAATACCAGCGCGAGCCATAAAAACACCTCCCAGCCATAACACATATCCGCAATATTGTAACGGCTTAAGAGGAATGATGAGGCGACATGGAGCCGATAGCAGACGCTCAGCAGAGACATACTGAATAGACAAGCAAAAAAAGCGGGGCCCCGAGGGCCCCGCTCCGCACCGACGTGAAAGTGCCGTCCACCGGTC
>ERZ840096.1453-NODE-1453-length-24584-cov-15.548901_pt1 | contig 24584 bp, 19 predicted proteins | sample MGYA00519878_ERZ840096 | MGnify/ENA primary metagenome ERZ840096 (study PRJEB31850, sample SAMEA3708865) | human gut metagenome | biome: human gut; feature: human-associated habitat; material: faeces | place: China | collected 2014 ...
TCACTATGGATTTTTGTTTTTTGATTAACTGTTCAAGTTCATTTTACAACGGACCTTTGATTTTTATTGTATTCATAAAATATTTATAAAAAATAATATGTATATTGAATATGGAGGAGAAATATGTCAAATACTGTATTAGGGATAATTATATTTTTGTTTTCAGTTGGTGTAGCAGGAATCGTTTCTTTATTTTTTTATAAGAACTGCGGTAAATTAATTAGACTTCGCAATGCAGATATACGAAAATTAAATCAACAAATAAAAAATTATGATTCTTCTATGAACTTCTTCCAAGAATTAGATGAAAAAATGAAAGAAAATCATTTTATCTTTCCATTATGGGAAAAATATCGAAGAAATTTTATAATCATTCCAGATGATGAAGAAATAAATCATGTTTATTCCACAACAGATGCTGATGAATATTTTAATTTTTCTAATTTAAGTGCCGGAATATCCATTGAATTTTGGCAAAATCTAGCTGGGGTTTTTACTGGACTAGGTATTTTAGGAACATTTTTAGGCTTAACTATTGGTTTGCTTGGATTTGATATGTCGTCAAGCGCGACCATTCAAAAAGGGATAAGCAATTTGTTGAATGGGACGAGTACAGCTTTTTTAACATCAATTGTGGGAATTCTATGTGCGCTTATATTTAATTATTATTATAATAATTCTTTGATTAGAAATTTTGATGCCAGTATCGATGACTTTGCAAATAAGCTTGATGAATTAATCCCTCGGAAGCAAGCTGAGGAATTATTATATATTAATTCGGAAGCGGTTAAAGAACAGACGACAGAATTGCAGGATTTTAATACAACTCTAGCTTTGACAATTGGTGATGCTTTGCGTAATGCTATGACAACAGATGTCAAACCTGTGTTGGAAGAATTGTTAACCGCCATTCGCGAATTATCGACTGGCGGTATGGAAACTATTAAAAATTCTATCAACGATAATACTGGCAGTGAGTTGCGTGATTTTGCTGGAACACTGCAGGAATTACAACAAGGAATGAGGGACATTTTGATGCAGTCGCAGCAGATGAATGAAGAAAATAATCAAAAGTTACGTGTTGCGGTTGATGAAATGGTTAAAAGTCTGCAAAATGCTACGTCTGATTCTGTGACAGCTCAGCAAAAGAATATGAACGAAATGAATGAACAGATAAAGGGCTTGTTTACTGAAATGAACGATAATCTCCGCCAAACGGTTCAGGGATTATTAGAGGCTGGTTCAAATACAGGGATACAACTTGATCATAGTATTAAAGGGGCAGCAGAGACCTCAGATGCTATCGTAAAGACATGGGAAAGTGTTTCTAAGCAACAACAAGAACAATTGTCGCATAATATAGAACAAATTCGTAACATCCTAGAAGAAACACTTCGCAGTATCCGTGACGATCGAGAAAATTATATCCAGACTTTGAAAAATATTACTCAAGAACTCCAAAATACAATGGCTTCTTCCGATGTACTCATTAAACAAGCTGGCGTGACAGCTAATCAATTTGCCTCAGCTGCTGGTCCTATGAATGATGTTGCTCATACGATGAATACGAGCGTAAATAATGTTATTGATGCAACAAAATCTTTTAATAATCAAGTTGGCATGACTGTATTAGAATTGAAAGATACTTCTTCTTCAAATATAAAAAGTGTTAATACAATTCGGGAAGCATTGGAACGCACAGAGGAATCCTGGCATGCTTATGAAAATGTATTCCAAGGTTTGGACGCTCAGTTAGGGAAAACTTTTACAGAATTAGAGGAAAATCTTGTTAAGTACAACCAATTGACTCAGAGTGGCCTTAGCGATAATTTAATAGCCTTTGATAAAAATATTGGCACAGCAATTGGCCAGGTAAATGCGTTGGTACAGGAATTACAGGAAGCAATTGAAGATTTGACTGATCAGAAATCTATCAATCAGAAAAATAGAACTTTTAATAGAGGACGGTAAGAATAATACATGATACGAAAACGAGGTAAAAAAACGATATCTGCACCTCATGATGCATTTACCGTATCTATCAGTGATTTGATGGCAGGCTTATTATCTATCTTCATTTTGGCATTGACCTATTTTATGTTGAATTTGAATCAAGTAACTCAGCAATATACTGGCAATACAGAAAAAAGAAATCAAATATTGCAGAATGTACAGACAAAGATGGATGAACGCGGCGTAAAGGTGACGATTGATGTTAAGCAAGGCGTTTTGCGTATTCCTGAAAGTGTTTTATTTGCTCAAGGTGATGCTGATGTCAAAGCAGAAGGTCAACAGGAGGTTTTTGTTTTGAGTCAAGTATTATATGAAGTTTTAAGCGAGGCCGATTATCGTGATTCTGTAGAGACGATATTTATTGAAGGGCATACTGATGATGTTCCTATCGAGAATGATCGGTTTCACTCGAATTGGGAATTGTCAACGCAGCGTGCCATTAATACATGGAATTTAATGCGGCTTGATCAACCTGGATTAGATTATTTAGCAAATCCGAATGGACAGCCTTTATTTTCTTGTTCAGGCTATGCAGAAACAAGACCAATCACAGATGATGCATATGATGAGTCTTCTGAGGAAGGGCGACAGGCAAACCGGCGCATTGATATTCGCTTTGCTATGATGCCTCCTTCTGATTCGTCCAAGATTGATAATTAACCTGGGCAGGTGGACAGGATGGGAAAAACACAAGATGCTTTAAAAAAATTACAGATTGTCAATGAGCGAATTAAGACGTCACATAAAATAGTAGTAGAACAAAGATATTTGAATAGGTTGGTCAAGCGATTATCACAAAGTGTAAATGGAGTGAAAAATCTTCCCAACTTGCAGACGGTACAGGCACTTTTTAATAAGGCACGGAATATCTATCTAAATGGTGATGGTTACTTGACTAGTCGTGAACGAAGAAATTTACCGTTTATTTTAGCGAATGCTAGTGACGAACCAGGAATGGTTGAATTTATTTTTAGGCAGATTGATTTGCAGAAATTTTCTGCTTTTAAACGTGCTGTTTTTGTATATTTTCAGACATATGGGGATGAGCAACTTACTGTCAAATTAAGAGGATATCTTTTGGATGCTATTGATAAAGATCCAAGGAAGAATAATATCTCCTATCTTTATAATCATGCAGAATTAATTTGTCCAATGGGGCCACAAAAAATGGCAGAACATTTTAAAAATGGAGTGAAACAATATTTTGATACGATTTCGTTGCCTATGGTACTTCAGCATAGTCGCTTTGTACATTGGTCACTTATTCGTTACTTTCAAAAAGTATCTGATGATTTATCTCATAAAATGGAAACTTTATGTATCGTATATAAAGATGAAGCAGATAAAATCATAATACCGCAAATTGCAGAATCTTTAATTCTTTCTGTAAATCAAAGTGGAAATCAAGATTATCGTGATTCTTTGCTAAATATTTTACACCATGAAATGGGCGATCCAAGATATTCTCATCAACAGACTAAATGGTCTCAAGTTGGAGAAAACGCTAAGACTATTTTTATTTCTTGGCTTAAAAGAGGCGATTTGGATTTATTTTTTGGCATTATTGATCGGACAATGCGCAGTGATTTAAATTATCAAGTTAATGCTAAACAAATGTGGCATGACCGCAAAGTGTTTTGGGAAAAATACCTAGGTAAAATGTATTATACAAAAGTTGTCTTAGCGCCTGAAGCAGCAGGTATTGCACGCAGGGAATATTGGAATAAAATTTTGGATTACGGCAAGCTGGACAGTAGCAACAAAAATCAGAGTCTTTTTGTTTTTAGCATTGGAAAATATGTTTTTGTTGAACCAAGTTATAATGGAACACTCCGAATTTGGCATTTAGATAATTCACCAGTGCCATTAGATAGTGCTTTAAAGAACCATTATCCCATCAATTATTCTGATGATATTGTTCACAATTATAATGAAGTAGAAGCTTTTGTACATTCAGGTAACTGGCAAAGCCGAGTTTCTTGGTGGATTCGGACTCATTGTTGATAAATTTATATAAGGTGTGAGAGAGTATGGAGAATTGCTGGAATATTTCAGAACTAGGGTATATTTACCAAGCAGAAAATGATTTAATAGAGGAAGAACAATATTCGATTTTGTATGAACTTGAAAATTTATATATTGACGGTAAAGTAGATAAGATAAATTCAGATTATATTATACGCCATAACGTTGCAGCAACTTTTAAAAATGAAGAACGTGATGTATTGCACCTGCCAGCAGTATTTCCATACATTATTTCTATTAAACACAAGGGAAACTTGGCAAATAATCGATTTCATTACATTCTTTCTTTTTTTGATTCCAATAGAAAGCCATTTGTTAATCCAGAAATTATTGGAACTTATATTCGGATATCTCCAGAAGTAGACTATCTTTTTAATTATCATCAATATGATATTGTACGTACTGTACAACAATGCAATAATGCAGTTAAAGGGCTCAATCGAATTGATGCGTTAATGTTTAATTGTGAACATTTAGCCCAAATAAAACAATCTGCTGATAAAGTAGATGCTAAATTAAGTGATTATTTAAAATCTAAAAATATTGTTGTACCTGAAAAAATAACAATTGATATAGAGAAAAATAAGAATGATGAGTATTTTATTAAACCTATATTATTAGAAGGAAAAGAAAAAAATTTTGAACCTTTAAAAAATATAGATTCTTTTGAGGCTGCATTTGAAAGACAAGAGCGTGCTAATTCAACATATATTGGTACAGATCAAACAATTTATATTATGAAACCTAACATAAAATCAGGACTTCAGGAGATTAAAGATAACAAGAAAATAAAAAAAGAAGATATTGAACGTATTGAAAAACAACCTAAGGAAATTTTTTCTTCAGATGCTTTTGAATTTGACCTAAGTAATTATAGCGACCGTGTTATTTCTATTGGGGATTTTGTGCGTAAAAGCCTGCCCTATCTCAACGCTACTGAGGGGAGCTGGCTTCCAGAAGAAGGGGCAGCATTATTTTCTGCTAGAGAGACGTCTTCAGTAGAATCGTTGTTGCCGCTTATGAATCGGGATAATATTATAGAAATAATAGAAAAGATTAAAGTGGCCCAAGAAGCAGAACAACAAAACTTTATTTATAATGATACGACTTATCCAATTACAAAAAACTTAACTCAAAGAGCTTTTGAAGTATATGAACAGTTTTTTGGAAAAAATCATGCTGACAATAATGAAAATGACATAGGGAGTATTAAGACTTCCACTTTTCAGGCATTGAATATTAAGGATAATATCGATAAGTTAGAATATGAAGCAAGAAAAGAAATATATGGAATCTTAAATGAAAAAATGTTTTCGGGTTTGAATGAGAATATTCATCTTTACTCACATCAAAAAAGCGGTGTGCAGTGGATGTTCCAATGTTGGAAAGATGGACATCATGGCGTGCTCTTAGCTGATGATATGGGCTTAGGAAAGACGATGCAAGCATATACCTTTATTTCTGGATTAAAGTTGTCGTCACCTAATCAGGAGATGCGTTCTGTACTTGTAGTAGCTCCCGTTTCTTTATTAAAGAATTGGGAAGATGAGTTTAAAAAGTTTATTCGTCCTAATTTATTTGAAGAGATTATTGAATTGTACGGAGGAGCAATTAAACAATACAAATTTGATGGGAAAATTAATTTGCAGTCTTTATCTAAAAATTATCTTGTATTGACTACGTATGAAACGCTTCGGGATTATCAATTATCCTTTGGCTGTATAGAATGGTCTGTCATGGTTATTGATGAAGCACAAAAAATAAAAAATCCAACGACTATGATAACTACGGCTGTCAAAGCGATGCAGTATGATTTTGGGATTGCTTTAACAGGTACGCCTGTTGAAAATACGTGGAATGATTTATGGAGCATCATGGACTTTGTAGCACCAGGAAAATTGGGAAGCCTCAAAAATTTTCATCAGAAATATCAAGGGAAAATTAAAAATATTAAGCATAATAGAGAAGAACTGAATGTATTGGGGGAAAAACTTCAACAAGAAATTCAGCCTGTTTTTTTACGGCGTTTAAAAAAAGATATTTTAAATGATTTACCTGAAAAGAAAATCATAAAATTAGAAGAACCAATGCCGCCAGAACAACAAAAGGCTTATGAAATGGTTATAAGGAATGCCAGAGATTATAAAGGAAAGATTGCTAAAGGACAAATTTTAAAAGTAATTGCTGAATTGAGAGATGTTTCCTTATGTCCGTATTTAGGAATCTATAAAGATACTGCTTTTATGAATCAAGATTATGATTCAATTATTCATAGTTCGGCAAGGTTAAAGAAAACTTTTGATGTTTTAGATGATATCAAAAAAAGAAACGAAAAAGTTCTTATTTTTATTACTAGCCGTAAAATGCAGCGAATTGTTAAATATATAATTGAAAAGAAGTATGGTATTAGTGTGCCACCTGCTATCAACGGGGCTATGCAGAGCGAACGACGACAAGAAGTAGTTTCTAATTTCAATGAGGCTAAAGGATTTAAAGTATTATTGCTTTCTGTTGAAGCGGGAGGGGTTGGATTTAATATTACTGCTGCAAATAATGTTATCCATCTTAGTCGTTGCTGGAATCCTGCCAAAGAAGATCAGGCGACAGATAGAGTTTACCGTATTGGCCAGCAAAAGAACGTGAATGTATATTTACCTATTGCCTATGATTCTAATTTTTTGAAAGAAGCGTCTTTTGATGAAAAATTAGATCATTTGTTGGATTATAAGAGAAATTTGAGTGAAAGTGTGTTGTACCCAACAGGCGACAGTTCTGAAGAAGGGTTTGCTATATTTAATGAGATATTGGGGCAAGAGTCAACAGATATTTTAAATGAAGAAAATGAGCGTTATGGAAATGTTTATTGGACTATCGATGATATGGCAAATGTAGAAGGTATAATTTTTGAAAAACTTATAGGAAAGTTATTTACTGCGATGTCAATTTATGATGTTGAAGTAACGCCACCTTCAAACGATAAAGGCGCTGATATTGTTGTCAAAAAGAAAGATGGAAAAACTGGCTTTTTAGTTCAGTGCAAGCAAACATCGAATAACAAAAACATGAATCAAGGAGGCGTGGTTGAAGTTTATGGTGCACTTTCGTACTATAATAATATTTATAATAGGCAGTTTGAAGGGTGTGTAGTGACGAATGCTAAAGGATATACAGAAAACGCATATGAACTGGCACAGGCCAATCATGTTAAGCTAATTGCTAGGGATGAACTAGCTGACTTATTAAAGAAATTTCCTATCAGTAAATTTTAATAGAATAAATCTTCTATTCCCAGCAGCTGCGTTCCTTCTTTTTGGGCGCGTTCAATGACAGGTTTGGTGTAGCCGCCTTTGCTGAAAAAGAGGAGATGTTTTTTTGTGATTTGCGGGAAGGCCGCGGTAGCGGTGACGAGGTCGTCGTATTCTTCCATGGGCATAGGGCGGCTGCGGTATTTACATTCACAGAAGATGCCTTCATGGCCTGTTTTGTCGATGGCCAGGATGTCGATGTCATCTTGCTGCCGCAGTACGGGATTCGTGCCCCACCATTTGCCGAGTTGTACCGGGATGAAGGGCAGACGATGGGCTTTAGCCTGCCGCCAAAGGTATTCCGTACAGATTTCTTCAAAAATAGGGCCCATGTAGTCAGAAATGCCGTCCATGATTTCTTGGGCGGCTTTTTCTTCGCCTAAAAGGAAGTAGTAATTTTTCTGGGAGAATGTATAACGGTACCAGAAGCGGTAGTAATGGTCAGCGATGATATAGATGCCTTTTTTGCTGGTTTTTGGTTGGCCGCAGGGGATGATTTTTTTGACGAGGCGGATATTCTGCAAAACCTGCAGGTATTTCGTACATTTGCTGCGGTCTTCGTGGATGCGGTCGGCAATGGCTGAGACTTTATTCGTACCGTTGGCGATCGCTTCGAGGATACTGTTGTAGACACCTGGTTCACGCAGTTCCATGCGCAGGAGCAGCTGCGGCTCGTCATGGAGATAGGCATTTTCAGATAAAATATTTTCGGCGATATTTTCTGTAATTCCCTGATTAGGATCAAAGGCTTTCAGATAGCGGGGGATGCCGCCGAGGATGCCGTAGGCGAGCAGTTGTTCTTCTTGTGTGTAGTGCGGGAAGAATTCGGCACTTTCCAGATAATCAAAGGGTTTCACTTCCAAGTGAGCAGTGATGCGGCCGTACAATGGACTTTTATAACCCATGACTTCGTTAATCATAAAGCTGACACTGGAACCGCAGAGGATGAGAAAAATATTCTTATTCTGCCAGCCATGGTCGATGGCATGCTGAAAGATACTTTTGATGGATGGATTCTGGGATGCTAAGAAAGGAAATTCATCGATAATCAGGACCGTCCGTTTATCGGGACGGCACTGCTTTTCGATGAAAGACAAGGCTTTTTCCCAATTCGGAAAAGGGGCCAGATAATCACCGGTGTAGTGTTCCTGCACGGTTTGGGAAAAATCTTCCCGATTGAGGACATCGTTTTTTTCCTGAGCCGGAAAGAAGATACAATCATGTGCTTTAGCGAAGGCTTGCAGGATTGTCGTCTTGCCGACACGGCGCCGGCCGTACATGATTAGAAATTGGAATGATGAAGAATGGTATAATTTTTCGAGGAGTGCCAGTTCTTGTTTTCTGCCTATCATAGGAACCTCCATAAAATAAAAAGTGAAACACGAGTATAATACTTATGAGTATTATACTCGTGTTTCACTTTTTTGTATAGAGAGTTTAAAAAGAGAGAAAGCGAAGTTAGATTTCTACGTTGAAGTGTTTGAGGATCATTTTTTCGGCTTCTGCGTTCCAAAGGCCGTTGTGGGCTTTGCAGCATTTGTCGAGGTCGTAGAAGAACGGGTCTTTTTCGCCGAGTTTGGCGAAGTCTTCGATGGCGGTCATGGGCATGTCGAACTGGGTGTAGGCCAGTTTCTTGCCGCCCGGAATCTTCGGCAGGTTGAGCGTCGTTTCTGCGATGCTGTCGATGCCGCCGACGTGGGTGATCATGACGGCCGGGTCGATGATGCCCTTGGCAGCGAGGTTGTTGGCTTCGATGAGGTCATCGTTGTTGCCGCCTGTCGTGCCCATGATGTGCGTGCTCGTGTAGTGGCAGTCGTAGAGGTTGATTTCGGCGCTGAAGTTTTTGTCCGTCGGGCCGGAGAAGAAGTTCATGCAGCCGTCGAAGGCGAGGAGTTTGTTGCCGAGTTCGGCAACGGCGCGGATCGGTGTGAAGACGAAGACGTCATCGTAGCCGTGGCCGTCGGTGAGTTTCATTAAATCGTCATAAGCCGTGTCCATGTTGGACGTGTTGACGTAGATCAGTTCGACGCCGTGCTGGGCAGCGTATTCCGGCGAAACGACTTCTTTAGCCCGGGCGATGCGGGCGTCGTTGATGTCGGTGACGACGATGCGCTTCGGTTTGTTTTCAAAGTTGATGCCGTAGCTGATGGCGCCCAGGCCCATGGGGCCGCAGCCGCCGAGGATGATGATGTTGCCGCCTTCTTTGGTGCCCATGGCGTGGTTGTAATTATGTTTGTTCGTGTGGTAGTTGGCGTGGTAGCCGCCGATGATGCAGCTCATAGGTTCACCCAGGGAGGCTTCGAAGAAACTTTCGCCGTCATAGGGCATGAGGGCGCCCAGTTCCATGACTTCATGCGGGAAGATGCAGTACGTGCAGTCGCCGCCGAAGAATTCGTAAGAATAACCCGGAGAAGCCAGGCTGCCTTTATAGTTCAGGGCCGGCTGCTGGGCGAAGCGCATGCCCGGCTTGAACTGGTCCTGCCATTTCTTGCCGACCTTGACGATGACGCCGGCGAATTCGTGACCTGTGATGATGGGGTGCGTATCCATGTATATTGGAATGTAAGCTGGCTTGGCAAGGTAAACAGTTTATCAAGATAGACAAATGGTATCCTAGTAGTCAGCTATGCCATGTTTGTGGCTTCCAAAACGATGCAACTAAGGACTTTCCCTACTGGCAATAACACGGTTTGTGGTATAATGAAGATGAAAAATCATGAAAAGAGGGTGTTGACATGGGGGCAAAAGCCGTGATCATCGATCACGAACCGCTAATGGCGGCGCAGTTGAAGAAGCTGTTACAACGTGGGGATCCGTCTATCGAGGTAAAATCAATATGTTATGAAGGGGAACAAGCCATGGCTTGTCTGGCGGCTCATCAGCCGGATATCGTCTTTCTGACGCTGGAAATGCCGCGGGTCAGCGGCATGACCATTGCCAGACAGATTGAAGCGGCCAAAGGCCCTCATCCAGCCGTCGTCTTCGTCACGGGCAAGCGCGATTTTATTTCCCAAGCGCTGCGGCTCAATGTCCTCGATTATCTGGTCAAACCGGTTACAGAGGAGGAAGTGCGGCGGGTCGTCGAGAAATTCCGCGCTGTCTATATAAAAAAAGAAGCTCCTTTGCAGGAAGGAGCTTCCGAAACAGCTGTTGACAGCAGCCGACCCAGTTATGCCCGGCGTTTTTCCGTCGATGAAGGCGACAAGATCAAACTCATTTCGACGGAAGATATCCGCCTGGTCTATGCAGAGAAACGAAAAGTTTTTCTCGTTACCTTGTCGGGCAAGACGTATCCCAGCCATCTCAGTCTGGTCCAGTTTGAAAAGCGTCTGCCTAAAGAGGTGTTCTTTCGCTGTCACCGCAATTATATCGTCAACATCGATGAGGTTCAGCAAATCGAACCGTGGTTCAATCATCAATACGTCCTCATCGTCAAAGGAATGGAAGACCAGCCCGTGCCCATCGGCCGGTCGTATGTCAAGAAACTCCGGCAGTACGTCGATTTATAGGTGCGGATGGGGTCAAATTTGTTGTTCTCGATTTGCTATTCATCGATTGCAGGATGAGGGAGAAAAAATGCCTCATTGTTATAGAATAATGACAGGCCATATGATATAATTTTAAGTAAGGCCTTGTAAAGAATCAGAAACAATCGTGTAAATTTTGATAAAGGCTTATTCCTATCTTTTATTTAAGGAGATCGATGACTATGGCATTTCACTTAAAGCCCAAGGAAGAAAAGTTTTTTTCCCTATTGGACCAACATGCGACATTGAGCTATGAAGCGGCTGAGTTACTGAGCCAGGCTATTAACGGTGAAGTCGCGAAAGAAACGGCATTAGAAAAAATCGACGCTCTGGCCGACCAGGCCGATGCGCTGGTCATGGAAACGATGAAGCGCCTCCAGAAGACCTTCATTACGCCTATGGACCGTGAAGATATCCAGCAGCTGATCGATCAGCTCGATGCAGCTGTCGACAACATCAGTGAAATCATGGATAAAATGTGTATGTACCAAGTCGGCGAAGCTACGGATGGCGCTAAGCAGATGGCGACCATTACGGCGAAAGCCATGAAAGAGATCCGCAAATCCATCGGCTACATGAAGGACCTCAAGAAGAATTACCTCAAAGTCGAAGCGCGGAGCAAGAAAGTCTTGAAATTGGAACAGGACTGCGATGATTTGTACCATGAAGAAATGGCGAACTTGTTCAAGAACTGCAAGGACCCCATTGAAATCATCAAGTGGAAGGAAATCCTCCAGTCTGTCGAAGACGTCACCGATGATTGTGAAGATTTAGTCGTTACGTTCAGAAGGGTTGTATTGAAGTATGCCTGAGCATTGGTTAATTTGGGCCATCGTTTTGTTGGCCGTTCTCTTTGATTATATTAATGGCTTCCACGATACGGCCAATGCCATCGCGACGAGCGTATCGACGCGGGCCATTACACCGCGCCACGCCATCATGATGGCAGCGTGCCTCAATTTCGCCGGGGCCATGATCAGCACCGGCGTCGCTAAGACCATTGGCGGCGACCTGGTCCTCAATCCGGCTGAAATCAGCTTGGAAGTCATCGTAGCCGCCCTCATCGGCTCGATTATCTGGAATGTCCTTACCTGGTATTACCGCATACCGAGCAGTTCGTCCCATTCCCTGATCGGTGGTGTCATCGGCGCCGTCTGCATCAGCGTCGGACCGGCAGCCCTCGATATGGGCGGTATCGGCAAAATCATCTTGTCTCTGATCCTGTCGCCTGTCGTCGCCTTGGCTACCGGGTATTTCGTCATGATTGGTATCCTCTGGATTGTCCGCAAGTATTCGCCGCTGGCCCTGAACCGGCAGTTCCGCAAGATGCAGCTCTTGTCGGCCAGCCTGATGGCTTTTTCTCACGGTTCCAATGATGCCCAGAAGGCCATGGGGATCATCGCCCTGGCTCTCTTGTCCGGCGGTTATATTGAAACTATGGAAATCCCGATTTGGGTCAAGATGGCCTGCGCTACGTCCATGGCTTTAGGGACTTCGGCCGGCGGCTGGCGTATCATCTCTACGATGGGGACGAAGATCTTCAAGATGGAATCGATCAATGGCTTTGCGGCGGATTTGAACTCGTCCATCGTCATCTTTACGGCCACCTTCCTTCATCTGCCGGTCAGTACGACCCACGTCGTATCGGGCTCCATCATGGGTATCGGTTCAGCTGAACGCGTCCGCGCCGTCCATTGGGGCGTCGCCCGCAGTATGCTCGTCGCCTGGGTCGTTACGATTCCCATCAGTGCGGTCATGTCAGCTATCATTTTCAAAATTATCGATTTTCTTTAAGAGAAAAGGGGCTGTCGCCTTAAGCGACAAGCCCCTTTTGTGGTTCGTTTGGCGTGGTTCGTTTGTCGAAAATTCTCACAGCTGCAAGAAAAATGATATTTTCATACAGCAGATTGTTAAAAATTTTAAACCTTCACGGCAAACGAATCACGAAACACGGCAAACGATATATAAAAAACGGCCCCTGCCCGATGGAGAAGTAAATTATAAATGTACTCCGACACACAGAGACAACATAATTGAAACTATACTTTTTTTGTCTTTTATTGTATAATACAAGATATAGACAACAAGGGGGTAGAAATATGAGATTGAATCAGGCTACGGACTATGCCTTCCGCATGGTCCTCTATTTGGCGTCTCTCCCGGAAGGTACGAAGATTACCGGCGCGGCGCTGGCAGAAAAACAGAATATACCAGAACGTTTTTTATTGAAAATCATGCGCAGCCTCACCAAGGCTGGCATCATGAAGTCCTATCGCGGTGTCGAAGGCGGTTTTGCCTTACAGCGGGCGCCCAAGGACATCACTCTTTTTGATATCATCGACGCCGTCGAAGGGCAGACAGAATTACAGCGCTGTCTCCACGACATCGGCTCGTGCAGCCGCGGCTGCAGCGGCATGTGTTCTATTTATGCCGCCTTTGCCGACATCCAGCGCGACCTGGCAGCCCGTTTGAAGTCCATCGACTTTGAAACCCTGGCCAAACAGGAAGCCAATCTCCGCATGGTCCACGAAGCAGAAGCGCAGCTGACGGCCAAAAAAGAAGCGGCCGAAAAGTGAGCTTGTAGTACGTAGTTTGTAGTTTGTAGAAGGGGGTTTTAAATTAAAAACCCTCCGCTAGCCACTAGCTGCTAGCCACTAAAAAGGGCTTGTCACCGACGACAAGCCCTTTTTTTTATGCCCAAAATATTGTAAAATAGGGATACCTATTTAATTTTTATTCTCTTTGTGTGGAGTGAAGCCCTATGTACCTACCCTTTCAAGGTTTCATCAGCAGCTTCCGGCTGTTGGATATATTGGATATTCTGCTCGTTGCTTTTGTACTCTATAAATTATTCATCCTCATCCGCAATACGCGGGCTGTCGCCTTGATCAAGGGACTGCTGGTCTTGGGCGTAGTCACTGTCGTCAGTAAGATTTTGGACCTGCACGTCATCAACTGGATGCTGCAGCAGGGGATGACGGTCATCCTCGTCGCCTTGCCTGTCGTCTTCCAGCCAGAGTTGAGGCGGGCCCTGGAACAGATTGGCCGGGGCCGTTTCTTCCGATCCGGCCAGGTCATCAGTATGGAAGAACTGGAACGGCTCATCGACGAAATCGTCGCTATCAGTGAATCCTTATCGAAGACCCATACAGGGGCGCTCATCGTCTTTGAACGCGAAGTCGGCCTCAACGATTATATCGACACGGGCATTGCCATCGACGGCCTTGTGTCGCGGGAACTGCTGGGAAATATATTCATCCCCAATACCCCGCTCCATGACGGGGCCGTCATCATCCGCGAGAACCGCATCATGGCTGCCGGCTGTCTGCTGCCGCTGACGTCGGACCGGTCCTTGTCGACGGAACTGGGGACGCGCCACCGGGCGGCCATCGGCATCAGCGAACTGGCCGATGCCGTCGTCGTCGTCGTCAGCGAAGAAACGGGTTCCATTTCCTATACCTATGGCGGTCATATTTATCGCCACCTCGATGGCAATGCTTTGCGCAATGTCCTGAAGACATTCCTGAACCGGACACCTCAGGGCTTGGCCAATATTTTTAAATGGAGGCCTTAGCTTATGAACAAGCTTGATAAAAAATGGCAGCTCAAGATCGTCTGCCTTCTCTTGGCTATCGTCTTATGGTTCGTCATCATCAACGAACAGAACCCGCTCAGTGAAGGCAGTTATACCGTGCCGATTACTGTAGAGAACCTCGATTCCCAATACATTACGTCTAATGTACCCAAGACGGTCTATGTCCGCTTGTCGGGCCCGCGCAATACGATCATCAACGTCGGCCCGTCGGATATCAAGGCCTATATCGATTTGTCCAATGTCCAGGAAGGGGAAGTGGAAGTACCGGTACACGTCGAAATACCCGGTGGGACGGAGCTGAAGAAACAGAGCATGACGTCGACGAAAATCACTGTCGATGTCTATACGGTCAAAGAATTTAAATTGACGCCGCATGTCGTCGGCAAGCTGGACGATAAGGATTTCATCAGCGATCTGAAAATCGTACCGGAAAAAGTCGTCGTCAGCGGGGCGCGCCGCCTCATTCAGCAAGTCAACCAGGCTGTCGTCGATATCCCTGTCAATCAGCGCAATGGCGACTTTGCGATTATGGCGCCGATTCACTTGTACCAGGCCGATGGGACGCCGGTAGAAGGGCTGGAAATGACTCCCTGGCAGAGCAATGTCAAAGTGACCATAGCCCACAATGCGATTACCAAGACCGTTCCCTTGAACTTGAACGTCCAGGGGGAAACGGCGTGGAAGACCGTTTCCGTCCAGCCGACGGCTGTCGTCGTCAAAGGGGAAGCGGATACGCTGAAGAATATCGATACCATCGACTTGCCCGATATCGATATCGAGAATATGACGGAAGAAAAGACGTGGAAAGTCCTCATTCCGCCGATAGATGGCGTCGTCATGGACCCTGATGAAGTCGACGCTACACTGAGTATCAAGAAAGAAGAGTAGGAAGGGAGATTATTGTGCTTAGAGTATTGAATATCCGCACGGCTGTCCCTATGCAGAAGCCTTTGGCAGCTTTAGTGGCTAAAAAGCTTCGATGCAGCCGCAGCGATATTTCCGGCCTTACCATTGTCCGCCGGTCCATTGATGCCCGGCGGAAGCCGCGGATTTATTTCGTCTTCACTGTCGACGTTTCTTTTGCCGACGAAGACCGGGTGTGGAAACGCTGCCGGGATAATAAGGATGTCCGTCGTCTGACCGAGACGCCAGCGCCGGAAATCCATCCCGGTACACAGCCGATGGCGCACCGGCCTATCGTCATCGGGACCGGCCCGTCCGGCCTGGCAGCTGCCTTGGCCCTGGCGGAACACGGCTACGCGCCTATCGTCTTTGAACGGGGCTGCGATGTCGATACCCGGACGAAAGATGTAGAAACTTTTTGGCGTGGCGGTCCTTTCAAGGCCTCGTCGAATGTCCAGTTCGGCGAAGGTGGGGCCGGGACCTTTTCGGATGGCAAATTGACGACCCGCGTCAATCATCCGCTGCTGCGGCGCATCTTGCAGACTTTTGTCGATGCCGGCGCACCGGAGGATATCCTGTATGCCTATAATCCCCATGTCGGGACCGATGTCCTGCGCCGCGTAGTCAAGAATATGCGTCATACCATCGAAGCCTGGGGCGGGGAAGTCCATTTTTCCAGCTGCGTCACGGCCATCCATCGCGACAATGAAGGCCGCATTATTTCTGTGACCGTCAATGACCGCGATGAATATCCGGCCGAGCTGGTCGTCATGGGTATCGGCCATAGTGCCCGCGATACGTATTACATGCTCCACGACCAGGGCGTTACCCTGGAAAAGAAGCCCTTTGCCGTCGGCGTGCGTATCGAACATTCCCAGGATGTCATCGACCGGGCCCAGTATGGCTGCCCGGCAGCAGATCTCGGCCTGGAACCGGCGGACTACGCCTTGGTCTACCACAGTCCGGAAGGGCGGTCGTGCTATTCTTTCTGCATGTGTCCCGGTGGCGTCGTCGTCGGGGCGGCTTCGGAAGAAGGGCGGGTCGTCACCAACGGCATGAGCCTGTACCGGCGCGACAGCGGTATCGCCAACAGTGCTGTCGTCGTCAATGTCACGGCTGATGACATGGGCGGGGATAGTCCCCTGGCAGGTATCGAGTTCCAGCGCCGATATGAAGAACTGGCGTATAAAGCGGGCGGCAGCTGTTATTATGCGCCGGCTCAGACCGTCGGCTCTTTCTTGAAACGGCCTGGGGCGCCGCAGGAAGGACCAGTTCATTCCTATCGTCCCGGCGTGACCTGGACGGACCTGCATGACGTCCTGCCCGGCTTCGTCACGACGACCCTGGAACAGGCCCTGCCTTATTTCGGGCGGCGGATCCATGGTTTTGACGATGATGCCGTAGTCATGACCGGCGTCGAAACCCGGACCAGTGCGCCTGTACGCATCGTCCGCGGCGAAGACCGCATGGCCCTGGGGGCGGCTGGCCTCTATCCCATTGGCGAAGGGGCCGGGTATGCCGGTGGCATTATGAGTGCTTTTTTGGATGGCCTGGAAACGGCGATTGAAATCATCCGTAAATATCAACCTTTGGAGGTAAAGTAAATGGCTAGATTGTTTGGAACTGATGGAGTACGAGGTATTGCCAATGATTCGTTGACACCGGAATTGGCATATCATTTGGGCAGAGCAGCTGCCTACATTTTTGGGCAGAACAAAGAACACCCGACCTTTCTCATCGGCCGGGATACCCGCCGTTCCGGCACCATGCTGGCAGATATCCTGGCCGCCGGTATCGCTTCAGCCGGTGGGGACTGCTACATGGTAGGCGTCATTCCGACTCCGGCCATTGCCTACCTGACGCGAACCCATCATATGGACGCAGGCGTCATGATTTCGGCCTCGCATAATCCTTTTGAATACAACGGCATCAAGTTCTTCGATGGCTTTGGCTATAAATTGCCGGACGAAACGGAAGACAAAATCGAAGAATGTATGCTCAAAGATGAACGGGCTGCTCTCCAGAGCCGTCCGACCGGTGCGGCTATCGGCACGATTTCGGCGTGGACCGACTTGCAGCAGGAATATGCTGATTTCATCTGCAAATCGACAGATATCGACTTGTCGGGCTTGAAAGTCGTCCATGACGGGGCCAATGGCTCGGCGTCGGTATTGGGACCGGAAATCCTCAAGCGCCTCGGGGCAGAAGTCATTGCTATCCATCATGAACCGAATGGCGTCAACATCAATGAAAACTGCGGGTCCACCCATTTGGAAAGCTTGAAGGAAACGGTTCTCAAATACGGGGCTGACGTCGGCATTGCCAATGACGGTGACGCTGACCGCTGCCTGGCTGTCGACGAAAAGGGCCAGGAAATGGATGGCGACCAGATCATGCTCCTCTGCGCCATGAAACTGAAAGCCGAAGGCCGGCTCAAACAGGATACCGTCGTCGGTACGGTCATGAGCAATATCGGTTTCCATAAAGCGTTGAAAGAAATGGGCTGCAAGACGGAAATCACGGCTGTCGGCGACCGCTATGTCCTGGAAAAGATGCGCAAAGACGGCTATTCCCTGGGTGGCGAACAGTCGGGCCATATCATCTTCCTCGACTACAATACGACCGGTGACGGCCTGCTCACGGCGGTCCAGCTGCTGAGCATCATGAAACAGCAGAATAAGCCGCTGTCGGAATTGGCGGGACTGATGACGCGCTACCCGCAGATTTTGAAAAATGTTCGCGTTCAGACGAAATCCGGCTGGGAAGACAATAACCTCATCATGGCGGCCATTTCGGCTGGCGAAGAAGAATTGGGCGATGAAGGCCGCATCCTTGTCCGTCCGTCCGGGACAGAACCCCTCATCCGTGTCATGGCGGAAGGACCGGACCTGGACCAGCTCGAACGCATCGTCGATGACATCGCCGTCGTCGTCGAACACGAAATGGGGCCTTCCAAATAGGTATTGACAAAACCTTGCAAATATATTAAAGTGTGGGAATGGAGTTCAGCGAACTTCATTCCTGCTTTTTTTGCAGGCGTCTGGAAATCCTTGACGATATAATGGATAGCGCTAGTGCCTGGTCCGCCAGGTAGACGAGGTAGAGAAGTATCGAACAGTCAGCGGATGTCTCTCGGCAGCTTCAGCCGTTATATGACGGAAAAACACGGCGGTAACGTCGTCGACAAGTTCGTCATGGGAAGGAACATTTTCATATCAGGAGGATATAACTATGTGTGGTATTGTAGGTTACATCGGAGACAGAGAAGCAGCAGATTTTTTGATGGATGGTCTGGCCAAGCTGGAATACCGCGGTTATGATTCGGCCGGTATCGCCGTCTATCATGACGGCGCCATTGCTGTCCGCAAAAAGGCAGGCCGTCTGGTCAACCTGGCTGAAGCCGTAAAGGCTCATCCTGTCGTCGGCACGGTCGGCATCGGCCATACCCGTTGGGCAACTCATGGCGGTCCGTCGGATGTCAACGCCCATCCCCATACGGATGAAAAAGGTGATTTCGCCATCGTCCACAACGGCATCATCGAAAACTACATGGAATTGAAGGAAGAACTCCTCAAGAAAGGGTATCACTTCAAGTCGGAAACGGATACGGAAGTCGTCGCCCACTTGTGCGCCGACATGTACGACGGGGATTTCACCAGCACGGTCCGCAAAGTCCTGAGCCGTCTGCGCGGTTCTTATTCGTTGGTCTTCATGTGCAAATTTGAACCGGATAAGATCATTTGCAGCAAGAAGGATAATCCTCTCATCGTCGGTCTCGGCCAGGGCGAAAACTACATCGCCTCGGATATCCCGGCCATCCTCAGCTATACCCGCAAGACGTATATCATGAATGATGGGGAAATCGCCATCGTCATGAAAGATAATGTCTGGGTCACGGACCTCGAAGGCAAACCCATTTCCAAGAAAGTCTTTGAAGTCAACTGGGATGCCGAAGCGGCTGAAAAAGGCGGCTTCGAACACTTCATGCTCAAGGAAATCTATGAACAGCCGAAGGCCATCAAAGATACCATGAGCTGCCGCATCACGAAAGACGGCAAACATGTCCACTTCGAAGAACTGAACTGGACGCCGGAAGATGTCAACTCTATCGGCAAGATCCTGATCACGGCTTGCGGTACGGCCTACCATGCCGGGCTCCTGGCCAAGTACTTCATTGAAAAACTGGCCCGCATCCCTGTCGAAGTCGATATCGCTTCGGAATACCGTTATCGCGATCCTTTGACGGACAGCAAGACCCTTTGCATCGTCGTCAGCCAGTCTGGTGAAACCATCGACACCTTGGCAGCCCTGAAGGAAGCCAAACGCCGTGGCGCCCGTTCCCTGGCCATTACCAACGTCGTCGGCTCGTCCATTTCCCGTGAAGCCGACCAGGTCGCTTATACCTGGGCTGGCCCGGAAATCGCCGTCGCTTCGACCAAAGCCTATACGACACAGCTGGTCACGCTCCTGCTCCTATCTCTGTACATGGGCCACTTGAACGGGAATTTGTCGGTTGAACGGGAAGAAAAGATTTTAGCCGATTTGACGAAACTGCCGGATCAGTGCCAGGGTGTTTTCGACCAGGTCGATACGATCAAAGGCCTCTGCGATGCCTTCAAGAATAAAGAAGACGTCTTCTTCATCGGCCGTTCCATGGACTACGGCCTGGCTATGGAAGGGGCCTTGAAACTGAAGGAAATCTCCTATATTCATGCAGAATCCTATGCCGGCGGTGAATTGAAACACGGCACCTTGTCGCTGATCGAAGCCGGTGTCCCGGTCATCGCTTTGGCTACGCAGGTAGAAGTCGAAGAAAAGATGATCAGCAACATCAAGGAAGTCAAAGCCCGTGATGCCTATGTCGTCGGCGTCGTCCAGGAAGGCGATACGGAAGTCGGCAAGACTGTCGATGCCTTGATCAAGGTCCCGGCATCGGACGATTTCGTCATTCCCATCCTGGCCATCATCCCCTTGCAGCTGCTGGCCTACTACATCGCCGTCAGCCGCGGCAACGACGTAGATAAACCGCGTAACCTGGCCAAAAGCGTTACCGTAGAATAATCGTTAGTTTGAGGTTTGATGTATGATGTTTGAGGTGATGGCCTTTAAATTTTGTCCCATCCACATCAAACATCAAACTTTCAACTTCAAACTAAAAAAGCGCTGTCTTCATGCGACAGCGCTTTTTTTGTCCCCTTTATTCTCCGTTCGGCAGGGGAATCGTCCCTTTCGTCCGGGAAAAGGCGCGGCCTTCTTCTTTTTGCCGTATACTATACTCAACGAAATGACAGTGATGATTGCAGATAGATGTGAGGTGTTGTCTTATGTCACGCTTTATCAATAACCTGAAACGCCGCGTTGCCAAAGAGCAGAAGAAGATTGTCCTGCCGGAATCGGAAAGCCGCCGCGTCCTGCAGGCTGCCGAACGGGTCCAGGCCGAAGGTTTCGCCCGGCCTATCCTCATCGGCCGGCCCCAGAGTATCGTCGAAGTAGCGTCAGAATATCAAATCGATATGGATGGTATCGAAATCATCGATCCTGAAACATATCCCATGATGGATAAATTCTGTGAATATTATGCTAAGCGGCGGGCCAAGAAGGGCATGACTCTTGAAGAAGCACGGAAAGTCTTGTCGGAAAATTATATTTTCTTTGCTGCCTGTCTCGTCGCCTTCGATATTGCCGACGGCATGGTCGCCGGGGCTGTCGCTACATCGTCGGAAGTCATCCGGGCGGCCCTGCAGGTCATCGGGCCCCACCCCGGCTTGTCGACGGTCAGCAGTTCCTTTATCATGATTACGGATAAACCGCAATTCGGCGATGATGGCATCTTCGTCGTCGGGGACTGCAGTGTCGTCATCGAACCGACGCCGCAGCAGTTGGCCGATATCGCCGTCAGCTGTGTCGAACGGGCCCGCCGGACGGCGCAGATGCTCGATCCGAAAGTAGCCCTCTTGTCGTATTCGACCATGGGAAGCGGTGCCGGCGAAGAAGTCGACCGCGTCCGCGAGGCCGTCCGCCTGCTGCGGGACCGCAACGTCGATTTCGAATTTGATGGGGAAATGCAGGCCGACGCTGCCCTGGTGCCTCGTATTGCCCGGCAGAAAGCACCGGGATCGACGGTAGCCGGGCAGGCCAATGTCCTCGTTTTCCCGAATCTCGTTTCCGGCAATATCTGCTATAAAGTCTTGGAACATCTGGCCGGAGCGACGGCGCTGGGCCCGCTCCTCCAGGGCCTGGCCAAGCCGGTCATGGATTTATCCCGGGGCTGTACGCCTGAAGATATTACCGACGTCATCGCCATTTGCTGCAGCGATGCCATCTATATGCAGGCCGAAAAGAAACGCGATATCGCCTTTACCAGCCGCTTTGAAAAGCTCGACCGCCGCGTCGCCGTCGAAAACCGCAATATTTCCATCCAGTTCGATCCGGAAAAGTGCAAGAACTGTACCCTTTGCCGTCGGCGCTGTGCCGATGTCATGTCCATGACGGGCTATTATTCTCTGGAAAGTACGGGTGACGTGCCGATTTGCGTCCACTGCGGCCAATGTTCCCTGACGTGCATGTTCGGTGCGACGACGACTGTATCCCAGCGCGATGCCATCCAAAAGGCCATCGATGACCCGAAGAAAATCGTCATCTTCCAGACGGCACCGGCTGTCCGCGTCGCTCTTGGCGATGAATTTGGCCTGCCCTTCGGCTCCGTCGTCCAGGGCAAGATGATTGCCGCCCTTCGGGCTCTCGGCGGGGATTACGTCTTCGATACGAACTTCGGCGCTGACCTGACCATCATGGAAGAAGCATCGGAACTCCTGTACCGCATGCACAATAAGAAAGAACTCCTGCCGCAGTTCACCAGCTGCTGCCCGTCGTGGGTTGAATTTACGGAAATCTTTTTCCCTGAACTGATTCCTCACTTGTCGACGGCCAAGAGCCCGATCAGCATGCTCAGTCCTATGATCAAGACCTATTTTGCCAAACGCATGAAGATCGATCCGGCCGACATCGTGACGGTCTGCGTCACGCCGTGTACGTCGAAGAAAGCCGAAATTGCCCGGCCGGAACGGAATGCTGCCGGCCGCTATTGGAAGAAGCCGGAAATCCGCGATACGGACTACTGCATTACGACTCGTGAATTGGCGAAATGGATCAAAGACGCCCAAATCGACTTCAACAGCCTGAAGGATTCGGATTATGACCCCATCTTTGGCCAGTCTTCCGGCGGCGGTACGATTTTTGGCAACAGCGGCGGCGTCATGGAAGCGGCTTTGCGGACCCTGGTCTATTTGCAGACGGGCAAACCGGCTGACGAAGAATTTCTGCACTTTGAAGAAGTCCGTGGCCTGGAAGGCGTCAAAGAGGCGGCACTGACCCTGGATAACGATATCATCCGCGTCGTCGCCATCAGCGGTCTGGCCAATGCCCGGCGCTTCATCAACCTCATGGAAGAAAAACATTCGTGGAAGAAATACGCTTTCATCGAAGTCATGGCCTGCCCGGGCGGCTGCATCGGCGGCGGTGGCCAGCCGCGGACGAAACTGCCTCAGGAAATCCCGGCCAAACGCGCCCGCATCGAATCGCTCTATGGACTGGATGCGCTGAAACAGATACGTGCCAGCTGGGAAAACCCGGAAATCCAGACACTGTATACCAAATTCCTGGGTGAACCCCTCAGCGACCTTTCCGAATCCCTCCTGCATACGCAGTATATCAATAAGCATTATATGCTGGGGAAAGAAGACAAAGTACAACCAGGGGTGAGCCATTAATGCCACGTGGCTCGTGGTTCGTGACTCGTGACTAACAACTAACAACTAGCCACTAACCACTTAACAGGGCTTGTCGTCGTGCGACAAGCCCTTTTTACTTGCTTCCTTTTCCGTATGTCCCTATAATAGGAAGTAACATACATGATGCGGAAGGGAATCGATATGAGCCGGTATATTACGTCTTTGAAACAGCAGGCGGCTAGGAAGCCGCAAAAAATTGTTTTGCCTGAAAGTGATGATGTCCGTATTTTACAGGCTGCTGACCGGGTATTGGCCGAGCACCTGGCCGTCCCTGTCCTCTTGGGGAAGGAACGTGATATCCAGGAACTGGCTTCACGGTATCAGCTCGATTTGGATGGGGCTGAAGTGATTTATCCTAAAAAATATCGGATGCTGGAAGATTTGGCGCAAACCTATGCGGATAAACGGAAAGCCGCTGGAATGACTTTGGAAGAGAGCCGCCGTTTCCTCTTGAACCATCCCCTGTACTTCGGCGCCGCCTTGGTAGCTGCCGGAGAAGCGGCTGGCATGGTAGCCGGCATGGAAACGCCGGCATCGGAAGTGCTGCGGGCAGCCTTGCAGCTCATTGGGACGCGGGATGGCATCGATACGGTCAGCAGTTCCTTCATTGTCGTGACGGATATGATGCAGTTTGGCAATGACGGCGTCTTTGTCGTCGGCGATGGCGATGTAATCCCTGATCCAGATGAATACCAGTTGGCAGATATTGCCTGCAACTGTGTAGACCGGGCGCGCCGGACGCTGCATATTGCATCTCCCAAAGTAGCCCTGTTGTCTTACTCGACCATGGGCAGCGAGCGCGGTGCCGGAGCCGATAAAGTGCGTCGGGCCGTACAGATTTTGAGCGACCGCAATGTCGATTTTCTGTACGATGGGGAAATGGAAGCCGACGTGGCCCTGGTGCCGGCCTATGCTGCCGATTGGGCGCCCCGCTCACCGGTGGCAGGCCAAGCCGATGTCCTCGTCTTTCCCGACCTCAATACGGGTAATATTTGCTGTAAAATGTTGGAACACGTCGCAGGAGCCAAAGTCCTGGGGCCGCTCTTGCAGGGCCTGGCTAAACCCGTCATGGACTTATCGCGGGCGTCGACAGTAGATACCATCGTCGACACCATCGTCATCTGTTGCTGTGATGCATAAAGACGCAGGCCGCCTCGGAATCAGATGCGTCGTTCCGCCGCGACAGCCTCAAACTGACAACGACGCTTCGGGAAACCCTCAGCGCGTAGCGGGCCGCCTTCACAGGTCGGCCCCTACGGATGCCGTTACACCGCGGCATCTCAAACTGACAACATTGCCTCGAGTAACCCTCGGCTCGTAAAAAAATGCCCCGACCGGGGCCAGCGTAGGGGCCGACCCGGCTAGGGCGGTCCGCTGTGATATTTGATCATGGCCTATTCGGAATGATGGTGAGCTTTTACGAGCC
>ERZ840096.1460-NODE-1460-length-24505-cov-26.926667_pt1 | contig 24505 bp, 18 predicted proteins | sample MGYA00519878_ERZ840096 | MGnify/ENA primary metagenome ERZ840096 (study PRJEB31850, sample SAMEA3708865) | human gut metagenome | biome: human gut; feature: human-associated habitat; material: faeces | place: China | collected 2014 ...
AGACTATCATACAACACTCCGCGCTCATATAAAAGCTGTGCGCGTTCGTCATCGGTTAAAGCCCGACTGGCAAGGATTTGTTCCATACGTGCCAGAATCACTTCCTGCTGTAAAGTCGGTTGCAATGGTACCGCGAGGACTTCACTTTTACGCCAGGAAGTATTACTGCATCCTGCAAGCGTAAGTGCTGTCGCAACGAAACACCAGCGCAAAAAAGGCTTCATTTCCCACTCCCGAAGACCACGGTTGAATGAACGTCCTGTTCCCGGTTGCTAACAAGGCGTCCTGCCCGGTTAAAAGCCCCCCGCCGCAGCGGAGGGCAAATGGCAACCTTACTCGCCCTGTTCAGCAGCCGGAGCTTCCGGTGCTGCAGCAGGTTGAGACTGCTCAGTCGCTTCTTTAATGCTCAGACGGATACGGCCCTGGCGATCAACTTCCAGAACTTTCACCGGTACTTCCTGACCCATCTGCAGGTAATCGGTCACTTTCTCAACGCGTTTGTCAGCGATTTGAGAGATGTGGACCAGACCTTCTTTACCGCCGCCGATGGCAACAAATGCGCCAAAGTCAACGATACGGGTCACTTTACCAGTGTAGACGCGGCCCACTTCGATTTCTGCAGTGATCTCTTCGATACGACGAATAGCATGTTTCGCTTTCTCGCCGTCGGTCGCTGCAATCTTCACAGTACCGTCATCTTCGATTTCGATGGTGGTGCCAGTTTCTTCGGTCAGAGCACGGATTACAGAACCGCCTTTACCGATAACATCTTTGATCTTGTCCGGGTTGATCTTGATGGTATGGATACGCGGTGCGAACTCAGAGATATCGCCACGCGGCGCGTTGATCGCCTGTTCCATTACGCCCAGGATATGCAGACGCGCACCTTTAGCCTGGTTCAGCGCAACCTGCATGATCTCTTTGGTGATACCTTCAATTTTGATATCCATCTGCAGTGCAGAGATACCGTCGCGGGAACCTGCAACTTTGAAGTCCATATCGCCCAGGTGATCTTCGTCGCCCAAAATGTCAGACAGTACAACGTAGTTGTCGCCTTCTTTCACCAGACCCATTGCGATACCCGCAACGGCAGCTTTGATCGGCACACCTGCGTCCATCAGCGCCAGAGACGCGCCGCACACGGAAGCCATAGAAGAGGAACCGTTGGATTCAGTGATTTCAGACACAACACGTACGGTGTACGGGAATTTGTCCATATCCGGCATGACTGCCAGCACGCCGCGCTTCGCCAGACGACCGTGACCAATTTCACGACGCTTCGGAGAACCGACCATGCCGGTTTCGCCTACGGAGTACGGAGGGAAGTTGTAGTGGAACAGGAAGGTATCGGTACGTTCGCCCATCAGTTCATCAAGAACCTGCGCGTCACGAGCAGTACCCAGCGTTGCGGTAACCAGCGCCTGCGTTTCACCACGGGTGAACAGCGCAGAACCGTGAGTACGCGGCAGCACGCCAGTACGCACATCCAGACCACGGATCATATCTTTTTCACGACCGTCGATACGCGGTTCGCCTGCCAGTACGCGGCTACGAACAACGTTTTTCTCGATCGCGTGCAGAATTTCACCCAGTTCGTTTTCGTCCAGGGTTTCGTCTTCAGCAAGCAGCGTCGCGATGGTTTCAGATTTGATGACATCAACCTGCGCATAACGCTCTTGTTTGTCGGTGATGCGGTAAGCATCGCTCAGGCGAGCTTCAGCCAGTGCAGCAACGCGCGCGTTTAGCGCTTCGTTTACCGGCTCCGGCTGCCAGTCCCAACGCGGTTTACCGGCTTCTTTCACCAGTTCATTGATGTTCTGAATAACAACCTGCTGTTGTTCATGACCGAACACTACTGCGCCCAGCATCTGGTCTTCGCTCAGCAGTTGAGCTTCAGATTCAACCATCAGTACAGCGGCTTCAGTACCGGCAACAACCAGATCCAGTTTGCTCTCTTTCAGCTCGTCCTGAGTCGGGTTCAGTACGTACTGGTCATTGATGTAACCTACGCGGGCAGCACCAATCGGGCCATTGAACGGAATACCAGACAGAGACAGCGCTGCGGAAGCACCAATCATCGCGACGATATCCGGGTTAACTTGCGGGTTAACAGAAACCACGGTGGCGATAACCTGAACTTCGTTGACGAAGCCTTCCGGGAACAGCGGGCGAATCGGGCGGTCAATCAGACGCGCGATCAGGGTTTCGCCTTCGCTTGGGCGGCCTTCACGACGGAAGAAGCTACCCGGGATACGACCAGCAGCGTAGGTACGCTCCTGATAGTTAACGGTCAGTGGGAAGAAGTCCTGACCTGGTTTGGCTTTTTTCTGGCCAACAACGGTAACGAATACCGCGGTGTCATCCATGCTAACCATAACAGCGGCAGTAGCCTGACGAGCCATCATGCCGGTTTCCAGAGTCACGGTGTGTTGGCCGTACTGGAATTTACGAACGATCGGATTAAGCAATGTAATATCCTTTCTCTTTCTTAGACAGTACCTTACGGCACTGGTGTTAATACCCGATCTTCTGCGCATCCTCGCGACTAATGACAACCCTAACCCAGCTCTATGTGGGTAAAGCCTCTCATTAGCCGCGCGAACCTCTGCAACGGAAGATCATTCATAGCAACAATACATTAGTTTCCAGTGAATTGCTGCCGTCAGCTTGAAAAAAGGGGCCACTCAGGCCCCCTTTTCTGAAACTCGCAAGAATTAGCGACGCAGACCCAGGCGCTCGATGAGCTGGGTGTAACGTGCTACGTCTTTACGTTTCAGGTAGTCGAGCAGTTTACGACGCTGAGAAACCATGCGCAGCAGACCACGACGGCTGTGGTGATCTTTTTTGTGCTCTGCAAAGTGGCCCTGCAGGTGGTTGATCTGTGCAGTCAGCAGTGCTACCTGAACTTCGGTAGAACCGGTGTCGTTTGCGTCACGACCAAACTCAGAAACGATTTTAGCTGTTGCTTCAGTACTTAGAGACATTTTAAAACTCCAAAGTATATAGAATGAAAGGACGCCGATCTCTAATTCAGCGATCCCAGTGTACGTTACGCAAAGTGTTAAACAATTTACGCGACGTTAAGCGGCAGTATTCTACTCGTAGCGACCTGTTATCGCAAGACGGTTAACATTACGCCGGGTATTCAACCACCAGGCGACGAGGCGCAACGCGGCCTTCATCGTCAATTTCGCCCATACCGATAAATTTGCCGTTCTCACCTTCCGTGACGCGAACCAGTCCTTCCAGTGGCGCACCAGATGTACGAACCGGGTTACCATTTTTGAAGTAAACAGAAGACGTTAACGGAAGATTCACCACCGGATAGTCCGAAGCTGGACTGTCCATTGGCATCAGTAATGGATCAAGTAACTCCGCGGCTGGAATATCCTGCTGTTCAGCTTGCTCAACAAGTTCACGCAGGTGCTCCAGGGTCACCATCCGTTCAACCGGATATTTACTTACCGCCAGACGGCGCAGGTAAATAACATGCGCGCCACAGCCGAGTTTTTCACCCAGGTCATCAATGATGGTGCGGATATAAGTGCCTTTTGAGCAGTGAATTTCCAGCTCCAGCTCATTGCCTTCATGGCGAATAAACAGCAATTCATAAACGGTAATCGGACGCGCTTCACGCGGAACTTCAATGCCCTGACGCGCATATTCGTACAGTTTTTTGCCCTGATATTTCAGTGCTGAATACATCGAAGGGATCTGTTCGATATCGCCACGGAAAGTATCCAGTGCCGCTGCCAGCTGCTCTGCGCTAAAGGTTACCGGACGTTCTTCAACGATCTGTCCGTCGGCATCAGAAGTATCGGTACGCTGTCCAAGACGCGCAATGACCCGATAGCGTTTGTCGGAGTCCAGCAGATACTGGGAAAACTTCGTCGCTTCCCCGAGGCAAATCGGCAACATGCCGGTCGCCAGCGGGTCCAGCGCACCGGTATGCCCGGCACGGTTGGCGTTATATATACGTTTCACTTTTTGCAGCGCATCGTTGCTGGACATACCCTGAGGTTTATCCAGCAACAAAACGCCGTTAATGTCGCGACCGCGACGACGAGGACGACTCATTAGTCCTCCTTGCTGTCGTCCGGGTTAACACGACGTTCTTCGTCATGTTTGACCACGCTGGTCACCAGGTTTGACATGCGCATCCCTTCAACCAGAGAGTTGTCGTAGAAGAAGGTCAGTTCCGGCACGATACGCAGGCGCATCGCTTTCCCCAGCAGGCTGCGGATGAAACCAGAAGCTTCTTGCAACGCTTTGATGCCCGCTTTAACCGCGTCTTCATCTTTGTCGTTGAGGAACGTCACATATACTTTGGCATACGCCAGGTCGCGAGACATTTCGACACCGGAAACGGTGGTCATCATGCCCAGGCGAGGATCTTTAATTTCACGCTGCAGGATGAGAGCGATCTCTTTTTGCATTTCCTGCGCTACGCGCTGCGGGCGACCAAATTCTTTCGCCATAATAAATTCTCCTGACAAAAAAGGGGCTGTTAGCCCCTTTTTAAAATTAATTTCAGGTGGAAGGGCTGTTCACGTTGACCTGATAAGACGCGCCAGCGTCACATCAGGCAATCCATGCCGGATGCAGCGTAAACGCCTTATCCCGCATGGAACCCTAAAAACCTTAAGCAATGGTACGTTGGATCTCGATGATTTCGAATACTTCGATCACATCGCCAGTGCGGACGTCGTTGTAGTTCTTAACGCCGATACCACATTCCATACCGTTACGGACTTCGTTAACGTCATCTTTGAAGCGGCGCAGGGACTCCAGCTCGCCTTCGTAGATAACCACGTTGTCACGCAGAACGCGGATCGGGTTGTGACGTTTAACCACACCTTCGGTAACCATACAGCCTGCGATGGCACCAAATTTCGGCGATTTGAACACGTCACGAACTTCCGCCAGACCGATAATCTGCTGTTTCAGTTCCGGAGACAGCATACCGCTCATCGCCGCTTTCACTTCGTCAATCAGGTTATAGATGACGGAGTAGTAACGCAGATCCAGGCTTTCCGCTTCAATCACTTTACGTGCAGAGGCATCAGCACGTACGTTAAAGCCAACCAGGATGGCGTTGGACGCCGCAGCCAGGGTGGCGTCGGTTTCGGTGATACCACCTACGCCAGAACCGATGATCTTCACTTTAACTTCGTCAGTAGACAGTTTCAGCAAGGAGTCGGAGATCGCTTCGACAGAACCCTGTACGTCTGCCTTCAGGACGATATTCACTTCGTGAACTTCGCCTTCGGTCATGTTGGCGAACATGTTCTCGAGTTTAGATTTCTGCTGACGCGCCAGTTTAACTTCGCGGAATTTACCCTGACGATAGAGTGCAACTTCACGCGCTTTCTTCTCGTCACGTACAACGGTAACTTCATCACCCGCAGCCGGTACGCCGGACAGGCCGAGGATTTCCACCGGAATGGACGGACCCGCTTCCAGCACTTCCTGACCCAGTTCGTTACGCATCGCACGAACACGACCGTATTCGAAGCCACACAGAACGATATCGCCCTTGTGCAGAGTACCTTCACGTACCAGAACGGTAGCAACCGGACCACGACCTTTATCGAGGAAGGATTCGATAACCGCACCGCTCGCCATACCTTTACGTACCGCTTTCAGCTCCAGAACTTCCGCCTGCAGCAGGATAGCGTCCAGCAGTTCATCGATACCGGTACCCGCTTTCGCAGATACGTGTACGAACTGGCTTTCACCGCCCCACTCTTCCGGCAGGATGCCGTACTGGGAGAGTTCGTTCTTAACGCGATCCGGATCAGCTTCTGGTTTATCGATCTTGTTCACTGCAACCACCACCGGTACCTGCGCCGCTTTCGCGTGCTGGATTGCTTCGATGGTCTGCGGCATCACACCGTCGTCGGCAGCAACAACCAGGACTACGATGTCCGTTGCCTGCGCACCACGAGCACGCATTGAAGTAAACGCGGCGTGCCCCGGGGTGTCCAGGAAGGTGATCATGCCGTTTTCAGTTTCAACGTGGTATGCACCAATGTGCTGGGTAATGCCGCCCGCTTCGCCAGAGGCCACTTTCGTTGAACGAATGTAGTCCAGCAGAGAGGTTTTACCGTGGTCAACGTGACCCATGATGGTCACAACCGGCGCGCGCGGTTCAGCCGCAGCACCCGTGTCACGGTCGCTCATTACCGCCTCTTCCAGCTCGTTTTCACGACGCAGGATAACTTTATGGCCCATCTCTTCAGCAACCAGCTGTGCGGTTTCCTGATCGATAACCTGGTTGATGGTTGCCATTGCGCCCAGTTTCATCATCGCTTTGATGACCTGAGAGCCTTTAACCGCCATCTTGTTCGCCAGTTCGCCAACGGTGATAGTTTCGCCGATCACAACGTCACGGTTAACGGCCTGAGCAGGCTTCTGGAAGCCTTGCTGCAGCGAAGAACCTTTACGTTTTCCGCCTTTACCGCCACGTACTGCTGCGCGTGCTTCTTCACGATCAGCTTTTGATTCAGCGTGTTTGTTGCCTTTCTTCGGACGCGCTGCTTTCGCGTTACGACCACGGCCACGGCCGCCTTCGACTTCACGATCGCTTTCGTCTTCTGCCTGGCGAGCATGTTGAGAAGTAGTGACGTGATAATCGCTGGAATCTTCAGTCGGTTCCGCGTTATCAGTCCATTTGTTTTCTTCCGCCATACGACGTGCTTCTTCAGCAACGCGACGTGCTTCTTCTTCGAGTTTACGACGCGCTTCTTCTTCAGCTTTACGCTTGAGCTCTGCAGCTTCCTGCTCACGGCGGGCTTTTTCAGCCTGGGCGTTTTTAGTCATATCGTCTTGTTGATTGCTCACTTTGTCTTTTTCCGCAGCTTCACGTTTCGCTTGTTCAGCAGCTTCACGCTTAGCTTGTTCTGCGGCCTCACGTTCAGCTTTTTGTTGCGCCTCGCGTTTAGCCGATTCTTCTGCCTCACGACGGGCTTGCTCTTCCGCTTCACGCTGCGCTTGCTCTTCCGCTGCAAGGCGTTCAGCCTCTTGCGGCTCGCGTTTCACAAAGGTGCGTTTCTTGCGGACTTCGATTTGTACCGATTTGCTTTTTCCACCGGTACCAGGAATGTTAAGGGTGCTGCGTGTTTTACGTTGCAGCGTCAATTTGTCCGGGCCTGAATTTTTCTGATTCAGGTGGTCAATCAAAGTCTGTTTCTCTTGTGCAGACACAGAGTCGTCAGCAGACTTCCGGATACCTGCATCAGCAAATTGCTGTACCAGGCGTTCCACGGAGGTCTGTCGCTCTGCGGCCAGCGTTTTAATCGTTACATCTGTCATGCTGTTCCTTCCTGCTACAGTTTATTACGCTTCGTCACCGAACCAGCAAATATTACGGGCAGCCATAATCAGTGCTCCGGCTTTTTCGTCGGTCAACCCTTCGATATCAGCCAGATCATCAATGCCCTGTTCGGCGAGATCTTCCAGCGTACAAACGCCACGGGCGGCCAGTTTGAATGCCAAATCACGATCTACCCCTTCAAGGTTCAGCAGATCGTCAGCCGGTTTGTTATCACCGAGGCTTTCTTCCTGGGCCTGTGCAATGGTGGCCAGTGCATTTTTAGCACGCTCGCGCAGTGCTTCAACGGTCGGCTCATCAAGGCCTTCGATTTCCAACAGCTCTTTCATCGGCACATAGGCCAGTTCTTCCAGCGTCGAGAAGCCTTCTTCTACCAGAACAGTCGCGAAGTCTTCGTCGATGTCGAGATATTTGGTGAAGGTGTCGATCGCTGCGTGCGCTTCCGCCTGATGCTTAGCCTGCAGGTCGTCAACGGTCATCACGTTGAGTTCCCAACCGCTCAGCTGCGAAGCCAGACGCACGTTCTGACCGTTACGGCCAATCGCCTGCGCCAGGTTACCGGCTTCAACGGCGATATCCATGGTGTGTTTATCTTCATCCACCACGATAGAAGCAACGTCTGCCGGTGCCATTGCGTTAATCACGAACTGCGCCGGGTTATCATCCCACAGGACGATATCGATACGCTCGCCACCCAGTTCAGTAGACACCGCCTGAACACGCGCGCCACGCATACCTACGCAAGCACCTACCGGATCGATACGTTTATCGTTGGTTTTCACCGCGATTTTCGCACGAGAACCCGGATCGCGAGCCGCTGCTTTAATTTCAATCACTTCTTCGCCGATTTCTGGCACTTCAATACGGAACAGTTCGATCAGCATTTCCGGCTTGGAACGAGTGACGAACAGTTGCGCGCCACGCGCTTCCGGGCGAACGGAATAGAGCACGCCACGAACGCGGTCGCCAGGGCGGAAGTTTTCACGCGGCAGCATATCTTCGCGCAGGATCACGGCTTCAGCGTTGTTGCCCAGATCCAGAGAGATGTTGTCGCGGTTTACTTTTTTCACCACGCCGGTGATGATTTCACCTTCGTGTTCACGGAACTGATCAACCACCATCGCACGTTCGGCTTCACGCACTTTCTGCACGATAACCTGTTTTGCCGTCTGGGTAGTGATACGGTCAAAGGTAACAGACTCAATCTGATCTTCAACGTAATCGCCCAGGTTCAGGCTTTCATCTTCATAACGTGCGGCTTCAAGGGTGATTTCCTTGGTCGGCTGGGTGACTTCATCAACAACTAACCAGCGACGGAAAGTGTCAAAATCACCGCTTTTGCGATCGATCTGTACGCGGACGTCGATCTCTTGTTCATATTTTTTCTTTGTTGCTGTCGCCAGCGCGCTTTCCAATGCTTCGAAAATCTTCTCGCGAGGTAGCGCCTTTTCATTGGATACGGCTTCAACTACAGCCAAAATTTCTTTGTTCATCGCGGGCTTTTCACCTCATCCAGACTATTAAAAGTGGGGAACCAGGTTCGCCTTCTGGATATTACTCAGCGCGAACACTTCATCTTTACCTTCGACGGTAACTGTGATCATTTCACCGTCTACCGCTTTGATAACGCCCTGCCATTTACGACGGTTTTGTACCGCCATACGGAGAACCAGAGTCACCTCTTCTCCGACAAAACGGGCGTAGTGTTCAGCCGTGAACAGTGGGCGATCGAGACCCGGTGAGGAGACTTCCAGGTTATAAGCAACGGTGATGGGATCTTCAACATCCAGCACAGCACTTACCTGGTGGCTCACATCAGCACAATCATCAACATTGATGCCATCTTCACTATCAATATAGATGCGCAGTGTGGATGTGCGACCGCGAATAAATTCGATGCCAACCAGTTCAAAACCCAGGGCCTCAACTGGCGCAGTAATCATCTCTGTTAATTTTTGCTCTAATGTGGACAAGCCCACCCCCAAGACATAAAAAAAGGGCCTAAAGCCCAGTTATTCTGTAGTCAGATAACAAAAAACCCCGATAAATCGGGGCTTTATATAACTGAACCCTATAACCGCAACTGCGGTCTGGAGCACTTTCCAGAAGGATTTTTTCAAATCCCACTACGAAGGCCGAAGTCTTCACAGTATATTTGAAAAAGGACTCTAAGGGAAAGTGGTTGCGGGGGCCGGATTTGAACCGACGACCTTCGGGTTATGAGCCCGACGAGCTACCAGGCTGCTCCACCCCGCGCCTGAAACGTGGCAAATTCTACTCGTTTTGGGTAAAAAATGCAAATACTGCTGGGATTTGGTGTACCGAGACGGGACGTAAAATCTGCAGGCATTATAGTGATCCACGCCACATTTTGTCAACGTTTATTGCTAATCATGTGAATGAATATCCAGTTCACTTTCATTTGTTGAATACTTTTGCCTTCTCCTGCTCTCCCTTAAGCGCATTATTTTACAAAAAACACACTAAACTCTTCCTGTCTCCGATAAAAGATGATTAAATGAAAACTCATTTATTTTGCATAAAAATTCAGTGAGAGCGGAAATCCAGGCTCATCATCAGTTAATTAAGCAGGGTGTTATTTTATGACGACGATTCTCAAGCATCTCCCGGTAGGTCAACGTATTGGTATCGCTTTTTCTGGCGGTCTGGACACCAGTGCCGCACTGCTGTGGATGCGACAAAAGGGAGCGGTTCCTTATGCATATACTGCAAACCTGGGCCAGCCAGACGAAGAGGATTATGATGCGATCCCTCGTCGTGCCATGGAATACGGCGCGGAGAACGCACGTCTGATCGACTGCCGCAAACAACTGGTGGCCGAAGGTATTGCCGCTATTCAGTGTGGCGCATTTCATAACACCACCGGCGGCCTGACCTATTTCAACACGACGCCGCTGGGCCGCGCCGTGACTGGTACCATGCTGGTTGCTGCGATGAAAGAAGATGGCGTGAATATCTGGGGTGACGGTAGCACCTACAAAGGAAACGATATCGAACGTTTCTATCGTTATGGTCTGCTGACCAATGCTGAACTGCAGATTTACAAACCGTGGCTTGATACTGACTTTATTGATGAACTGGGCGGCCGTCATGAGATGTCTGAATTTATGATTGCCTGCGGTTTCGACTACAAAATGTCTGTCGAAAAAGCCTACTCCACAGACTCCAACATGCTTGGTGCAACGCATGAAGCGAAGGATCTGGAATACCTCAACTCCAGCGTCAAAATCGTCAACCCGATTATGGGCGTGAAATTCTGGGATGAGAGCGTGAAGATCCCGGCAGAAGAAGTCACAGTACGCTTTGAACAAGGTCATCCGGTGGCGCTGAACGGTAAAACCTTTAGCGACGACGTAGAAATGATGCTGGAAGCTAACCGCATCGGCGGTCGTCACGGCCTGGGCATGAGCGACCAGATTGAAAACCGTATCATCGAAGCGAAAAGCCGTGGTATTTACGAAGCTCCGGGGATGGCACTGCTGCACATTGCGTATGAACGCCTGTTGACCGGTATTCACAACGAAGACACCATTGAGCAGTATCACGCGCATGGTCGTCAGTTGGGCCGTCTGCTGTACCAGGGGCGTTGGTTTGACTCCCAGGCGCTGATGCTGCGTGACTCTCTGCAACGCTGGGTTGCCAGCCAGATCACTGGTGAAGTTACCCTGGAGCTGCGCCGTGGGAACGATTATTCAATCCTGAATACCGTCTCAGAGAACCTGACCTACAAGCCAGAGCGTCTGACGATGGAAAAAGGCGACTCGGTGTTCTCGCCAGATGATCGTATTGGTCAATTGACCATGCGTAACCTGGATATCACTGATACCCGCGAGAAACTTTTCGGTTATGCCAAAACTGGCCTGCTTTCCTCCTCTGCCGCTTCAGGCGTGCCGCAGGTGGAGAATCTGGAAAACAAAGGCCAGTAATTCGACATCAACCCTGCCCTTCAGGGGTGGGGTTACCTTGCTTATCCTCTGTAAACTCCTTTCTGAGCATCACATAATCGAAAACATCATGGTTTGCATCCACAACCCGTGAGTCTCCTTTATAGTGTGCAATCACTTCCTCAAGCGTTTGCGGCTGTTCCGGCTTTGTTACCCCCATCCACGCATTAATAAGGTAATTATTGTAAGCTGTCGAAAAGATGTTGTTTTCCGTTGTGCGATCCACGCCATCCCCAAGAACGGGGCTATACCAGATAAACATCGGGACATGATATGCCTGCTGGCTAGCCTCCCTGCCTCCATGAAAATAGACGTTCTTCTTCGTAGGGTCACGTTCCAGGCCGTGGTCGGCAAAATACATGACCGAGGCGCGGCGATCTTTTAATAATTCAAAAACCTGACCTAGCAAACTATCTGTGTAATGAATGGAGTTGTCATAGCAGGCATCCTGATCGTCCTGCGGTTGAAACACGGCGCTGGATTGCGGATAGGCGCTACAAGCCGGTTCATGGCTTCCATTTAAATGAAGAACAATCAGTTTCTTTTGCTGCGTATTTTGCTGTAATGCTTGCGATAAATGCGGCAACAACAATTCATCAAATCCTCTGACATAAACTGTTTCCATGGCGATACTGGTAACTGCTGTACCATTCTGCCGAAAAGCGGATTGCGAGCTTAGCCAGAAAGTCTGAAATCCTGCTTGATTAGCCATATTAATAATGTTGTCGGGGTAATTATGAATGTCATGACTCAAAACAGAATCAGCAGTTAAAGAAAGGGGAACCGACAGCGCAGTGTAAGGTGCGCCGCTTATTGCTTGATTAAACAGTTTGATCTGTTTTCTTTGTGCTTCAACTTGCGGTGTCGTAGAGCGTGTATATCCATACAAAGACATATTGTCGACACGTACAGACTCCCCCACAATCAACACGTAGGTATCAATACCTGTATCCCTGACTGATAATTGAAAATACGGCACCGTGTTTGCAATTGAGAGTAATCTTTGATGCTCTTTCGCTGCTAAAGCAAAATAGTTGAGATTGAAAAACGGCGTATAGGTAGCAAATCGCGACGCTAGTATATATGGACTGAACGCTTTTTTATTTTTTGCATCTTTATAAGCAAATTGACAAGCGGAAAATAAACTGCCCGAAATGACAATCAGCAATAATATTCCTGTCACTTTTTTTGTCGGCAAGGAAACATCATATTTTATTATTACTGCCAAAAAAAGAAGGGATAAAAAAGCAAAGGCACATAGATAAGGGATATACATCCCCAGCATTTTGACAACTTCATCCGGATCACTCTGGAGCACACTAATCGCAAATCCATCATTGAAAGTTGTACCAAAGGTACACCATGAATAGAGGCTAATACTCATGTCTGCCGCAGTCAGTAACACAAATGGTGCGGCAACAAGCAGGCGAAGCGGAAGGGATGATATACGTTTTACAACCAGGATGGTCAGAACGAAGAACAGCAAGCGCTGAACCATATGCGCTCCGGAAGAAGCGACTAAGTTCGTAATACCAAAAACAATAACACAAAGATACAACAACCAATGAGATTTAAAAGTTCTAGCAAATTTGTTGAATACTGTCATCCAGAAATCCAAGTTCACAACCAATATAAACAATTATCAACAATGTTTAATTTTATATCAGACATGTTTTTCAACTCTGATCCATATCAGAACGAAACACTGTTAGTTTTTTCTTTTTAAATGATGCGGCCATTGCGTTCTCAGTAATTAAATAACATTATCAATGCGTCTCTAAACATTACGCAGAACGTAGCCATCAGTCGTTATACTGACAGGAGCAGGATGGTTTATCGAGAAGTAAACATATCCGTATTCGTACCGGAACTGGAGTTGACACAATAAAGTGCCAATTATGTCAGTAGAAGGGAAAAATTTATAACTAAGGCGTACCGGCACCATCGTTTCAAGGTACCAGCTACGAGTAAAGCAACTGGACGAGATACAGATACCTGACAACCATTCCTCAGACCAGGACCAAAACGAAAAAAGACGCTTTTCAGCGTCTCTTTTCTGGAATTTGGTACCGAGGACGGGACTTGAACCCGTAAGCCCTATTGGGCACTACCACCTCAAGGTAGCGTGTCTACCAATTCCACCACCTCGGCACGGATACTACTTTTTAGTTCGGGATATCGCTGGTCGGCTTAGCCGGAGCAGCTGGCTGAGTTTGTTCGGTTTTCGCCGGTGCACTCAGATTTTCCCATTCGCTACCTTTATTGGTTTTGTTGCTATTGATGTTACCCAGCACCAGACTGATGATGAAGAATAACGTTGCCAGCAGCGCCGTCATGCGGGTCATGAAGTTACCAGAACCACTTGAACCAAACAGCGTAGCGGAAGCGCCTGCTCCGAAGGAGGCTCCCATATCAGCGCCTTTACCTTGCTGCAGCATGATCAGACCAACAAGGCCAATTGCCACAATAAGGAAAACTACTAAAAGAGCTTCATACATAATCAACCTGTTCCTTGCGGAGTTGCCGCGTACCAATGCTTCAACCAATAAAGCGGGAGTTTTTAATCTTTCCCACTGAAGCGGGTGTGAATACTAACCAAAGCGAATGACCTTCGCAAGGGCAATTTTATCGCATTGTATCAACTGCGGAAAAAAACAGCAAAACCGATGTGTTCGCTGAGAAAAAAGGCGACAATCGCCGCCTTTTTAGCCAGTTATCTAACGCTTTAAACGGCTTTTACTGCATCGGCGATGCGGTGTGCAAATTCAGTCACCTGCGCTTCGTCTTCGCCTTCCACCATCACGCGAATTAACGGTTCGGTGCCGGATTTACGCAGCAACACGCGTCCACGGTTGCCCAGCGCAGCTTCAACCTCTGCGGTCACGGCTTTAACTGACTCATGCTCAAGTGGATCGCCGCTACCTGCGGTGTAACGTACGTTAACCAGAATCTGCGGGAACATTTTCATGCCGCTGCAAAGGTCGTGCAGGCTCATATGGTTACGTGCCATCGCCGCCAGCACCTGCAAGCCAGCAACGATGCCGTCACCGGTAGTAGTTTTATCCAGCAGGATCACATGACCGGAATTCTCTGCACCGATACGCCAGCCTTTCTCCTGCATTTTTTCCAGTACGTAGCGGTCACCCACTTTCGCGCGCGCAAATGGAATTCCTAACTGTTTCAGCGCCAGTTCAAGCCCCATGTTGCTCATCAATGTACCCACAGCGCCACCACGCAGCTGGCCCTGACGAAGACCTTCACGCGCGATGATATACATGATCTGATCGCCATCGACTTTATTGCCTTCATGGTCAACCATAATCACGCGATCGCCATCGCCGTCGAAGGCAATACCGAGATCCGCTTTTTCAGCCAGCACACGAGCCTGGAGCGCGCGAACGTCGGTAGCCCCCACTTCGGCATTGATGTTTACACCGTTTGGCTCACAACCGATAGCGATAACGTTCGCCCCCAGTTCGCGCAGCACGTTCGGCGCGATGTGATAAGTCGCACCGTTTGCACAATCCACCACAATCTTCAGTTCACTGAGGCTAAGTTCGTTCGGGAACGTGGCTTTGCAAAACTCGATATAGCGACCCGCGGCATCAACGATACGGCTGGCTTTACCCAGTTCTGCCGAATCAACGCAGCTGATCTCCTTTTCCATTTCCGCTTCGATGGCCTCTTCTACCGCATCCGGCAGTTTGGTGCCGTCGATAGAGAAGAATTTAATGCCATTATCGTAGAACGGGTTATGCGATGCAGATATCACAATTCCGGCCTCTGCGCGGAAGGTACGCGTCAGATAAGCCACGGCCGGTGTTGGCATCGGGCCAGTGAAGAGTGCGGAAAGGCCCGCTGCCGCCAGACCCGCTTCCAGTGCTGACTCCAGCATATAGCCAGAAATACGCGTGTCTTTACCAATAATAATCTTACGGGAGCCGTGGCGCGCCAGCACTTTACCCGCGGCCCAACCCAGCTTAAGCACAAAATCAGGTGTGATCGGCGCATCCCCTACACGACCACGAATCCCATCGGTACCGAAATATTTACGATTACTCATAGCGTTTGTTTTCCTTTGCAGACAGAGTGGCTTCCACCACCCGCATCGCTTCTACGGTTTCTTTGACGTCATGAACACGAATGATGTGCGCGCCTTGCATTGCGGCAATGACCGCACAGGCCAGACTACCGCTCAGGCGCTCGGACGGCCCCACGTTCAGCAGCTGCCCAATCATCGATTTTCGTGACATACCCACCAACAGCGGCAGGTTGAAATGGTGAAATTCAGCCAGGCGCGCCAGTAATGAATAGTTATGGGAGAGATTTTTACCGAAACCGAATCCGGGGTCGAGCAACAATTTCTCTTTTGCGATACCCGCCTGCTCGCAACGTGCTATTTGCTCAATAAAGTAGCGATTCACTTCTGCAAAGACATCGTCATACTTCGGAGCTTCCTGCATGGTTTTTGGATTTCCCTGCATATGCATCAGACAAACCGGTAAACCGGTTTCTGCAGCCGCCTCCAGAGCGCCAGGTTCGGAAAGGGAGCGGATATCATTAATAATGTGAGCGCCAACTTCCGCTGACTCACGGATGACTTCTGGTTTGGATGTATCGACTGAGATCCAGACTTCGAAGCGTTGAGCAATTGCCTCAACCACAGGAATAACACGTTGCAACTCTTCTTCAACGCTAACTTCCGCCGCCCCTGGGCGCGTGGACTCGCCACCAACGTCAATGATCGTCGCGCCAGCGTTGATCATCAGATTCGCATGTTTCACCGCATCTATCAGCGAGTTATGCGTGCCACCATCCGAAAAGGAATCAGGCGTGACGTTGAGGATCCCCATTACGTGAGGATGGCTAAGGTCCAGTGAAGTACCCTGGGCAAAGAGTTTCATGATGTTATCCCTGGTATGAATTGATAAGAAAAAACCCCGGAGCACGCCCCGGGGTTTTCGGTACAAATACAGTCATCTGATGCGGGAACTTACTTGTCGCCTAACTGCTCTGACATGGTGTTACCCGGGTTCGGCGTACGCGGTTCATCAACCGGACGAGGAGCCTTTGGACTACCATTGTCGCCAGAATTGTTAGAAGCGCCTGGTTCTTCCCAGCCCGCTGGCGGACGTACATCGCGACGTGCCATCAGGTCATCAATCTGCGGTGCGTCGATAGTCTCATATTTCATGAGAGCATCTTTCATCGCATGCAGAATATCCATATTGTCGGTCAGAAGCTGACGCGCACGATTATAGTTACGCTCAATCAGTGCTTTCACTTCCTGGTCGATGATACGTGCAGTTTCATCGGACATATGTTTCGCTTTCGCTACGCTACGGCCGAGGAACACTTCACCCTCTTCTTCCGCGTACAGCAGTGGACCCAATTTCTCAGAGAAGCCCCACTGAGTCACCATGTTACGTGCCAGGTTGGTCGCAACTTTAATATCGTTGGACGCACCGGTAGATACATGTTCCGGCCCGTAGATGATCTCTTCTGCCAGACGACCACCGTACAGCGTAGAAATCTGGCTTTCCAGTTTCTGACGGCTGGCGCTGATTGCGTCGCCCTCAGGCAAGAAGAAAGTCACACCCAGCGCACGACCGCGTGGGATAATCGTCACTTTGTGCACCGGATCGTGTTCCGGCACCAGGCGACCGATAATCGCATGACCCGCTTCGTGGTAAGCCGTCGATTCTTTCTGCGCTTCCGTCATCACCATGGAGCGACGTTCCGCACCCATCATGATTTTGTCTTTCGCTTTCTCGAACTCAACCATCGACACAACGCGTTTGTTGCCACGAGCAGCGAACAGTGCCGCTTCGTTCACCAGGTTCGCCAGGTCAGCACCGGAGAAACCAGGAGTACCACGGGCAATGATTGCCGCGTCGATATCGGGTGCCAATGGTACGCGACGCATGTGAACTTTCAGGATCTGCTCACGACCGCGAACATCTGGCAAGCCGACCACAACCTGACGGTCGAAACGGCCAGGACGCAGCAGGGCCGGGTCGAGAACGTCCGGACGGTTAGTCGCGGCGATAACGATGATACCTTCGTTACCTTCGAAGCCATCCATCTCAACCAGCATCTGGTTCAGAGTCTGTTCACGTTCATCGTGACCACCGCCCAGACCAGCGCCACGCTGGCGGCCTACGGCGTCGATTTCATCGATAAAGATGATGCACGGTGCCGCTTTCTTCGCCTGTTCGAACATGTCACGAACACGGGATGCACCCACACCGACGAACATTTCTACGAAGTCAGAACCGGAGATAGTAAAGAACGGAACTTTCGCTTCGCCTGCAATCGCTTTCGCCAGCAGCGTTTTACCGGTACCCGGAGGACCGACCATCAAGACGCCTTTCGGGATCTTACCGCCGAGTTTCTGGAAGCGGCTCGGCTCGCGCAGATACTCAACCAGTTCAGCAACTTCTTCTTTTGCTTCGTCGCAGCCCGCAACGTCAGCAAAGGTCGTTTTGATCTGATCTTCCGTCAGCATGCGCGCTTTGCTCTTACCAAACGACATGGCACCTTTGCCACCGCCGCCCTGCATTTGACGCATGAAGAAGATCCAGACACCAATCAGCAACAGCATCGGGAACCAGGAGATGAAGATAGAAGCCAGCAGGCTTGGTTCTTCAGGCGGTTCACCGACAACCTTGACGTTCTTGGTCAACAGGTTATCCAGTAATTTCGGATCCTGAACCGGAATGTAAGTGGTATAACGGTTACTATCTTTCTTGGTAACGTTGATTTCACGTCCGTTGATACGCGCTTCACGAACCTGGTCGTTATTGACCTCTTGTAGGAAGGTAGAGTAATCCACCTTACGGCCATTAGACTCGCTGGGCCCAAAGCTCTGGAATACTGACATCAGCACAACGGCAATGACCAGCCAGAGTATTAGGTTTTTCGCCATGTCACTCAAGGGATTAACCTCTTATTACAACTGTGTTAAAAACAGCGTCAGGATACTCTATATCCAGCATCTTTCAAACTTTCGTCTGAAATCTCCCGGTTAGGGTTTACGCCCGGTCGCTACAATATACACTTCCCGCGAACGTGCACGAGAAGAGTCCGGCTTACGAACTTTGACCTTCGTAAACAGGGAGCGAATTTCCCTTAGATACTCATCGAAACCTTCGCCCTGGAACACCTTCACTACAAAACTGCCACCTGGCGCTAATACATCACGACACATTTCTAGCGCCAGTTCCACCAGATACATGGCACGGGGGATATCCACCGCCGGTGTTCCGCTCATGTTTGGTGCCATATCGGACATGACAACCTGGACTTTGCTGTCGCCAACGCGCTCCAGCAGTGCTTTCATCACCAGTTCATCACGAAAATCGCCCTGAAGAAAGTCCACACCAACGATAGGATCCATAGGTAAAAGATCGCAAGCGATGATGCGGCCTTTGCCGCCAATTTGGGTGACCACATATTGTGACCAACCACCCGGAGCAGCACCAAGGTCGACAACCGTCATTCCCGGTTTAAAGAGTTTGTCACTTTGCTGTATTTCATCAAGTTTAAACCAGGCACGGGAACGTAACCCCTTTTTCTGTGCCTGTTGAACATATTTATCGCTAAAGTGTTCCTGAAGCCAGCGGCTGGAGCTGGCAGAACGCTTCTTACCTGTCATTTAACTTTCCCATGGGGATAACTCATCGTAACCAATTGCGTAAATTTTTACGCGCCTATTTGGTGATATATGGGAGATGGCGGTAGAATGACCCGTTTTCAATCCCAACGTAAGCAAAAAAATACGATGAATCTGAGTACTAAACAAAAACAGCACCTGAAAGGTCTGGCACATCCGCTCAAGCCAGTTGTTCTGCTTGGCAGTAATGGTTTGACCGAAGGGGTGCTGGCCGAGATTGAACAAGCGTTAGAGCACCATGAACTCATCAAGGTGAAAATCGCCACCGAAGATCGCGAAACTAAAACCTTGATCGTGGAAGCTATCGTGCGCGAAACCGGCGCCTGTAATGTACAGGTCATCGGTAAAACGCTGGTGCTTTATCGCCCAACTAAAGAACGTAAAATCTCGCTGCCACGCTAAGATTATCCTAAAGTTACACACATTTGCTGTGTAAAACGAGGGGTTTTCCGCAGGCAGGAGAGCAAAATGCCACGCTCTGTTCGTTGATAAAAGGCCGCATAGCGGCCTTTTTCCTTTCTTTACAATACATCAACATCTTGAGTATTGGGTAATTCTTACAGGTATTCCACCTTAATTACTTCAAATTCTACTTCGCCGCCCGGCGTTTTGATGACCACAACATCATCTTCTTCTTTGCCGATCAGGCCACGAGCAATAGGCGAGTTTACAGAAATCAGGTTTTGTTTAAAGTCAGCTTCGTCATCGCCAACGATGCGATAAGTCTGTTCTTCGTCAGAATCCAGATTCAGCACCGTTACGGTAGCACCAAAAATAACGCGCCCATTGTTGGGCATTTTGGTGACATCAATCACCTGCGCGTTCGACAGCTTGGCTTCGATGTCTTTAATACGGCCTTCGCAGAAACCCTGCTGTTCACGAGCTGCGTGGTATTCGGCGTTTTCTTTCAGGTCGCCATGCTCACGCGCTTCCGCGATAGCAGCAATGATTTCAGGACGGCGCACAGATTTCAGAAAATCCAGCTCTTCGCGTAATTTTTCAGCGCCGCGTAAGGTCATCGGAATAGCTTGCATTTGTTATACCTCTTGAATATTCCTGATAGGGCAAGTCTTCACCCACCCCGGCTGTTCGGCCTGCCCGGCATAACTCCTTACCGGGACCAGAAGCAAAAAAATACCGACCCGGGTACAAGTCCCAGGTCAGCTACAATTCACATTTTGATAGTCATTTTACCCTGAAGTTCCCGAAGGGTCATCGTTTACTTTATAGGGCGTTGCGCCGTAGTATGACGGCTCGATTCCAGGTTGTTAGCGCGAGATTATGCGATTTTCCAGATTTATCATCGGATTGACCAGCTGTATAGCGTTCAGTGTTCAGGCCGCAAATGTTGATGAGTACATTACTCAACTCCCCGCTGGTGCCAACCTTGCCCTGATGGTGCAAAAAGTCGGCGCGTCGGCCCCCGCTATTGATTACCACAGTCAGCAGATGGCGCTGCCTGCCAGTACCCAGAAAGTGATTACTGCGCTGGCGGCGTTGATTCAACTCGGCCCCGATTTTCGTTTTACCACGACGCTTGAAACCAAAGGCAATGTGGAAAACGGCGTACTTAAGGGTGACTTAGTGGCGCGATTTGGTGCCGATCCGACGTTAAAACGTCAGGATATTCGCAATATGGTCGCGACTTTGAAAAAATCTGGCGTCAACCAAATCGATGGCAATGTGTTGATAGATACCTCCATTTTCGCCAGCCACGATAAAGCCCCCGGCTGGCCATGGAATGACATGACACAATGCTTTAGCGCTCCGCCTGCCGCCGCCATAGTTGACCGCAACTGTTTCTCCGTCTCGCTCTACAGTGCCCCAAAGCCTGGTGATATGGCTTTTATACGCGTGGCATCTTATTACCCCGTTACGATGTTCAGCCAGGTACGCACCCTCCCCCGTGGTTCTGCCGAAGCGCAATACTGCGAACTGGATGTGGTGCCAGGCGACCTGAACCGCTTTACGCTGACGGGATGCCTGCCACAACGTTCTGAGCCGCTCCCGTTGGCTTTTGCCGTGCAGGATGGAGCCAGCTATGCCGGTGCAATTCTGAAAGATGAGTTAAAACAGGCGGGTATCACCTGGAGCGGAACACTGCTGCGCCAGACTCAGGTTAACGAACCTGGAACGGTAGTTGCCAGTAAACAGTCGGCCCCGCTGCACGATCTGCTTAAGATTATGCTGAAAAAGTCGGACAACATGATCGCCGATACGGTTTTCCGCATGATAGGCCATGCGCGCTTCAATGTGCCTGGAACATGGCGGGCCGGGTCGGACGCCGTGCGTCAGATCCTGCGCCAGCAAGCCGGTGTCGATATTGGAAACACCATTATTGCCGATGGTTCAGGGCTTTCGCGGCATAACCTGATTGCCCCCGCCACCATGATGCAGGTGCTGCAATACATTGCCCAACACGACAATGAACTTAACTTTATCTCCATGCTGCCGCTGGCGGGCTATGACGGCTCTTTGCAGTACCGTGCAGGTCTGCATCAGGCGGGCGTGGATGGAAAAGTCTCAGCGAAAACCGGTTCGTTGCAGGGGGTATATAACCTGGCGGGATTCATTACCACAGCGAGCGGGCAACGAATGGCGTTTGTGCAATATCTTTCTGGCTATGCAGTAGAACCTGCGGATCAGCGTAATCGTCGTATTCCGTTAGTGCGTTTTGAAAGCCGTTTGTATAAAGATATTTATCAGAACAATTAGTCAAAAAGAAACCCCGGCACATGGCCGGGGCTTCAGATTATTGACAAAGTGCGCTTTGTTTATGCCGGATGCGGCGTAAACGCCTTATCCGGCCTACAAAATCGTGCAAATTCAACATATTGCAATTCTCTTGTAGGCCTGATAAGCGTAGCGCATCAGGCTGATTTGGCGTTTATCATCAGTGATTAACGCTTGTAAATGAACTCAACGCCTTCTTCGTCGTCTTCGTCCCAGTCGTCATCCCAGTCTTCATCATCCTCTTCAGCAATCTCTTCAAGCTGCTGGCGATGATAATCATCCCACATGAATTCGACTTTCTCTGGCTGTTTCGCTTCTTCAGCCTGCACGACCGGGTTTTCAATGATAAAGGTCATCACATCCCAGCAGAGATCTTTCACGCCCAGTCCACTCGCCGCAGAGATCAGATAATATTTATCTTCCCAGCCCAGCGCCTCAGCGATCGCTTTCGCTTTCTCTTCGGCTTCTACCTTATCCAGCAGATCGATCTTGTTGAACACTAACCAACGCGGTTTCGTCGCCAGATCCTGGCTGTATTTTTCCAGCTCGCTGATAATAATACGCGCGTTTTCAACCGGATCGGTGCCGTCAATCGGATCGATATCGATGAGGTGCAACAGGACGCGGCAACGTTCCAGGTGCTTCAGGAAGCGAATGCCCAGACCTGCGCCTTCCGCAGCGCCTTCAATCAGTCCTGGAATATCGGCAACAACGAAGCTCTTTTCGTTGTCCATTCGTACCACACCCAGACTTGGCACCAGAGTGGTAAACGGATAATCCGCCACTTTCGGTTTAGCCGCCGATACCGCACGAATAAAGGTCGATTTACCCGCGTTTGGCATCCCCAACATACCGACGTCAGCCAGCAGCATCAGCTCCAGCAGCAGCTCGCGCTTATCGCCCGGCGTGCCGTTGGTTTTCTGCCGCGGTGTACGGTTAACGGACGATTTGAAACGGGTATTGCCCAGACCGTGCCAGCCGCCCTTAGCAACCAGCAGACGCTGACCGTGTTTGGTCATATCGCCCATGGTTTCACCAGTACCCTGGTCGATTACACGCGTACCTACCGGCACTTTAATCGTCACGTCTTTACCGCGCTTACCGGTACAGTCGCGGCTTGCGCCATTCTGACCGCGCTCTGCACGGAAAGATTTTTCAAAACGATAATCGATAAGCGTGTTCAGGTTCTCGTCGGCTTCCATCCATACGTCACCACCATCACCGCCGTCGCCGCCATCCGGGCCGCCTTTCGGAATATACTTTTCGCGGCGGAAGCTCACGCAACCATTACCGCCATCACCTGCAACGACCAGAATCGATGCTTCATCAACAAACTTCATTTTATTCTCCGTAAATCATTCGCCTGCGCGGGGTTGCGATACCACCGTTGTATGCTTACGTAATCCGCCCCAAATACGATGACCAATGGCGGAATACATCGCGCCCGCAACCACGACAAACGCACCGAGATAACCTAAAAGGTTTAACATCGGTCTGGCGAAGAAATCGGGCCAGGCCAGTGATAAAAGATCTGAAAAAAACAGCGTAAACAGTGGGGTGAGCGTGATGATCGCGCTCACCTGCGCTGCCTGCCAGCGAGCCATCGCTTCCGCCAGGGCGCCATATCCTACCAAGGTATTCAGTCCGCAAAAAATTAAACATGCGAGCTGCCAGTGGCTAAGCTGCGCTATCACTCCAGGCTTTGCCAGAGGGAAGAGCGCAATTGTACATAAAGTGTACAGTAAAAACAGGATCTGCGGTGAGGCCAGCCGACGCAATAAAACCTTTTGCGCCACGCCATAACTCACCCAAACCGTCGCCGCACCGACCCCAAAGATAACTCCCCAGGTGTAATCGGTGAGCTTTGTAAATATCTCGACCAGACTGGTGTTAAAAAACATCACCAGGCCGCTCAGGAGCATCAATGCCCCTACAACCTGAGTGCTGCGCATTTTCTCTTTGAGGATAAATACGCTGGCAACCATCATGCCAACTGGCGAGAGTTGCCCAATCACCTGCGAAGCGGTCGGACTCAGGTATTGCAAGGATGAGCTGAACAGGATGAAGTTCCCAAACAGCCCGGCGGTCGCCACTGCCAACAAAATCAACCAGCGTGGCTTACGAAACACGCGTAATGGCGGCAACCTCTTCTTCACCGCAAGAATGGCACCCAGGCCAATACTCGCCATCAAGAAACGGTAAAACACGATTGTCGGAGGTTCCATCACCTCCAGCACCTGCTTCATTGCGATTGGCAACGCCCCCCAGCAAATTGCTGTGGTGAGCGCCAAAAGAATGCCAATGCCTGCCTGCTGCTTCATACCGTATTCCCTGCAAAGCGCATTTGCGGATTAACGTCGCACCATGCGCATTTTTACCGGTTATCGAATGTAAAAAGCCCCGCAACGTGTTGCGGGGCTTTCATCCGTTACCGGGACGCGAAAAACTTATTCAGCTTCGATGCTGATAAATTTACGGTTTTTCGGGCCTTTAACTTCGAATTTCACTTTACCGTCTGCTTTAGCAAACAGAGTGTGGTCACGACCGCAACCTACGTTAGCGCCAGCGTGGAATTTGGTACCACGTTGACGAACGATGATGCTACCCGCCAGAACGGATTCGCCACCGAAACGCTTAACGCCCAGGCGTTTAGCTTCTGAATCGCGACCGTTACGTGTGGAGCCGCCAGCCTTTTTATGTGCCATTTGAAATCTCTCCTCAGGTCTTAGGCGCTGATGCCAGTAATTTTCACATCAGTGAACCACTGACGATGGCCCTGCTGCTTACGATAGTGTTTAC
>ERZ840096.1468-NODE-1468-length-24415-cov-4.338506_pt1 | contig 24415 bp, 28 predicted proteins | sample MGYA00519878_ERZ840096 | MGnify/ENA primary metagenome ERZ840096 (study PRJEB31850, sample SAMEA3708865) | human gut metagenome | biome: human gut; feature: human-associated habitat; material: faeces | place: China | collected 2014 ...
TCCGTTTTCAGCGGTCAGGGTGTCGGACGGCTAACGGTCAGGGTGTAGTTTTCGGCCGGCATATTCACTGAAAATATGTTCTTTCAGTTTGATCCCCTTCCACAGAAAGAAAAACCATTCTTTTTGGCTCAATTTTTTCTGTTTCATCTTTTCTGGCAAAAGCAGAAGATTGGAGGCGAAATCGGCTAACTGCCTTCTGCACTCTGCTCACCTTCTTCCAACGCACCCGGTTCTAATGCTACTTGTCTAAAAATCGGTATTGCTCCATATCGGCCAAGTAAATAGTCCTTTTCGACTTTCTTATCAAAACGAGCCATAAACTTATTTAACGAATATAATTTAGAACTGTGATCTTTTTGACGTTCAATAAACCAAACTTCATCTTGACGTACAAAGTCTAAATTCATAATATTTGAGTCGTGGGTCGTAACAATAAGCTGAGACGCGTTCTGCTCGGTCAATGAGTAGAAGTAGTTAATAAATTCCTGAACCGCTTTTGTGTGAAGGCTTCTATCCACCTCATCGATTAGCACAACAGCATTTAAAAGCAATTTTTGAAAAAGCGGTATTAGATCAAACAATCGCTGTGTTCCATCAGATTCATCGCTGTGTTCAAATAGATCCGTGTCGTTCCCGTGGTTAGAAACAACTTCATATGTGAGAAGTTCGCCATTGACGTTTTTGATTTCTATCAGTGAGGCATCCTGCTGGACAAATGCGTTTTGCCCACTTTCTTCCAGATTTTTTGCAATGTCAGTCTTAAGCGAATCTATAACCTCATTCGGCAGCATTGAGAAAGCTTTGTCAAATTCAACTTCTTTCTTAGAAACGGATATAATACCTGTATCAAAATAATTCAGCAAGTTTTCCAATCTGGTCTTTTCATTATCATTTTCTAAAAGCTGAGTGATCCTCCCATATTTTGAGTTCGGAAATACTACCACCAAACGTTCAAACCATTTCATCACATCTCTAAATGGCTGATATTCTGGCGAATCCTCTGGGCTCCTCATAGCGATGTCTCTTAAAAAAAGCGTTTGCTTCATTTTGGAACTCGAAATGTCATCTTTGTATACGGAAAATCTTGCTTCTTGGCGGCCATCCTTGAATTGAATGTCTGAAGATATTGTAAATGTCTCATCATTTTCCTGCTTGCTGCGTAAGAAAACACAAAATTCCTTATTGGGATTATCAATTTGATATAGCCATTCTTCCTCTACTGCTGCAGCATAGGATATAGCAAATCCATATGAATAAAAATGTCCCTGTGAAAAAATATCAAATTGAAAAACGCCAGGATTGTCTTTGCAGTCTTCGTCAATTCGAAAGAACTTTTTATCACAATTTGTTCTTTCGATGCCATTAAGAACAATATTCCTTGCGAAACTAATTGCTCGAATCAAATTCGTTTTCCCGCTGGCGTTTGCGCCAAAAATAAAGGCGCCTTTAAGCAGTCGTTTATGATTGCACACTGCAATGTGGCCGCTGTGTCTCGTCATTTTTCCGGCTACCATACTAAACTCAGTTAGATTTTTGAATGACAAAAAATTTTCAACTGAAAATCTGACAAGCATGAAACCACCTCCTATGCGCATTATATGTGATTTTTTCACTTTTATCAATACCGAGAGTAAAATTGTTATCGTCTTGTAAATTCCGGTCACAGAGCCACACATTGAAAATTCCTCTATAATGATATCTGCGCACGACACCGTGTGACATTTATCGAGGAGGAAATCAATTGCTCGCCTACAGAAACATCCTGCGAGTTGCTTCAGATCCGCACAAGAGCATAACGCCTGCGAAATCCTGATTGACGGAAAGATCTCCATGCGGGAGCGCCACGGTCTGAGAAACCGGGAGGAATGACATGACCCTGACCCGTGAATTGCTGGACACCAGATATGCTTGGTGGTTCCATAACAAGGGCAATGCCGAGCAAGCTAAACGGGAGATTTTGATGATTTTCTCTAAAGAACTGGACGATTGCTTCGAATGGACCGAACAGGACATTTATGAACAGTCCAGAAAAATTATCTTCCGCTGGGACAACGCCTAACAAGCAAGTCAGAGGGGCTGGCCTCCGGAACAGCTGTGGCTAAATCTCCGGACACATGTAGCTCACACGCCGGAATTTACACGTCTTTCCGCATACTGCCTGCCGCAAATAATTTAAGATCGCCACGCCATCATCCGCACCTACGCCCGACGCGAATAGCGGGACGATATAACCCAGTAGCGGCCCTTGTAATGAGAGCGTGTTCCGCATCTGATTGCAATAATGTATTCAGAGCATCAGCAAAATCGCTTGGTTAGGTTCATGGTCTCCACTTCAGGATGCCGAAGCGCACGTTGCCCTCACCGTTAATGACCTTCCCTTTTTACTCGACATTTTCCTGAGCATCGTCTATAATCTGGAGTAGAATTGTTTACTGAGGAAGGAGTATTCGCCGTGAAAATGATCGACCCCACCGCCATGTCCCGGTTCACCGCTCTGCGGGAAGCTACCGGAAAAATCGACCGTCTGGTCCCCCACGTCCGCCTCATGGAGCAGCCGCCCCACGAAAGCCGGGATACCGCCTCCGTGGCTTTGGAATTCCCCACGCCGCTGGTGGTGCTCAACTCCACCATCCGGCAGGCGCTGTCCTTCCTGTTCTCCGCCTGCGACACTGTGCAGACGGACAAGACAGAGCGCGGCATCTGCTTCACCTTCACTGTTTCCAAAATGTGGATCACGGAGGACGCGGAATGAACCGCCCCTCGGATGTCGAAAAGCTGTCCTCCGACAAGCGCCTTGCGTGGCGTGCACTCTCCACTTTAGGTACGCAGCTCCTCCTCATGGATCCCGCCCTTTCTGTGGAGGAGGCCCCGTCGGCAGCCGGCATGCCCGCCGTCACGGTCACGGCCTCCATTCCAAACGGCCACACGCTTACCAAGGGGCCCACGGTTGCGTTAGGAATGCTTTCTAATCATGCAGATCTCCTGCACTCCTATTGCGGCGGGGATGGCTGCATCTGCATGGAATACGTTTTAAATCTCACATGGACAGAGGGCGCCCCTTCGTGAGCGCCCCGCTCCCCTCTTACCTCAATGTTGGCCTCCCTTGGCTTCATTGAACAGGGGCTGAATGTCTGCGTCCCGGCTCCCCCTGACAGCGGTAAGTCCTATCTGGGTAAAAGGAATGAGTCCTGCGTATCCAAGCGCAGGACTCATCCCTTTTTCACTCATTTTTTAAGGCTGAAGCAGTTGGCCGCAACGTAGACGCGGTGTTCCTCACGGTTAAGTTCTGTGATTATTCAGAGATGCTCTCTGTGCGTTAGGAACACCGGTTAGAGCTGTTATATCGTCTTTTTTCCATAGATACCGTTCCGGACAATACCAATATTCCTCTTTGCGTTTTTTGAAGATCCGGTACGGCGCATCCAAGGAATTATCATAGATATGGCGCACATCGCAAAGCGGGACCAGTTCATGGACAAGGGCCAATGCCTTATCATAGCGGGAAATTATCTTTTCGGTTGGAACACCATGACCGCCGGCGGAAACTCGGGACGCCACACGGGCAACATTGATTTGCGGGTCGGCTGTCAGGACATAATAACAGCGGACGAAAAAGTCGGCATCTTTTGCTCGCTTGAGGAGTTTTAGGTTCCGGTCTGTGGACAAGACGGTCTCGAAGCAAAACCCCTTGTGTTTATCCAAGTAATCTTCACGCCGCTTTTCTGCGATTTTGGCAGCCTCCATATTATCACAATCCAGGACTCGCTGAATTTCATCTGCATTGACATAAGGAAGCATCGGAGGGCGCAGCAGATCTGTTATTGTACTCTTACCGGAACCGTTTGGCCCTGCAAAGACAACAATCTCCGGCTTTTTAATCGGATTATTTTCCATATCGACCTTTTTTCATAGCCTCTCCCACAAGGGTCTTGGTGCCATCAGCGTGTTCCATATAAACCTTGCCGCTTTTCGGGTCAAATCTTGCAATAGGCTGATTCAAAAGGCGCTTTTTTTCCAACTCGTTCTTCACAGCTAACCGCGCGTTTCTAACAACGATGCCATCATGCGGGACAGGTGCAGACATACCATATACTCCTTTCACATTCTCTCGATACAGCAATAAATCAGGTGCGTTTCATACATTTTATCATCGTCAGTATATCACGAAGGCACTGTGTTTACAACAGCCAAAGTACAGCCCAGTACGGCTTGGGAGATGATAGTCCCCCTATCAAGGTCAATGCAGACATTCTTTCACTCCCCTGCCATTCTAATAGCCTTTCACATTGAAACATGCCGAATACCGCATACGCAAGAACCCGATGTACGGCAAAAAGCACGGCCCGGGCTTAGCCCAGGCCGTGTTCTACAATAATTACCGAATTGCGTCCTTGAATGCCTGACCCGCCTTGAATACAGGGGCCTTGGATGCGGAGATCTCCACGATCTCCTTGGTGCGGGGGTTGCGGCCGGTGCGGGCGGCCCGCTCTTTGACCTCAAAAGAGCCGAAGCCGATCAGCTGCACCTTCTCGCCGGACTTCAAAGCAGTCTCGACCGTGGTGATGAACGCGGCCAGAGCAGCGTCGCAGTCCTTTTTGGAAAGGCCGCTGGTCTCAGCCATGGCGGCGATCAATTCAGTCTTATTCATTGTATTTTCTCCTCGTATTGTATTTTTCGCTGGTATAACGTAATTATACAGGACATACGGCAAAATAGCAATCTCCGCTTGATTTTTCAGGCCCGGCAGCGCAAAAGGCTCCGTCATCCTTGTCCACGGCACGCTTTTTGTGCTCTGCCCTATCAAAACTCCAACAAATAGTTGCAGTTGGTACTGCTGAAGAAGTCGCGGCAACACGCAAATCTGTTTCCGTGCTATTGGCAGAACGCAACCAGATGTGTCGGCTCAATAAGTAGCTTTTGAGAGAATGATTCTCTGCCGACGCTCACCATGATCAGAAAAAATAGGGTACAGTGCAGCAAAATCACTGTACCCTATTTTCTTCCAGTTGAGTCCTGACGAAAAGGGCACCTCCAACAAATTTACTGTACCCTACTTTAATAAGTTAAACGGCAAAATTTGTGGTAGAAATAGCGGCACCCGCAGCAATTTTACTGTACCCTATTCTGAGAAAAACTCCTTCATCACAGCGTCCAGCCGCTTCTTCAGATTCTCCAGCGGAAGTTCCAGACGGTCCGCTGCCCGCTGCAGATAATCCTCATCCAAGAGCGGACCGCAGCGGTTGACCGTCTCGGCCAACGCATAGACAGCACCTTTGAGATAGCTCTCCTCAAGCTGCTCACAGCACGCTCCGTTATATTGCGTCCGGTAAATCGCCATCGTTATGCGGTGCTTGATTTTATCGTCAATTCGTTCCGTGGCAGCGGTACCGTCAATATCATCCCGCCAGTAATACCGAACCAGCCGCTCCGCATCCGCCTGCGGAAGCTCCTGGAGCAGCGCACGCAAATACTCACAGGTGCCTGCTTGGTCAAGCCCCATAACTTTACAGACCCTGACCGCGCCCCTTGCCTGCCCCTCCTGCCAGAACGACTCCTGTGACCACCGAAGCCGAAGTTCCTGAACTTGCTTTGCCATCCGAGACCGCATAGTGTCCCCCCTCCTTTACGCAAAATCTTCCCGCCATATTGCTTTTACACAGGGTTGATGCATCACTTTTCTTCGGGATGCTCCATCTCTTTCAGCTTGGCGTCCAGTCTCTCCCTCAGTTCTCCCAGAGAGAGGTTTAGAGAATCCGCCTCATTCTGGAGACAGCTATCGTTAAGGGAGATCCCATAGTCCTTGATGACCTCTGCCAGTGCTTTTACAGCGCCATTGATATAGCCTTCATCAAAGGACTTGCAGTATTCTTCCCCGTACCACACACGGTTGATCTCCCTGTCCGTGCGGCGGTCGATTTCATAGTCGATTTTCGCCACAGCATTTGCACTGCTTTCTTCCTTCCAGTAATACCGGGCGAGCCGTTCCGCGTTCTCCTGCGGAAGCTCCGGGAGCAGGGCCTGCAAATGCTGTAAAGCGTCCGCAAAGTCCAGCCCCATGGCCTTACAGGTCCTGATCGCGCCTCTGGCTTGTCCCTCCTGCCAGTATAGTTCACGGGCCCACTGAAGCTGAAGCTCCCTCATTTGGTCCATCGTCCAAAGCAACATGACGTGCTCTCCTTTCATGATTTCTCGCAAGCCCCCGGCTTTAGCCGGGGGGTTACCGGCTATTCGTCCAACAATGGGTATTCCTTGAATGCCAGCATTCCGGTCTTCTTTTCCAAGTTCTTTTCTCTTGTGTTTCTTCTTTTGCTTTATACCACAATACGGCATTTGTGTCAAAACGCGAAGTCAAAACACAAAATTTGACGGCAATTTGGATTTGAGGTATCATATTTGGATAAAATGAAGTTATATCTCAATTTTATGACAGGCAGAGCACTTGGCCAAAGTCCCACTGCCGAATCAACAAAGGCCATTGGCACAGTGAGAACTGCGTCAATGGCCTTTTTGCACCTTGAACTACGTCCCTGGCCGGACACAGAGATGCTCAGACGGACAGCGATGAGCATGAACGCTTGGTTCATTCGCTTTGCAACAAACTGAATGCAGTGGAGGTAAGCAATATGGTATTCCAAGTTACCGTATATACAGAGGATGATGGCAGCACCACACTCTCCATGGATGATATGGACCTTGCTGTCAATGCGTCTTCGAAAGAAGAGTCCATCAAAACGCTGTGCCGGGATATGGGGGAGTATGCGGAGGAATACCGCAAAGCGTTTGCCGTGTATTCCGGAGCGCCTAACAGAGCCGCACACGCCCCTCTTGTGAAAGAAATACTGACCGCAACGCCGCAGGAACTGCGCGATGCCCTCGTGTTTCACTCGGAGCAGATGCGTCCAAACCATCCGCACAGAACCGTCACGGAGCGTTTGGAGGAATACTACCATACGCCCGTAGATCAAATAAACCCCACAAAAGAAGATGAGATCAACTGGGGCAAACCGCAGGGAAATGAGATTTGGTAACGCATTCGAGTCAGGGCTTCACTTTGCCAGCGTCTCATACGCGGTACGGTTTTTCTCCATGAGCTGCTCGGAAATCTTCTTCACATCTTCATCACTTGCCTGACAGGGCTTCATTTGGAGAACCAAGCGAATAAATTCTTCCCGGTCTTTGATAATGGTATAGGGCGCATATTCGCCGTATGCGGCAGGGCGGCTGATGGTAACGAGCTGTAAGTGCTCTAAGGAAGTTGCCGCCTGCAAATCGTGCTTCAGCTCGACGAGCTCGGGGCCATGCTCTACGGGCATGGCGTAGCATCCGTGTTGATAAAAGTTTTTCGCAACCAGATAAGGCATATCAATGTTCCTCTTTCGGATGTGCTTGATAGGCTTCCAGAATACCGGAAGGGCCTTCCCGCCACATTCCCGTCTCCAAATCATAGATGGCATCGTAGACCGGTGATTTTATCAGCTTTACTAATGCATCGATCCCTAAGATCCCCCTGCTCCGCGGCAAGCATTTGTGCCGCCATGGTAAGGGCTCTGTCAGCCGTGAATTTTTTTGAGGATGCTCTCATGGGAGCATCCCTTTTTTGAAATTTTAAGGCATGGATGGCTTGCTCTGTCCTGAAGCAGTATTGTCCTGACAGCTGTTCCGGGAAAATATGAGAAAGGGCGGAATTTATGGCATCTGCACTTTCTGGCGTCCCATAGGATTCTGCCAGATAGGCTGTCAGAATCATGCTTGTATGGTCATCAGGACGCTTTCCGATTATCACATCATAATCGGAATATCTGCTGAGAATATTCTGTGTCAGCTGCTCCCTATAGACATCGTTTTTGAAATTTACTGCGGCAAATTGAAGCCACTCTGCCGTTGTAGACTCGAACCGAAATACCTTCAGGGGAACGGTTTCATCCAATTCGAATGTCGAAACGACACCCCTGTCATAGTCTGACTTCTTTTCCAAAAGTCTCTGCTCCCGCCGCACACGGGTACGGGCGGCAGCTGCTGCCTGTGCAGAATCAGGGGTCAGATAGAAGCCAGAGCCGAGTTCTTTCTTTGCAGCGTCCGTTTGCAGTTTCGGTTCAGTGACTGTGCGGTTGCTTCCGTGATAAAGAATCATTCTATGGTCACCCCGTTATTTCTGAGCAAAGCATCGATGTCATTCAAAATTTCGCCATCGCCGTCAAGCTGTACCGACTCGCAGCAATCCGAAAGGATTTCAAAAACCTCATTTTCTTCAAAAAGCTGGAGCGCAGTCATTTTGTCCAAAGAGTGACGCTTCATAAATTTTTGGAAGAGACTGAGCTGCGTATAAAGCACATCGGATTCGCTGTATTCAAATGCATCCATAGGCAGCCTCCTCTTCATTTGCCGCAAAAACACGCAATAGTTTTATTCAGCGGGTACAATTAAAATTGTCCGTTGATATAACGCAATTATACCGAACCTGCGGCAAAATAGCAACATATCGGTACGCCCCGCAGGGGTTCTGTCAATTTTGAGAGTTCTCCCCGCCGTCACACAGCATCGTACCTCTGCTTCCGGCTTTTGGGAGATTCCGGGAGCGTCATGGCCAGCTGCCCGGAGGAGCCGGCCCATACCCGCAGCCGATAACGCCGCCCGGATCGCCGACACAGTTTCCCATTCTTACACGCAGCTTTTGCGATCTGCGTGTCACGTTCTCCTACTTACGAGGTCTTGATCTCGTTTGCCGCAAAATACCGGCAGCCGTATCCGTGTCTGCCAGCGTTCATGCGGGCTGTATATGTCTCACGTGAGTTTTGGCCGGGTGTTTCTGTCGGGCGCCGCACGACCTTGTCTCGCGTGAAAAAGGCAGCTGCCACAAAAATAAGCCTTTTCGCTTACTTGTGGCAGCTGTTCTTTGTGCGGTCTTATATCAATGAATTTATCAGGACGCTTCTATCAATGTGCTGAACTGGTAGATTTTCTGGCTGGACTTTTCGCCGGTCTTCCAGAAGAATTTGCCGGTAAAGCCATATACAATGGCCAGTACAGGGCACAGCCAGCAGAACATGGCAAAGGGTAGATATGACATGGTGGATACCCCCAAGGTGCCCGCCATATAGGCGCCGCACAGAGACCACGGAACCAGAGGACTGATGATCGTGCCGGAGTCCTCCAAGGTGCGGGAGAGGGTCTGGGGCAGAAGGTTTTTCTTCTTGAACTCGCCGATATACATTCTGCCGCCCACCACGATTGCCAAGGTCTGAGATGCCGTTGCCATCAGCAGCAGCGTGCACGTCAGGACAACAGCGGTGACAAGCCCGCCGGTAGACTTCACCAGAGGATCCATTTTGGATAGCAGAGCCTCCAGCAAGCCGGTCTTTTCCGTGATGGAGCCGTACAGCATACCGAGGATGCCCAGAGCCGCCGTCCACAGCATACTTTGCAGCCCGCCTCTGTTCACCAGCCGGTTGAACTCGGGCAGCGCGGTGTCAATGGAGAATCCGCTGTCCAGAATATTCAAAATACCGGAGAGCGACTGCCCCTGAACGAGCATCGCCAACACCACAGCCACCAGAGTGGAGACCATCAGCGTGGAAATGGAGGGACACTTGCAGACCGCCATGACAATGACCGCCACGGCGGGCAGAAGCAGCAGGATATTCATGTGGAAGTTTTCCTGAATCGCCGCCGTCATCATGGTCACCATCTCGGAGTCCACGGAACTGGCATCATATCCCTGTGGTGTAGGTTTTGAACGCTTAGTACATCTTATAAATGTTCCGGCCATCCGCAGGAGAAATTGACGCCATCTGCAGGAATCAAGATTGGGATGACATCTCGCCAATTTCTCATTATTGCCGCTTTAAGTCAATCCTCCATGCCGTTGGGGCGGATGACCAGCTTCAAAACGCTATGATCCAGTACATCCTCAATGGCCTGCGGGAACTGTTCCAGCGTATACAGCCGTGTCACCAGTTTGTCCAGCCGCACCTTGCCGCTGGCAATGGCATCCACCGCTCTACCGAACTCATGCACCTGGCAGTAGGAGGTGTAATACTGCAGCTCATTCCGATAGAAATACGCAGGATTGATGGTGATGTTCTCATCATCCTTGGTGGAGCTGAATTGCAGCAGTCTTCCCTGCTTCTTCAGAAGCTGGAAGCAGTCCGGCAGGACAGAGGCGCTGCCGGTGGCATCCACAATTGCGTCCACGCCATAAGGGAAGCGCTCAAAGACAGCCTTTTTATGGATCTCCGGGTCCTTCCGGTCCATGAGGATCGTATCCACACCGTAGCCATTCAGCACATCCAGTTTGGACTGCGTCGGGGCCAGGCATACCACCTGATTGGCGTTGGAGTGTTTCAGGAGCTGGGCCAGAATCATGCCATTGGGCCCGGCGCCGAATACCAGAACGTCTTCGCCGAACTTCACGTCCAGCCGATCCATGGCGTGAATGCAGCAGGCCACCGGCTCTGTCATGCAAGCTTCGTTAAAAGGGATCGTGTCCGGAATCTTGAACAGGGAATTGTCCTTCACCTTTACATACTGTGCAAAACCACCCGGAATGCTGTGTCCCACGGACTGGAAGTCCACGCAGTGGGTGTACATCTCCCGTTTGCAGAAATAACATTTGCCGCAGGGCACTGCGTTGTCCGCAGTGACCCGATCGCCGATGTTCCAGCCCTTGACGGCACCACCGATCTTATAGATATAGCCAGCAAACTCGTGGCCCGTTGTGATGGGATAGCGGCCCAGTTTATGGCCAGTGGTGTGGTGACGGCGGTCCGCACCCTTGCAGATGCTGGCAGCCATGACCTTGATAATTACCTCGTCTTCCCCGCACACAGGCATGGGGAGTTCCCGAATGCTGCATGCGCCGGGGCGCTCATAGACCAGAGCTTTCATTGTCTCCATAAATACAACTCCTTCCCTTCTCAAGCAATCCGAACCGCTTCAGACGCACCCTGAAACAGCCGAATCTTAGCCGCCGCCAATTCCGTTACCTGCTGGGCCGCGCTGCGGTACATCGTGTAGATGTTTCTCTCGCCTACGGCGGCTTCCAGCCCCTCCATGAAAGCATTCCGGATCTCGGTGGCAACATTGATCTTGCGGATGCCGATGTTGATCGCCCTTTGAATCATATCGTCAGGAATTCCGGAGCCGCCGTGAAGCACCAGTGGCGGCGGATTTAGGTCTTGGCAACGCTGGAGAAGATCAAAGTCCAGCTCCGGAAGTCCCTTGTACATACCGTGGGCATTGCCGATGCCGATGGCCAGGGCGTCCACGTCCACCTGCTGGATGAATCGCTCCACTTCGTTCACATCCACCAGATTCTTGTGATCGTGCCGGATTCCATCCTCCACACCGCCAATGGCACCAAGTTCTGCCTCCACGGATACCCCGACAGCGTGAGCTGCTTCCACCACTTTTTTCGTGATTGCAACATTTGTCTCAAAGGGCATGTGCGACCCATCGAACATCACAGAGGTAAAGCCCGCGCGGAGGCATTGGATCGTCTGCTCATAGCTGACACCGTGATCCAAGTGCATAACTACCGGAACCGTTGCGCTGTCCGCAAGACGGCGCACCACATCCGCCAGATGCAGCATCTGCCCCGCGTTGATCGCTCCCTGTCCAATGGTTAAGATCACCGGACAGTGATAGGTCTCTGCCGCCGCCATGATAGCCTCCGGGATCTCAATATTATCAATATTGAACCCCGGAATGGCAGTTTTGGTTTCAGAGGCAATTTTCAGAACCTCTTTCAAAGTTGTTAGCGCCATAGTTTACGTCCCTTCTTTTTACCGCTTATACGTCATCCTGAAAACTCAGTTTCGGCTGTGACCGAATGAATTTTTCAACGTCCTCACGCCTCTTCATACCGGCAGTTGCGCCTGCCGCCTGGATCACAAGGCTGGAACAGGCTGTAGCCAACGCCGCACAGTCCCTTGGTTCTTTTCCTTCTCCCACACCGGTCAGGAATCCGGAACAGAAAGCATCTCCAGCCCCGGTAGTCTCCACGACGTGCAGGCCGACGTATGTTCCGGCATAAAATGCCTCATTTTTGTTTTTGAAGTAAGATCCCCGGCTCCCCAGCTTGATGGCTACGTTTTTGACTCCTTGCTTCAGGAAGAAATCCGCAATGTCCCGCGGCTCCTGGCGGCCAGAAATCGGAGCAGCCTGCTCAATGCTGGGCAGAAAATAGTCCAGATATGCATAGCACGGATCCAATATGCCGGTCCAGCGTCCAGAGCGGTCACTGGTCACATCCATGGAGGTAATCACGCCCCGTTCCTTTGCCGCTCGGAGCAGCTTCGCCGCCCCTTCGCCGTCGAATTTAGGGAGATGAAACGTTCCGGCGATTTGTAGCAGATCAATATGATCCAGCAGAGAAAGGTCGCAGTCCTCAAAACAAAACTCAGCGCTGGTTCCGGGGTCCTGTAAAAATGTCCGGTCACCTTGGGTGTTGACCAGGATCAGGGATTTTGTTTGATCGGCTGTGGTAGACCGCACAGCGTACCCCATGTCAACGCCCGCCGCCTCAGCCATCCTGGCCACATAGCTGCCCATCTCATCGCGGCCCAGCCGCCCCATATAGGTCACTTGGTTGCCCAGTCGCGCCAAATTGATGGCATTGTTGTTAGCATCACCGCCACTGGAAAAACGGATCTCCCGCACCAGCTGCGTGTCGTTTTGGAGCAGCACCTGCTCCACCGGACGCACGATGATATCCACCAGCATTTCGCCGACACAAAGCACTCTCATGGCTGCGCTCCTTTAAAATGCGTGCATCGCTTCCACGCAGGCGTCCAGCGTTGTCAGCGGGCTCAACTCAAAGGCGAAGATGCCGTCGAATTTCAGTTCATCCACCAGCAGACGCTTCAGGAATGGATAGTTGATCTCACCGGTGCCGGGTTCATGGCGGCCCGGTACATCCCCGATATGGATATAGCCAATGACGTCTGCGTTGGCCCGAATCGTGTTGGCCAGATCGCCTTCCATCAGCTGCATATGGTAAATGTCATAGAGCAGTTTCAGTCTGGGAGAATCCACCACCCGGATGATTTCCGCTGCCGACGCGGACGTTGTCATGTAGTAGCCAGGCTTTGCGTAGGTGCTGACTGGCTCCAGCTGAAGCGTCAGGCCGGCGTCCTCCGCCACCTCTGCCGCTGCCAGCAAATTCTTGGTAGCGGCAGCGATTTTGGTGCGCTCGCTGAGCTCATTGCCGGAAGTACACATCCGGCCTTCTTCCGCCAGGGCGTTTGAGTGGAGGACCAGATTCTTGCAGTCCAGTTCATGGGCAACCTCGGCAGAGCGCTTCAGATAGTCCAGAAACTCCCCGCAGTGGGCAGGGTCAATTATATTGTAATCCTTATCGCCGGAAAAACATCCCAGCTTCAGCTGGTTTTCCGTCAGCAGTTCTTTGATGCGCTTAACGTCATGCTGCTCCCAGGAGCCAAACTCCACATAGTCAAAGCCGGTTTTCCGGACCATGGCAAATCGGTCATAAAAGGGCAGATCAATAAAGAGCTTTTCAATACAAATCGACTTTTTCATAATTCCTCCGCAATTACTGTGCCTGCTTTTGGGCAGAGCGCTTTTTGACAGCTTTCATAATGATAGGAGACAGCAGTGAGATGACTGCGATCACCAGCAGTACCATCGCAATGGGGTGTTCCAGGAAAATGGAGAGATTACCGTCCGAGATCACCAGCGTCCGCCGCAGATTTTCCTCCACGGTTCCGCTCAGGATCAGTCCCAGAATGATGGGCGGCATGCAGAAATCCAGCTTGATAAGCACATAACCAACAATACCGGCCCCGATCATCAAAAATACATCATAAATATTGTTGTTGATTGCAAAAGTTCCCACGGCGCAGAACATAAACACAATGGGATTCAGCCACTTCATGGGGATCATGCTGATCTTGGCAAAGCCGCGGATTGCGCCGTAGCCAAGCAGGCACATCATGATATTTGCCACAAACAGGGAAATAATGATGGTATAAACCTTCACAGTCTGTGTGCTGAATAGCAGCGGTCCAGGGGTAATTCCTTGCATCATCAGCGCGCCCAGCATAATGGCGGTGACGGAGTCGCCGGGGATGCCCAGCGTCAGCAGCGGAATCATAGCGCCGCCCGAGACGGCGTTGTTGGAGGCTTCCGGTGCCGCAATGCCCTCCGGTGCGCCGTTTCCAAACTCCTCCGGATGCTTGGACCACCGCTTTGCCTCGTTGTAGCTGATCCAGGAAGCAATATCGCCGCCGGTGCCGGGGATGGCTCCGATGATCGTGCCAATCACGGAACTGACCAGAATTGTAGGAGCCGTTTTCTTGATATCTTTTTTGCTGGGCAGGATCTGATCCAGTTTCTGCTGCTTGGCTCGGTGCATTTCCTTAAGGGAGCTTTCCGCAGTCATAAAGCACTGGGAGAGGGCGAACAGGCCGATGAGAAGCGCAACGAACTGCACGCCGCCAATGAGATAAGTCGTACCAAAGGTGAAGCGGAACGTAGCAGACGTCGCATCCATGCCTACGGTGCCCAGCAGCAGGCCAAGCACCGCACCCAGCAAGCCTTTAATAATCGAATGAGAGGATACCGCTGTGACGATGCTCAACCCAAACACTCCCAAAGCAAACATCTCAACCACGCCAAAATTCAGGGCAACTTTGGAGAGCAGGGGTGCCGTAAACAGCAGCGCGCAGGCGGAGAACATGCCGCCAAAGGTGGAGGCCATGGTGGAGATGCTCAGGGCCCGTCCAGGCTGTCCCAGTCTGTGTGCCATGGGGTATCCGTCCAGGCAGGTTGCAGCAGAGTTGGCCGTGCCCGGTGTGTTGATAAGGATCGCGGTAATGGAGCCGCCGTAAATTGCACCGCAGAAGGTACCCAGCAGCATCATAATGCCCGTTCCCTTCAAGGAAAACGTAAACGGCAGAAGGATAGACACCGCCATCACAGCGGAAAGGCCCGGCATTGCGCCGCAGAGGATTCCGAAAAAGGTACCCACCAGCATAAAGAACAGTGCCGATGGAGTAAAGACAGCAGCCGCTGCCTGCAAAAATATGTTCATATTACAAATCCTCCTTTACGAAAAGAGTAGTCCCATGGGAAGAGGGACCCGCAGGGCCAGACCGAATACCAGATAAATAAACAGGCAGCTTCCCACAGCAAGTCCCACAAGGATCTTTTTGTTTCGCTCGCCGTGCAGCCACATGCAAAGCGGCATCATAAACAAAATGCCGACGTAAATTCCAAGGAAATACAGGATCGCACCAAAAACAATCAGCACCGCAAATAATTTCAAAACGCGGTGAAAGCCTTCCGTTCCAAAGGCGATGGGGGCCTTTTCGCCTTCCGCCTGCTTGCCAAACAGCCCCTCTACGATAAGAGCCAGGGACAGCACGCCCATCACCAGCCCCAGAACCTTGGGCCAAAAACCCGGTCCCAGCGCATCCGTCATAATCTTGCCCACCATTTTCTGTGCCTGCATATACGTAAAAATGGACAATGCTAAAAAGACCACTCCGGTTATGACATTCGCTTTTTTCATATTAAAAGTCTCTCCTCACGGAAAAATAGGGTGTGCGGGTCGAGGGCCCAACCCGCACACCCAACAGCAGCAACGTGAAATTTGAAAGATTACTTCAAGATGCTCACATAATACTCATAGGCTTCTTTGCAATACTGGCTCATGCCGTCCATATCCCATACCTTGGGCGTCATCATCATAGGAGCGGTCAGGTCCGCATAGCTCTGGGAGGCCACAGCCTCGTTCAATGTGTCAGACAGCCACTGAACGATTTCGGGGTCCGTATCGCCCAGAGCGCCCAGGAAGCAGACGGAACGCAGGTTCATGTCCGCACACTCGGAGTAATTCTGAGCAATAGAAGGTACACCAGGCAGGGAGTCGGATTCTTCAGCAGTGGTAACGGCGATAGTCTTCAGCGTGCCGGCCTCAATCTGACCGGTAACCACGGTGACAGGGGCAAAAGTTGCGTCGCATTCGCCGGTAACAACTGCCAATGCGCAATCAGAGGAAGAATCATAAGTAACGGTTTTTACCTGCTTACCAAAGCCTTTGCTCAAGGCCACAGAAGCCAAACCACCGGGAGACCCTAATCCCGTAATTGCAACCGTAACAGCATTATCTCCGCTCTTAAGTTTTTCAATGAAGCCTTCCAAAGAACTGCAATCACCCTCAGCAGGGCCAATCAGGCAGTACGGTTCATCCTGCAAGCAAACGATTGGTGTAAAATCTTCTTCAATGACGATATTCGTCGCTTCAATGGCATGGTTGATAATCAAATCTCCATTGACGCCGGCAATGGTATAACCATCAGCCTTGCGGGTTAACGCCTGCTCAGTACCAACCAGGCCGCCACCACCCGCAATGTTCTCAACCACAAAATTTACGCCTTTAGGTAAGAGACCATCGGGGATACTCTCAAACAGCGCACGGGAAAGCTGATCCATTGTGCCGCCAGCACCATAGGGGATAATGCAGGTGATGTTGCTCTTGGGGAAGTCCAGCTGCTTTGCGGGTTCCTCCTGACCGGGATTCTGATTCTGGCTCTGATCCTGAGTCTGGGAGCCGCTGCTGCCGCCGCAGGCGGTGAGACTAAGAAGCATCAATCCCGCCAACAAGGTTGCAATTGCTTTTTTCATATCCAATTCTCCTTTTTTCTTGATATATAATTGGCATCCGCCAATTGGATACAATAATTCAAAGTTTGATAACCGCCTTGATTACATTCTGTCTGTTATTCATGGATTCATCAAAGGCGTCCTGAACGTTGGAAAAATCAAATTCGTGTGAAATGATCCCTTTGATATCAATGCGACCGGACGCAACAGCTTGGAGTGCGGTATTGAAGTTATTGCAGTATCGGTAAATCGTCCGAATCTGACCCTCTCGATACATCAAATCCATGAAGCGATAGGGTGTTTTTTCATTGATATTTCCCACCATAACCACAATACCGCAGCGCCGAACCATATCCACCGTCTGTGCTGCCGTCACTGGATTGCTGGCGACCTCAAATACAACATCAGCACCTTCTCCGCCTGTCAATTCCATCACGCGTTGAATTGCATCCTCCTCTGCGGCGTTAATTACCACATCCGCCCCTAACCTCAGAGCATTTGCAAGCCGTTTCGGATACAGGTCACTCATAATTACTCGACTGGCGCCCATAGCCTTGCAGGCCATCATAGTTACCAAGCCGATACATCCTGCGCCAAGGATAACCACGGTCTTTCCCACGGTTACCTCCCCTTTTTCCGCAGCGGAAAGGCCCACCGCCAGCGGTTCAATCAAGGCGCCTTCCTTTGTGGAAACCTCATCCGGGAGTTTATATGCGTTTTCAGCAGGAATAGCAACATAATCCCGCAGCATACCGTCATAAGGCGGCGTGGAAGGAAACACTACGTCCGGGCACATGTTATAATGTCCTGAGCGGCAATAAACACACTTTCCACAGGTGATTTGCGGTTCGAAGCAAACCCGTTCTCCCACCTTAATAGACTTTACTCCATCCCCGACTTCCGTTACCGTGCCAGCACACTCGTGTCCCAAAATGAACGGAAGTGGAAACGGCTTTCCCTTTCTAACGCCAGTCTCAAGAAAGTGCACATCAGAGCCGCAGACGCCAACATACTCCACCTTTAAAATCACTTCGCCAGGCTTTGCTGTCGGCATGGGGAGTTCCCGCAGTTCTATTTTTTTCGGACTTATCATATAAGCTGCCCGATTTCTCTGTTGCATACATCTGCCTCCATATCTGTAACTGTCTGTTAATTCGTTTCGCGCTGCACAACGGCTAAATAGTGGTTTTGTCTTTGTTATCTTGTGGTAAAGTTTATCATTCATTATGAGTATATTCAAGTGATTTTTTCTACAATATTCTTTTCAAGATTTTGTAGATTCTTCACAGGCAGGAAGTAGAGCCGCTTGTCCTCTCACATCTTTTTTGCCAATCATTTTAAAAAGCTCCCTTGCTTTTTTCATTCAAATATGCTATAAATTTATCCATAGAACACAAAAACTTAACCACAATAGCGGAGGCTTTTATGCGAGCTGAGCGATTAAATGAAATGGAGCAGTACATCCTGGGAAAGGAAACTGTGTCTTTGGAAGATCTCTGCGATCAATTTGATATTTCAATGAACACGGTCCGCCGCGACATCAGCGAGCTTCTGGACCGCGGAAACATCCGCAAAGTCTATGGCGGAGTTTCTTCCACGCTGATCAACAGGCCTGTGGGGTTCTCCGTACGTAAGCAAAAAAACAGCGAGGCCAAGCATGTCATCGGACAGCTGGCCTCCAAGTTGGTAAGCGACGGTTCTTCTATTTTCCTGGATTCCGGCTCCACCACGCCAACAATTCTACGTCATTTGAACGAAAAGAACGGTGTTACCGTAGTTACTCATAGTTTGACTGCGCTTTATGAGGCATCCACACTCCCGAACTTAAATCTGATTGCGTTGGGAGGGGTCTATAATGTCTCAACTTCATCATTTGCCGGCATTTCCACGATGGAAGCCCTATCAAAAATGAGCATTCAGACTATTTTTATATCCGCCACCGGAGTAACGGTAGAAAATGGTCTGACCAACAGCACCTATTTAGAAGCAGAGATTAAGCGTAGCGTTGTACAACGGGGCAGCCGTGTTGTTTTAATGGCAGATCAGAGTAAATTTGGTAAGTCCGCAGTTATCAGTTTCTGCCCATTTGAGCATCTGTATGCAATTGTAACCGACAAGATGCCAACAAAGCCTTTCCTTGACGCAATCGAACGCTACGGAATCCGCTTGATCTGCCCGGGGCATGAGGGGGGGGCAAAAGATTCTGTTTTCCCTCTGTGACATACTGCTCAGAACTAAATATCGTGGTGAAACGCAAATTTTGTTAATTCGGTCATAATGAAAGGAACCTTGAGCAAAATATAGATTGGTGATAAACAAAACACAGTCGTAAGCGATAAATAACTCGTACCTTGACAAGAATGCCGACAGCCACTAGATCGTGGCTGTCGGCATTCTGTTAGGGTGTTTTCTTGCAGACATCGGGTAAGTTCTCAGGCCAAGGCATCAGATCATGTTACCGCGTCTCAGATCAGTACGCCCGCACGCAACGATGATACCTCGGCTGGCTTTTCCATAAGAACGTTTGGTTTCGAAGACTGTACCCGGGACTTCATGTTGGGGTTCATGGAATACCTCCAAGAGTCCGGGCATGAGAAATCATCCTGCAATCAGCGCCTTGCCGCAATAAAATCTTATATGTGGTACGTGGCTGACGGGAATGTAACGTGGCAGCAAAATGCGCTCATGGTGTCAAGGGTTCCATTTCTCAGGAATCCAGAAAAAGAAAGGGAAACCCTTAGCGAAGAGTGCCTGAAAGCACTGTTCTTAGCACCAGGGAGCAGCAAGCGTGGAATACGAGATGCAACAATCATGATAATGCTTTATGATTCCGCGATCCGCCTTAGTGAACTTCTTGGCCTGAAATTGTCCGATGTGAACCTGAAAAAAGATTCTCCATATCTGAGGATCCAAGGAAAGGGCGATAAAGAACGTATCGTGTCCATATCTGACAATGCGATCGCGTATCTTGAGAACTATATGCAGCTTTACCACGGTACGGATTCCCCTAAAATGGATTATCTGTTCTATAGCGTCATACATGGGCAGCCACATAAGATGTCACCTGGCAACATAGCACGCATAATCAATAAATATGCGGATCAGATCAGGGAGCATTGCCAAGATCTTCCCGGCCGAGTGCACCCGCATATGTTCCGCCGCACAAGGGCGACTAACCTTTATCAGAGCAACGTCGAACTGGAGCTTGTTTCAAGGATACTTGGGCACGCATCGACACAGACGACGAGAATCTATGCGAAACCATCTGTTGCGATGCTCAGGAATGCTATGGACAAAAGCAATCCTGAGCTGAATGCTGAGAAACCCCTGTGGCCCGACGATGAAGAAGAACTCTCCAGAATCTGCGGATTGAGGTAAAATGTTACGCCCGCACGCAATGATGATACGGCTGAATCCTTTTGCGTCATTCAACAAGGTGCATCAGCTCCTTCACCTGACTTAGCAGCTCCGATGACACCGCATTGGATAATTCCAGTTCCACCTGTCCAAAGCGGATAACCAAAACAGGAACAAATGGATTTCTTCTCTTAGAACATTCCTGCGACGGCAATGCTTTGATCACAGGAAGCTCGGCCAGCACCGGCTGAGACTCTGCCTTTGTAATTTGCCTTACTTTTCCCAAGATCTCCTGCTCCCACCGATAATACGTCCTGGGGGAACAATCATTTTCCTCACACCAATGCTTTACGCTCATCCCGCTGCTTCTGCAATCTGCTACTCGACCTTTCCATTCCTGTAACTTTGCCTGATGCTTAACTGCATTTACGTTCATACCGTGCCCCCGTATTAGAAAGTCTCGAGAAGTGTCAAGAATACTCGACACTCCCCGAGACAGTATGACATATCTGTTTCCCACAGTACAGGTACGGGTTATTTAGCGCTTACCTTACGGTTTGCCGCTCAATAAGTTCAATCGCTTACCTCCGGACAGGACAAGCGTAAGCGTAAAATCTAACCACGTATAAAAGGCCGCCATCTCAAGGAGCCGTTCGCTCACTGAGATGGCGGTCTTTTATTTATGAGTCATATAGCATTCTTTCGGGGCATTTGCGGGAAGCAGCTTTTCGGCCCATGCCTCATCTGTTTCGCTTAGACCCGGCGCATTTTGCAGGAGCCAGAGCAGATAGCGGTACGGATCTAAACCGTTCTCCTTCGCCGTTTCAATCAGACTGTAGATCACACTGCTGGCCTGAGCACCACCAGGGGTATTGGCGAAGAGCCAGTTTTTACGTTTATGTGCTTAAGAGCATAAACGTAAAAACTTTATATTTTTTCACTGTCCTCTTGACGGGGTGCGGTTCAATCTGCTCGGGCGCTTGCTGCATGCGTTGGATTCTTTAAATGGCCTTTGTGCCAACAAGTGTATTGCCAGAATAGGCGTACACAAGAATGGAAACATTGCTATCAATATAGGTATCTTCCGTTGTATTGAACACAATGCAGTTTGTATCGTCCTTGACAACGATGGCGTATCCGTCCTCGTTGTAGCTGAGTGCATCCGTATCAATGCCCTTGCTTGTTGCGGTGCGTTTATCATAGGCGTGGAAACTGTTGAGCTCGTCGGCAGCACTTGCATCCTTGTTCAGCGCAATCAGATACTTCAGACCGTTGGAGACATTCCAAGCTTCATCCCAATTGCTCGGGATCTTAGCAACATCAGCCTCATCCCACGCTTCGCCGTCCAACGTCCGATAGGTAGCCGCAACATTCAATACCAGTTTGTAAGTATAGTCGGACGCATCGTCAATGGCGATGGAGAATTTGTCTGCTCCGGCGTTCTGGGTGACACTGATAGTCTTGCCGTTCAAACAATTGCCAACGATATACTTGTCCGCCTGCTGATAGGAAGTATTCAATTCGGCCGCCTTTTGGCTCTTGGAAGTACCGGGAGCAAAAGCGACGTCGGCAGAGTCTTTGGTAGACTTAATTACAGCATTGGTTGTGCAGTTCATAACCGTAATCGTACCAGATTCATCAAGGCTCTCAATGTAGGCAGAGTTGCCGTACAGGAAACCGACAGAACTTGTACCGGTGATCGTACCGTTGTTCGTGCAGTTGATGAAGTTCATTGTAGTGCTGATATTGAAGCACGGACCGGAACCAATGAGCACACCGGTGCAGGTGCCGGCGTTCTGAAGATTGACATTCACTGTGATATCTTTGAAGTTATAGGTTGCCGGATCGCCATTGTCCGTGTAGATTGCATTGATCACCACAAAGCCAAAGTTATTGCTGTTGGCCTTGGTCAGTTCGGATGTGCTGGTAAAGGTGAGATTTTCGAAGTCCGCGCCGTAGCTCGTGCCCCAGTCAGCGCAGGAGAGCAGACTGGTAGCCAGCTCCCCCATCGTCACATGGATATTCTTGAACGTGGCATGTCCGGAAAGTCCAGCAACATTAAAGAGAGCAGCAAATTTTCCGGAAGTGCGGGCGCTGGAGAGTTCCTGGTTGCCGCCATCGTATACACCGGCAAATTTCGTGACCTCATCACCGGCGGCAACCGCAATATCTGCAGTCTGCTTGAAGCAATAGGGTGCGCCATTGAGCTGATCGATGGCCTTGAACTGCTTGGATGTTGCAATCAGGAACGGATCTTCCGCCGTACCGGTGCCGCCGTCAAAGAGCGCAACGACTTCATATTTGTCATCTTCGAGCTTCTTTGCCGCATAGCCTGCGGCGACAAAGTTGGTGCCTGCGCCCTCAGCGGCACAGTTGGCGGGATTGAATTTTTCAAATATGCCGCCGGTGACGGTGATCTTGGCAGTGCCCTCTGTGCGGTGCTCGTCATAGCAATTCAGCACGAATTCGTCAGCCTTGGCTGCATCGGGATACTTCTGCTGAATGGAATAAGCACCGCCCTTAACGGTCAATTCACCTTGATACACATACACGGCATGGATGTTGCCGACAAAGGTACCATTCTCAATGGTGAGCGTTGCACCATCCTGCACATCGACTGCATAGCAGTCATTTTCCTTGGCTTTGAGTGTGCCGTTGCCAGTAATGGTCAAATCGCCGCCGGCGCGGACGGAAAGCAACGACCAATCAGCCGCGCGCTTTTCCCACAGGTCATTTGTGTTGCCGATGGTCTTGCCATTCAAGTCGAGCTTGACGGCCTTTGTAACAATGACAGTTTCAGAGATGTCAACATCCTTCAGCAGCTTCACTTCGCCGCCTACGGCAACAGCCTCCTGCAGCGTCAGATAGTTCTTTCCGTTGATGGAAGCGACAGCCTGAGCGGGATCGGCAGAACCACAAACGGTGCACTTGTGATCCTCCCCATAGGTATGCTCAGCCTTGCCGCTGACGACATTGTGTCCGCAGGTAGCGGCATGCCAGTGATAGGTATCGTCATAGCTCCAGGCATCCGCGTAGCTGTGGCTGTGGCTGTGGCTGCTGCCGCCGCCACCGCCGGAGCTGCTGCCGCCGGAGGAAGAGCTGCTGCCGGTGGTGGAGCTGCTGCCGCCGCTGACCGTGATGTCCTTGCCGTTCTTGTCGGTGACGGTGATCTTGCTGTCACCGCTGTTCTTGACATCGGTGTCCTTGGTCTGAACGGTGATGTCCTGATTGGACTCCACCTTCTTCACGGTGCCGTTGCCGGTGACGCTGGTATCCTCCGCATGGTTCTCCACGTTCTTGATAGTGGTGCCATTGCCGGCGTTGACATTTGCGCCGGGGGCATTCTCGCTCATGATGACGTTGTCGATCTTGGCGCCGTTCTTGGCCTCGACCGCGCTCTTTTCACCGTCCAGCGTCACATTGTCCGCGGAGGCGTTGTCCAGAATGACCTTGGAGTTGTCGCCGCTGACTGTGATGTCATCGATGTTCTCGCTGCCCTTAACGGTCACTTCGATGTCATTGGTGGGCACGAGCAGCTTGTCCACGCTGCCGGTGACGGTCACATCGTCCGCCACAACGAGGACGATACCCTTGCCGTCGGCATTGACCGTCTCGCCGGCCTTGTCCGCATAGGTGCCGATGGAGCGGTCAAGGATCGTGACGGTGGCCGCACGGGTGATGTTGTTCTGAGGAGCCAGCTGGTCGGCAGTCACGCCGCCCACAACGCCCGCCTCGATCAGAGCAGCCAGCATACCCCGAGCATAGGACGCCACCTGCGCGGCGTCTGCATATTTCGTCAGATCGGGGTTTTCGATGGGCTCGATACCCAGAGCGCGGCCCAGCATGACCATGGCGCGCTCACGGGTGATGGGCGCGTTGGGGGTCACGGTACCGTTGAGGTTGCCCTTGAGGATACCGGCCGCCGCACAGCGGTTGATGGCGTCGTAATGCCAGGCATCAGGGGTATTGTCGGCAAAGCCCGCGTTTTCTGCGGCGGGCAGTTTCAGGAGTCTTGCGAGAATTGCTGCGAAGTGGGCGCAGGTGAGCTGCCCGTTGGGGTTAAACTTACCGTTATTGCCCTGAATGATGCCGTGGCCGCTCCATCGGTCGATGGATGCCTCAGCCCAGTGTCCCGCGACATCGCCGTAAGTCGGCTCTACCGCACTTGCGCCTACCGTGAGCAGACTGACTGACATGGCAAACGCAAGAAAGATTGATAACAGTTTGCGTTTCATCTTTTCTTCTTTCCTCCTAAGAATGTATATATATTTCCGCGGCTCCCCGCGGTTGAGTACCTATTATAATTAGTGTGTCGGCTTCTCCGGCCGCCCTGCTAAGATCGCCGTACATTGGTTCAGCGGCCTGCCTGCGCAGACAGGGCAGCCGCAGCGCTGTTTTCCTGTACGGCTGCTGATGACCGATTTCCACGCATGGC
>ERZ840096.1472-NODE-1472-length-24349-cov-6.315551_pt1 | contig 24349 bp, 14 predicted proteins | sample MGYA00519878_ERZ840096 | MGnify/ENA primary metagenome ERZ840096 (study PRJEB31850, sample SAMEA3708865) | human gut metagenome | biome: human gut; feature: human-associated habitat; material: faeces | place: China | collected 2014 ...
GGAGGGATTTGCATCGAACTCGGCTCCGTTACATAAAAAGCCTCTATCGGACGGAATTCTTGCTGTCCCCGCATAAAAAGCCTCTATCGGACGGCAGCAACGTTCGCTCGAAATCAAACTATTAACTACATTTTCAAAATTTTGCAATTTTAGACGATTATATCCAGAACCATGTATGTTTATTTAGATGCTTGATGTTTCGGCTCCAAGGCGGCCGTCCGATAGAGGCTTTTTATGCAACGGCATCGATTTGACCGTCCGATAGGGCGTTTTTGTGCAAGAACCACACGCAGCACGTATGGAAGGCCCCAGCATTAGCCCGCCAACGACCAGGCTTACATCGTGGTGCCGAACAGCCTTTCGCACAAATCTCGGCGCCGGGCGAGCATGTTCGCGTTCATGGGGTTGCGACGAATACCAAGTTGTTGCTCGAGCTCAGCAGTAAATGCATTGAGCGCTTCCCCGTTCTTAAGAATGCCATTTGTAAGAGTCATTACCTTATAACCCATGGCTTCCAGAGTCGCACGACGACGCTCGTCTTTCGTCTTTTGGCTTGAATTGAGGTGGTTGTCGTCGCTGTCATATTCGCAGGCGACTCTAGCGTTCTTCCAACAGAAGTCTGGCTTAATGGAACGCTGGCCTGCGAGGGGCCAGTACTCCTGAGGCACGAGTAATTTCCGATTCATCTCAAATCCGCCAAGGCCCGCACCGCCGCTTGGCCTTCCCAACTGGAAGTAGATTGCGATGTCGGTTTCGCGAGGAGAATTTGAATCGGGGACAGCAATTTGCAGTGCGTCGCTTGCTCCCGTTGCCCCGCGAACTCGGAGCGCACGGGCAGCCGATATGTATTCTCGACACTCAGCGTAGCTTACAAGTGGGTCAACATCCCAAACAACGCCCTCATCTGTCCACGGAACCAAGCCGTATGTCCCCATAAGCTCACAGGCAACTTGCGCCAGAGATACCGTATCGAGGGTAAGGCCGAGCTGAGCAATCACCACAGGGGCTCGGCATATATAGATGCCATCCCCCGCTTCAATGAGCTGTTTGGACCCAAGAGGTGCTCGCCATTTATGAATGTGTACATTTGCAACGAAGCATCGACCAAAGGAACCACCAAATACAAGATCTAGGGGCTGATTTTCCTCGCACAGACATAGGTCGCGGGCGCGAGCGACTTGTCGTGTGATATCAAAAGCTCGCGACCCAAAAGCCGAAGCGATTTCATCCTCGCGCACGGTACCGCCCACGGAACGCGCTGACCGCCAGAAGCGAAGCGCCGAACTCGACCCCACACAGATTGCCTTGGTGTCCATGTTGCCCTCCCCTAGCGATGTTCCTTGGCATTCCCTTGGGATGAATGTATCACTAATTACATCAAGTAATTTTTCTTATCCCCATCTCTCGTTAAGCAATATTTTGGAAAATACAAGGTAGATGCTACTGCGTGACAGCTATGTGTCAGAAAGTGGTATGTGCACAGTCAGTAAGATGCAAGTGCCATCCCCTATGCTTGGACCATCGTAAAGCCAAGAGTAAGGAGGAATTACCATGGCGCTCTATTGGCCGGAAGCAAGGGTCGCGTTGGAAATAGTGGACGATCCCGCATCAAAGCCGTACGAAGGCCCGGATGACTGGACCGTACTGCACGTGACTTGCGCAGACATTTATGATGTCCATAGATTCCAGAAGATTGGACGAGAGCTCGGGAGGCTCCTCGGAGAAGATACCTCATTCATGGATGACCCGTTGTGGCAACGAAAGAACGCCGAGCTTCATGCCCAGCTCACGGGAGGAATACCACCTTTCGGCGTCTATCGTTAACGAGTGACACACCCTCGCATGCACACAAAACAGCCGGCCAGCAAATTGCTGGCCGGCACTGAGTTCAAATATTGTAAGCGTACGAGCCTACTACTTCTCCCCGGCGGCGCGCTTCTCGGCGTACTCGGCAGCAAGCTTTGCCTGGATGTCATGCGGCACCTGCTCGTAACCCGAGAGCTCCATCTCGAACTCGCCCGTACCACGCGAGAGCGAGCGCAGGCGCGTGGCGTAGTCCGTGACCTCGGCATACGGGATGGTTGCCTCGATGGTAGTCTCGCCCGCGGCAACGCCTGTACCAGCGGACATACCCTCAACGCGACCGCGCGAAGCAGAAACGTCGCCCATCACGGAGCCAGCGTAGCTGTCTGGCACGGTGATGCGCAGGTGCGCCATAGGCTCGAGAAGCACCGGCTCGGCCTGGGCAACGGCCTTCTGGAAGCCAATACGTGCCGCCGTCTTGAACGCCATCTCGTTGGAGTCCACGGGGTGATACGAGCCATCGTACACGGCAACCTTGACGTCGATCATGGGGTATCCAGCCAGCACGCCTTCGCGCATGGTCTCCTGCACGCCCTTGTCGATGGCCGGGATAAAGCCGCGCGGAATGTGCCCGCCCACGACCTCGTCCACAAACTCGTAGCCGTTACCGGGGTTGGGCTCGATGCGCAGCCAGCAGTCACCATACTGGCCAGCGCCGCCGGTCTGCTTCTTGTGACGACCCTGGGCAGAAGCCACGCGTCGAATGGTCTCGCGATACGGAATCCGCAGAGCCACGGTGTGTGCCGTCACGCCCGCGCGATCCTCGAGGCGATCAAGCAGCACGCTCACCTGTGCCTCACCAATGGCCGAGATAACCGTCTGACCGGTGTCCTCGTCGCGCTCAACCTTGAGCGTGGGGTCGGCATCGGCTGCTTTCTCGAGAAACGCGTACAGCTTGCCCTCGGTGCCGCGCTTATCGGGCTCGATTGCGATACGGTAGAGAGAGTTGGGGAAGCGGAACGCCGCAGCCTCGACCTTGCCGGTGACGGAAAGCGTGTCGCCTGTCATGGCCTCGAGCTTAGGCACCACCACGATGTCGCCGGCCGCCGCAGAAGGAACCTCTTCGGTCTCACGACCGCACATGAGATAGAGGTGCCCCAGGCGCTCGGTCTTGCGCGTGCGCGCGTTGGTGAGCTCGATGCCCTGCGTGAGGGTGCCAGCCAGCACCTTGAGGAAGGAGAGGCGTCCGTTCTGCGGGTCGTTGAGGCTCTTGAAGGCAAAGGCAACGGGGCGGTCGTCGTCCGGTGAGATGTCAAGCTGCTCGCCATTGACCAGCGGGATGCGACCAAAGTCCGCCATCGTGGGGAACCAGCCAACAATGGCGTCCATAAGCGAGAAGAGGCCCTCCTCGCGCACGCAGGAGCCAGCAAAGACGGGGACGAACACGCGCTCGGCCATGGCCTTGCCGAGAAGTCCTTCGAGCTCGGCCTGGGTGATCTCGCCGCCCTCGAGGTAGCGCATCATGAGCTCGTCGTCGGCCTCGACCACGAGCTCGGTGAGGTTGGCGCGCGCCTCGTCAGCGGTGTCCTTGTACTCGGCCGGAACGTCGGTCACCACGGGCTTGCCGCCCTCGAGGTGGCGCGCCTTCATGTGGACCACGTCGATGACGCCGCCAAACGCGTCACCGGTGCCCATGGGAATGGTGACGGCGCCCAGATTGTTGCCGTAGTGCTCGCGCAGCCCCTCGAGCGTCACGTCGTAGTCTGCGTCCGGCCTATCGCAGCGGTTCACAAAGATGGCGCGCGCGAGCGAGAGGTTCTCGGCGGCGTACCACAGGCGCGTGGTCACGGTGCCAAGGCCGCCTGCCGCGTCAACCACGAAGAGCGCCGTCTCGCACGCGCTCATGGCTGCATAGGCATCGCCGACAAAGTCCGGATAGCAGGGCGCGTCAAGCACGTTGATGCGAGTGTCCCCCCAGACGACGGGGGCAATGGTGGTGGAGATCGAGAAGCCGCGCTCGCCCTCCTCCGCGTCGTAATCAAGCGTGGGCTTGGTGCCGGCGTGACCGCCCAGACGGGTCGTCTTGCCCGTCAGGTGCAGCATGGCCTCGGCCAGCATGGTCTTGCCCACGCCGCCTTGGCCCACAAGGACCACGTTCTTGACCTTCTCAGTGCCCTTTGTAGCCATGGTTCCTCCTCGAGCCGCATGCCAGGGCGGCATCGCCGAGGAGAAGCGCAACGGCGAAGCCACCGTGCCTTTGTCACTGCGCGGCATCTGCCGCGCGTTGGATTCACCTTACCCGCGCGAGCTGCGACGGATTCGCACGCATCGGGCAGCGTGGGCGCATGCGCCGCAGGCGCGATGCCGCAGGCGAGAAGAACCGCGCCTGCGCGGCCCCAGCCGCCGCGCCGCAGCAAAAAAGAAGCCCCGGGCACGAAGCCCGGGGCCAGCGATCACAATGCGCGAGAAGCAAACCAGCCGCAGCTAGTCCTGCTTGACGGCCTCCTCGACCTTAGCGTCCTCCTCGGCGATGAGCTTTGCCTTGAGGGAAATCTTCTCGTTGGACATCTTGTCTGCATAGATCTTCTTGCCGGTGGGGTGCTCCTCAAGCCACAGGCGCTCGGCCTCGGGCGCCCACTTCTCGGCGTAGGGCGTGGTGCGCGCGCAAAGGTGGTCGACGTCCTCCGGCGAGATGTACTCCGTGGACTTGGCGTCTGCCGCGTGCACGATCTTGGGCAGCATCTCGGGGTTCTCGAGCATGGGGCAAGGACGCAGCATGTTGTCGTTCCAGGGGTAGTTCTCGCGATAGGCCTGGAAGACGGGCTGACGCAGGCAGTCAAGAAGGTCCTGATCCTTGATGTTGGCATTGGAGTAGTGGATGAAGACGCACGGCTCAACGTCGCCCTTGGCGTTAATGTGGCAGAACACGCGGCCGCCGGCGATGCAGCCGCCAACATATTCGCCGTCGTTCTGGAAGTCCATCGCAAAGATGGGCTTGCCGCCGGTGATGCCGCGCACCTCGCGGATGCGGTGCAGCATGTACTCACGCTGCTCGACGGTGGGCATGAGGTCGGCGTTGGCGCCCTCGCCCACGGGCATATAGTGGAAGTACCAGGCCCAACGGGCACCCTTGCTGATGATGAGGTCGAGGTACTCGTCGGACGTGACGGTCTCGGTGTTGGCGCGGGTGTAGGCCGTGGAGGTACCAAAGAGCAAGCCGTTCTTGTGGAGGAGGTCCATGGCGCGCATGACCTCGTCATAGGAGCCGTCGCCGCGGCGCGCGTCGTTGGTGTCCTCGTAGCCCTCGAGCGAGATGGAGAACACGATGTTGCCCAGACGCTTGACCTCGTCGCAGAACGGCTGATCGATGAGGGACGCGTTGGTGAAGATGTTGAAGAGACAGTCGTTGTGCTCCTCGGCAAGTCGCAGGACGTCCTTCTTGCGCACCAGGGGCTCGCCGCCGGTCATCATGTAGAGGTGGCAGCCAAGCTCGGAGCCCTGCGTGACGATCTTGTCGCACTCCTCGTACGTGAGGTTCTGCCACTTCTCGTAGTCAGCAGACCAGCAGCCAATGCAGTGCTTGTTGCACGCGCTGGTGGGGTCAAAGATGATGATCCAGGGCACGTTGCACTGGTACTTGTCGGCGTTGGCCGTGGTGTTGCGCAGGCCGCGGAAGGCGGACTCGTAGCCGCCGTTGAGCACGACGGTCTTGAGCACGTGCGGGTCGGTCTCGTCGATGACGCTCCAGAGGAACTGCTCCCACTTGGAGCCGGGATAGAGGCCAGCCTTCAGGCCGCGCGTGACGCCAGGAGCGGTGTCCTTGAGCAGGTTGCCTGCCATGTTGATGAGCTTGTCGAGGTTCTTCTCGCGATCATCACCAGAGGCGGCCTTGATGATCTGGTCGAGCGCGACGCTGAACGCCTTGCGCTCTGCCGCGTGAGCAATCTTTGACTGCATTACGTGCTCCCTTGCTAATGCGCTTCCCTGTACGCAGATTTTTGACCTGCGTTTAAATCTGAGAGAACTATACGCCCGCCAAGTCAAACATACAAGGAAATTTTGGCCCCTGCGCTGGGACTACGTAGTTGGCAAGGCGCGGGCACCCAACGCGTTTGGTGCGTGTATGCTGAGAGTCACGCCTTGCACCAACTGCCCTCGTTGACTGGAGACCCATGGGATATCGCACCTACACCTGCCCCATCGCAAAGTCCTGCGGTGGCTGCGAGTGGCTCGCGGTACCCTACCCCATCCAGCTTGAGCGCAAGCAGGCGTTGGTCGAGGAGGTCCTGGGCCAAGCCGCGCGCCGGGATCACGGCACGCTCGAGAAGATCTGCGGCATGGATGAGCCGCGCAGCTACCGGCACAAGGCGGCCACGCCGTTTGCGCCGGGCTCGCGCGGGCGCGTGCGCTGTGGCTTCTATGCCGCCGGCTCGCATCGCATTGTGCCCTGCTCGTCGTGCCTGGTAGAAGCCCCTGGTGCGCGAGACGTGCTCAACGCCGTGGCGCGCGCGGCCGAGCGCTGCGGCATCCCCGCCTACCAGGAGGACCGCGGGAGCGGCGTGCTTCGCCATGCCGTGGTGCGCATGGGCTACGCCACTAAGGAGTGCCTGCTCACAGTGGTTACCAATGGCCCAAGGCTTCCGCGTGCCGAGAAGTTCGTGAACGACATACGTCGCAACCAACCGCAGGTCACAAGCATTGTCCAGAACATCAACGAGCGCCGGACCAACGCGATTCTCGGCCGGCAGTGCATCACGCTGTACGGTCCAGGCGTCATGCACGACCGGCTGCTGGGCTGCTCGTTTGAGATTGGGCCCACGAGCTTCTACCAGACAAACCCCGCGCAGACCGAGGTGCTGTACCGGCTTGCCATTGCCGGGGCGGGCATTGTGCCCGGGATGCGGCTGCTCGACGCGTACTGCGGCACGGGAACCATTGGCGTCTGCGCTGCGCACGAGTGCCCGGACGTGGAGGTTGTGGGCGTGGAGCAGGTTGGCGGCGCGGTGGCGGCGGCGCGACGTAACGGCATAGCCAACGGGCTGGACAAGCGCTGCCGTTTTGTTCGGGCAGACGCCACGGAGTACCTGGTAGCGGCAGCGCGCAACGGGCGCGCCGAACGCTTTGACACGCTCATCATGGATCCTCCGCGCGCTGGCTCGACGCCGGAGTTCCTCTCGGCGGTATGCGCGCTTGGGCCCGAGCGCGTTTCGTACGTCTCGTGCAACGTGCTCACGCAGGCGCGCGACATCGAGCTGCTGCGCGAGGGCGGCTACCGGCTTGAGCGCGTGCAGCCGGTGGACATGTTCCCGCACACCAAGCACGTGGAGTGCGTCGCGACGCTCGTGCGAAGATGAGACAGAGGGGCTGTCCCTTTGTCTCCTTTGTCTGCGGTTGCAAAGCAAAGGGCACCGCGTACGCCGTGTGGCGTGGCGATGCCCTTGTTGGGTCTATGGGACGGCCTTAGTCCTCCCAGTGTCCTGCGACGTCAACGACCCACTTCTTGCCGGTGACCTTGGTCTCGTAGTGACCGTGGTCTTCGGTGTGCGAGCCAACCTGTACTTTCTCGGTCTTTTCCTTGTTTTGGTAGCTCCAGTACGAGATGTCGCCGACATTCTTCTTATCGGGGTCGTTTTTTATGTGATATATGCAGAGGTCGTCAAAGGCTTTCTCGTCGTCCTTGGTGTAGAACCAGTATAATGGCCCGTTGGCCACAGCACTTTTTTCGTGCCCGTCATCTGTGACCTCTGTGATGACATAGAGCTGTGCCCCGTAGATGGTCTTTGTCTCGTAGTCGGGCACGTCGACGACGTTAGGCACCCAGACCTGCTCGGTGGTGTTTTCCCAGTGGCCCTGCTCGGGAACCCAATGACGCACGCCGTACCAGGCCACGCCCTCGGCATTCCAGCCTATGGAGGCAAGGTAGTCATTCTCGTCCTTGCTCTTGGTGTAGTTGTGAGTACCGATGGTCTCATAGGGGTTGAACTGCCGATACAGCGACACCGTCCTGGCATCGGAGGAATACCAGCCCGTGCCCTCATCTCGCCAGCCGAGCGCGACCAGCATGTCGCGCTCGGAGGCGCTCATCGTGTAGTGATGGTCGCCGCTGTAGGGGTTGTAGAGACGATACACCGGCGAGGACGAGGTCGCGGGAGCGTACCAGCCCACGCCCTCGTAGCTCCATCCGACAGCCACGCACGTGTCACGCTCCGACTCCGACGAGGTGTAGAAGTGCTCCCCAGAGTAGGGATTGTAGAGACGGTACATTGCCACGGACTCCTCGGAGTCCTGAGCGAGCGCTTGCTGCGGAGCCACCATTATTCCAAGCGCGAGCAGCACGACCGCCACAAGTGCAACCAATGTCGCACGCGCTCCCCCGCGCTCCGTTCTCGTTGCGATTCTCATGAGAGCCCCTCTCCTTGGTCGAACTCGACGCCATTCATGACGGCCATAAGGACGTACGGCACGGCGGAAACGTTGCATTCCAGATGCGCCTCGTGCTAAAAGCTCGCTACCACTTGGCACGCATCTTTCGAGCAATCGGGTTGGCATCTCTTGCAACCGAGTCGGCGCTGGCCGCAGCCGCGGCAGTGTTGTGTGCGGTTGCAGCGGTGTTGGCTGCGGTAGCCCTCGTGTTGGAGGCAACCTCCCGATTGGACGCGGCGATGTCGGCCGTGTTCGCCGCCGTGACGATATTGGCAAGAAGATTGCACGTCTGCAGTGCGTTTGCAAGCTTCTGGAGCTGAATCATCTGCTGCTGGTTAGAGAGTACGTTGGCGCGGTAGTGCAGCGCAGCGCCCGCCCCTGGGGTCAGGGGGCGGGCGCCGTGTAACGCCGTATTACTGTGTGCCGGGCGCGTCGCTACTTGCTGCGGCGACCCCTCCTCCTCACCATTACGGCAGCTGCGAGCACTGCCGCTGCGGCAACCGCAAGACCAACGGGCAGGGCGGTCTGCGTGGCGTCACCGGTGTTGGGGATGGCCGGCTTCTTGGGCTCCTCCTTTGCCGGCTCGGGATCCTTCGCAGGCTCGGGCTCAGGCTCGGGCGCCGGGGTCGGTTCCGGCTCAGGCTCGGGCTCCGGCGCGGGCGCGGTGTAGACGTTCTCGAAGGTCACTGCGTCGGCAGCGGTTCCATCGGAGGTGGAGATGGACGTGCTTGTCCCCAGGACGCCAGCGCCGTCATCGGTCACCGTGTAGGTCACGTTGTAGACGGTGTTGTCGTACGTCCAGCCCTCGGCGTTGCCTGCGACCTCGTACGCCTTGTAGGAGTACGTGCCGGCCTGATCAAAGGTGACCGAACCCAGCGAGACCGCGCCATCGCCGTTGATGATGCCCGTGGTCACGCCGTTCTCGCCGGCGCTATCGGGCAGGATCGAGCCGTTCAGCGCCTCCAGCGCAAAGGTGAACGTAGGGTACGCGTCGGGCTTGTCACCCGAGACGATCTTGGTGACGGTGGGCAGCGCGGTGGTCACCGCAGCGGCCTTGTAGGTGTTGGTAAAGGTGGGCGCGGTGGCCGAGCCGTCGTCGTAGACCGGATCGGAGACGCTCAGCGTGCCATCGCCGTTGTCGGTCACCGTGACAGAGGCGGTGTGCTTGGTCTGGTCGTAGGTGACGCCCGCCTTGCCATTTGCGACCTCGGAGATGGTGTACGTGAAGGTCTTGGAGGTCTCGCCAGCAAGATCGCCCAGGTGGTACGTGATGGGCGAGAAGGCCACCGTGCCATCGGCAGCATTGGTTGCCGTTGTGGCCTGGGGCATGGGCGTGCCCTCGGCGGCGGTGAGCTGGAACTCGAACTCGCCCTCGGCCAGGCCACGACCCTCAAGGGCCTTGGTTGCCGAGAAGGACTTGGCCGTCACGGGCTGCGCCTCGTAGTTGTTCGTGAACGTGGTGTTCACGGCCTCCTTCAGCGTTGCCGTGATCTTGCCGTCATGGGAGTCGACAAGCTCAAGCGTGTAGGTGGCGACGTTCTGGGAGTACGTGTAGCCAGCCGCGCTGCCCGCAACCTCGCGCGCCGTGTAGGTAACGGTCTTGGTGCGAGCGCCCGTCGTCTCATCGGGCTCGATGCCGTTGAAGTCATCCTGCGAGTAGCGCAGCGCAGGGAACTGGATGGAGCCAGAGACGTCATTGGTCACCTGCTCGCCCACGGGCTGGTTGTTCTCGTCAAAGAGGTGGAACGAGAACTGCCCTGCCTCGAGCCTGCGGCCCTCGAGGACCTTCTCGGCGGTAAGCATCACCGGATCGTCAACACCGGACTTATAGCTGTTGTTGAACGTGGGCGCCAGGCTGGTGACAGAGGCGTGAATCTGGCCCGTGCCGTCATCGGTGGCCACAACGGTAACCGTGTGGACGGTGGAGTCGTAGGCCATGCCAGCGTTGGTTCCAGCGACCTCCTTGAGGTTGTAGGTGTAGGTGCCGGGCTTGGTATAGGTGATGGGGTCGAAGGTGATGGAGCCGTCGGCGGCATTGGTCGTCTCGCGAACCACCTTGCCATCCGCATCGATCAGCTGGAACGAGAACTCGCCAGCCATGAGCGGGGAACCGGTGAGCACCTTTGTGGCCGTGATCGTGACGCCGTCGGACTCGGCGGCCTCGTAGCTGTTCTCGAACGTGGGGTTGTTGCCCGTAACGGTGGCAACTAGCTGGCCCTTGCCGTTGTCGACCACATTGACCGCGATGGTGTGAGTGCTCTTGTCGTAGGTCCATCCATCCTTTGAGCCTTGGACCTCAGTGACGTTGAAGGTGTAGGTGCCGGCCTTGGAGAAGGTCACGTCGCCAAAGGAGACGGTCTCGGTGGCGCCGTCGGCAATGGAGGCGGACGTCATCGCGCTGTCCGCATAGCTGACGCCAGCGGAGTCGCCAGAGGCGAGCGCAAGGTTGAAGGAGTACGCCTCGGAGCTGTTGAATCCGGTCACGCGCTTGGTCACCGTGAGCGCCGTGTCGCCGGTGAGTGTGACGGGCTTGGCAGTGTAGGTGTTATTGAAGACCGGCTCGTCCTTGGTAACGGTGGTGTCATCACTGTTTGTCTTGGTGGCGGACTTGGTGGCAGTCAGGTTGCCCTGGCCGTCGTCCTTGACGGTCACCGTGATGGTCCACTCGCTCTGATCGTATGTGACACCATCCTTCACGCCGTTCACGGCATCAGAAGGTACGAGCTCCTTGACCGTGTACGAGAAGGGCTTGGCGCGGCTGCCGTCGGACTGCACGGGCTGGCCGGCAAGGACGTCCACGGTGTAAGTGACGGAGCCAAAGCTCACGTTGCCGTTGGCATCGTTGTGCTTATCGACTGAAATACCGTCAACATTGGCCTCGAACTCGAACTGACCGTCTTGGAGCGTAGCGCCCGAGAGGACCTTGCTCGCGGTGAGGTCAACAGTGACCTCGTTGGTCGTGTAGGTGTTGGTGAACGTGGGGTTGTTGCCAGTGACGTTGAACGACATGGTACCGTCGCCGTTGTCGACAACCTCAACCGTCACTTCGTGGACAGCGGTGTCGTAGGTGACACCGGCCTCGTCGCCTGCAACCTCGGAGATGTAGTAGTGGTAGGTCTTGCCCACGTTTGCCTGCTTGAAGTTGATGTCGCCAAAGACCACGTTTCCATCGGCGTCGTTGGTGGTTGTCGCACTGGCGGGCATGGGGGCGTCGGCCTCGCCAGACTTCAGCGAGAAGGTAAACTCGTCGGCCTTGAGGTCGCGACCCTCAAGCACCTTGGTAGCGCGCAGGGCATCATCGCCGGAGAGGGTCTTGTCCTCCACGCCATACGTGTTGGTGAAGATGAAGTCCGGACCCTGAACCGCGACGCCGTCGGAGTCGACCTTCTGGGCTACAAGGTGGCCGCCCTCATCGGTCACTTTGACCGTCACGGTCTTGGTGGCATCTGCGTCGTTGGTCACGCCGTTAACGTGGCCGGACTCGGTGATGGTGTAGGTGTAGGTGCCCGCCTTGTCATACGAGATGGGGCCAAACTCCACGGTTCCGCCCGCCTGGTTGGCAACGGTAGTCTCACCGGGCATGGGCGCGCCGTCTCCGCCCGTAATGGTGAATTGGTACTTGCCGGTAATGTAACCAGGACCAGCAAGCTCGTCGCCAACCATAAGCCTCTTGGCGCCGTTGATGTAGAGCTCGGCGTCGGTTGCGTCGTAGGAGTTCTCAAACGCAAGCCCGTCACCGGGGTAGTTCACCGTGGCGCTCAGGGTGCCGTCGCCATTGTCGACCACAAGGACGTTAATCGAGAAGGTATCCTTCACGGCGCTCACACCGGCAGGAAGGTTGGCGGTGTTCTCGTACACGTTGTAACGATAGATGGCAGTTCTGCCAGGCTTGTCCGGATCCGCCGGACCGTCCTCGGCAATACCGGCCTTGATGTCGCTTTCGACCTGGTCGAGCGTATAGGTAAGGCCACTGGCGCTGCCGTCGCCATAGGTGAACGCGAGGCTGGCGGCGGTGCCATCGGTTGCCGCAGCGTTCGTGGCGGTGGCCACGAGTTTGCCCTTGATGTTGGCAACTGTGAAGGAGAATTCGCCCTCGGTCATGTCCCGGCCGGTGAGGATCTTGGTCGCGGACAGCGTGGTAGCCGTGGTCGTGGAAGCCTCGTAGCTGTTCGTGAATGCCAGCTCCGTGGCACCATCGGGATAGTTGACGATAGCGGCAAGCGTACCGTCGCCGTTGTCGGAGACCGTCACGGTGAAGGTGAAGCTCTTGGCTCCGGCCTTCACGCCTCCAGGCAGCGCGGCGGTGTCCTCGGCGGCTGTATACCTATAGGTGTAGGTACCGTCGTTGTTTGCCGTGGCAAGGCCGTTTTCCACGTCAGCGGCAAGCTGATCGGAGTTGTACTCGAGCGCACGGAAGTTCAGCGGCGCCGCCTCGCCGTCATTGGCGGCGGGGTTCTTGGCCGTGGCAACAACGTTGTCGTTGGCGTCCCTGATGTTGAACGTGAACTCGTTGGCGTTCATGGCCCGGCCGGTAAGGGTCTTGGTCGCGCTGACGGTCGCGGTGCCAGAAGCGGCGTAGGTGTTCTCAAACGTGGGGTTGTTGCTGTTGTCACCATACGCAGCGACAAGCTGGCCCTCGCCGTTGTCGGTCACAACGACCACAATGTCGGGCTGAGCGGTCGAGTAGGTCCAGCCACTTGCAGTGCCTTGGGTCTCGTTGACATGGAAGCGGTAGGTGCCCGCCTTGGTGAACGTGATGTCGCCAAACGAGACGGTCTGGGAACCGCCATCCGCAATCGTCCCGGAGGTGGTGGCCTTGTTGTTGGCAACGGTCACGCCGGAATCGGTGAGGTCAAAGTCCGGCGTCAGCGTGAACTCGAAGGCTTCCGAGCTGTCGTGGCCCGTGACCGTCTTGGTCACCTGGATGGCAGTGTCAACGGTGAGGGTGACGGAATCTGCATGGTAGCTGTTGGTCACGACGGGGTCGTTGCCGGTGACAGACGACACCTCGAGCTGGCCATTGCCGTTATCGACCACGGTGACCGCAACGTTGCGCGGGGTAGTGTCGTAGGTCCAGCCTTGGCCACTCTCGCCCTGCTCGGTGATGGTGAAGTTGTATGTACCGGGTGCGGAGAAGGTCACGTCGCCAAACTTGAGAGTCTGCTCGGCGCCATCCGCAAGAGCACCCGTGGTTACAGAGGAGCCGCCGGCAGCGATGCTCGCCTGGTTGGCATCCGTGCTCGACTGGGCCAGTACGAAGGTGAAGCCCGTGGAGGCGTCGTGGCCCTCGACCTTCTTGGTCACGCGATGGGCAGCGTCGCCGCCAAGGGTCGCAGGCGTGGCGCCATAGGTGTTGGTGAAGATGGTCGTGCCGCTCGTTGTGGCGGTCATGGTGCCATTGCCGTTGTCGACAACGGTGACCATCACGAGCTTGCCCGTGGCCGCTTCGGCGTCGTTGGTCACGCCGTCAACACTGCCGGACTCGGTGATGCGGTAGTTGTAGATGCCGGGCTTGGTGAAGGTGATGTCGTCAAAGCTGACAGGGGTGCCATTGCCGTCCACGCTGGTCACCGTGGTGCTTTCAGGCATGGGCGCGTCGGCGGTCTCGGCCGCGAGCGTAAAGGTGTACTTACCGGCGATGTCACCGGGACCAGTAAGACCGCTGGGTACGGAAAGGTTCTTGGCGACCTCGATCGCAGCGGTTGTGGATGTGGCGCTATAGCTGTTGGTGAAGGTAAAGTTCGCGCCCTCCACGGGGTTGTCGTTCTCGTCGACTGTCTCGGCGACCAGGTAGCCGCCCTCGTCGGTCACCTTGACCTTGACGGTCTTGGTGGCAGTGTCGTTGGTCACGCCGTCAACGGTACCGGACTCAGTGATGGTGTAGGTGTACTCACCCGGCGCGGTGTAGGTGATCTCATCGAACGTAACGGAGCCGCTGGCGTCGTTCGTGGCAGTGTCGATCACCTTGCCCGAGGCGTCCTTGAGCTCGAACGTGAACTTGTCCTTGATGTCTCCGGGGCCAGAGAAACCGTTGGTTTCGAGCATCTTGCTGCCAGAGATCACAAGGCGCGCGTCGTCTGCATCGTAGACGTTCTGGAACGCCAGGCTCGTGGCGTCGCCGGGATACTTAACCTGAGTGCGAAGCGTGCCGTCGCCGCTATCGGTAACCACAACAGTAACCTCGAAGGTGTTCTGCACGGGGGTCACCTTGGTAGGCAGATGCGCGGTGTCCTCGGAGACCGTGTAACGGTAGACGTAGGTGTTGGCAGCCGAGCCAATCTGTGCCACGCCGCTCTCAACGTCCTGTTTGACCTGGTCGATGGAGTAGTTCAACGTGCCAAAGTCCAGCGTTGCGGCCTGGCCGTCGCCGGCAGCGGGATTTTGTGCCGTAGCAACAACGTTGCCCTTGGCGTTCGTGATGTTGAACGCGAACTCGTTGGCATTCATGTCACGCCCGCTGAGGGTCTTGGTTGCGCTGATGGTCGCAGTACCCGTAGCGGCGTAGGTGTTGCTGAACGTGATTGCCTTGCTGGTGCTGTCCTTGACGGACCACACCACCTCGAGGGCGTTGGTGTCGGCGTTGGCCGTCACCGTTGCCACCAGTGTGTAGGTGGCAGAGTCATAGGTGTAGCCGTCAGCACCGGCGTTAGTCTCGGCCAGAGTGTACTCGTAGGTGCCAACCTTGCTAAACGTAATGTTGCCAAAGCTCACAGAGCCGTCTGCCGCATTGGTCGCCGTTGTCGAAGCAGGCGCAGGTGCATCGCCAAGCGCCGTGAGCGTGAACGAGAACTGCTCGGCCGTCAGCTCGGTGGGGCTGAGGGTCTTGTTGATGGTGATGTCGCCATCACCGGTAGGGCTGGACTCAACCGGCGTGAACTTGTTGGTGTAGGTCACGGAGTACTTGGTGTTGCCCTGGTCCACGCTGCCAGAGACAGCGTCTCCGGAGATGGTGCCAGCGCCGCCTGTGGCCACGGACGAGAAGGTCCAGCCAGCAGGCGAGGTCTTCTCGTCAACCTTATACGTAGTGCCAACGGGAAGGTTCTCGAGGAGGATGCTCTGCCCTGCCGCGAGGGAAAGGGTCGTGGTCTGACCGCTTGTAAGCGTACCCGTGGTGTCACCGATGGCATAGGAGACGTCCGAGCTATCCGGAGTGGTCACGGTGACGTCAAAGTCGAAGCTGGCGTCCGTGGGGTATACGCCACCATCAGACGTGACGACCTTTGCAATCTCGAGCTGGCTCTTGAGGGTGTTGGTAGCGGTTACGGTAGTGGACCCGTCATCGGCGTAGTTGGGCACGCCATCCACCATCATGGGGGTGAAGGGCTCGTAGCTCAGCTCGTAGCGGGAGTCGATGGCAGGCTCGGAGAAGGTCACCTCGCGACCGGCAGTAAGCACCTCACCGTTGACCTCGATGCCGTACGGTACGTGTACCTGGGTCTTGTAGCCGTTGTCGGCGTTGAGCGTCACCGTGGTGAAGGCCTTGCCATCAAGGAGCACGCCGAGCGAGATATCACCGGAGGGTCGTACGGCAGCATTGTCAAGCGAGTCGACCCATTCCTTGCTCACGGTGATGGTGGGAGTGTCCACGGTCATGGGGTCGGGGTCGGCAAGGGCCACGCTGCCAGTATCGGATTTAGTCGCTACATACAGACCCGAGGACTCCTGGGTATAGGTAAGGCCGGTGGAGGGTGAGGTCCAGGTACCGTCAGCCTGCGGCACGGCATCAGTTGGCAACACGTTGGTGGTCGTAGTGCTTGTCTGGTTGTAGGACACGTTGGCCGCAGTGTTGGTCTTTATCCCATAGGTACCAGCGGTCGAATCATAGACAATGTATGTGGGCAGGCCGGTGGTAGTTCCTGCGTTCTGCAGACGGGCTACCTCAGTGATGGCTTCCTGGCTCGGCCAGACCTTGAAGCTCACGGTATACGTGACACCATGCTCCAGCGAGCCAAGCGAGGAGAGGTCCCAGGTCACGTTCTTGTTTGTCTCGTCATACGTAGCCTCAGGCGCATCGAGCCAGTCGCTTGTCACGCCGTTCTTGGTTTTTGTGTAAGCAAAGGCGTCAGCAGAACCCCCCCCCCAGCGAAGTGGCAGTAAGCGCCGTGATGCCGTCGGTCACCTTGACGTTGCTGTACGTGAGGTTGTTCGTGATGGTGTTGATGATGTTGTTGAAGGCAGCATTAAGGGCGGTGCTGTCGGCAGCGTTGTAGTAGTTGCCCGTCTGGCCAGTAGCGGCAGCGAGGTCCTGCATGTTGGAAACGGTGCCAAAGGCGCCGATGGCGAAGAACGACTTGCCCTCACCTGCTATGGCAACGGCCTGGACCTCGGCGTAGTCGTAGTTCAGGCCATAGGCGTCGGAGTTGCCTGTGCCATAGTATCTGTGGCCGTCTGAAGAGTGAGCTTCGAACTCATCACGATTCTGCCACCAGATTTTCGTTCCCCGCGTATTGCGGAAGGTTGGGTTACCGTCAGACACAAAGATCACGTAGGCCTCCGCGCCATCACGCGTCTGAATGGCGTTCGCGGTTGCCAGCGCGTCTTCCCAGTTAGTGCCACCAGTGGCAGTGAGGCGGTTTACCTGCCTTTGGAAGCTCGAGAGGCTCGTCGTACCCGTGACGCGCGTAGTTGCGTAGTCAGCGAAAGTGACAAGAGAGAGCCTGACGGAGTCGGGGTTCTCGGTCGTGTTGTTGGACAGAAGCTGCTCGGCAAGCGAGTTGACGGCTGACTTAGCCACGCTCAGGCGCGACTGCCGGCTGTCGTCTGCCCGTTCCGACATCGATCCCGACGTGTCGAGCACCACGATGACGTCGGCCTTGCTCGAAGACGAGGAAGCCTGCGACTTGCCCGTCACGCTGAGGCTCAGCGTGTACGTGCCGTCGCCGTTGCTCTTCACGGTCTTGCTGGTGGCAGGCGGCTCGGCGGCAAGCGCCGGCGTCACGCCAAACGCAATGAGCGCAGCAAAGACGGCCAGTAATGCTCGTAGTAGTGTTCTTCCCCTGTGTCTCATAGCTGACCCCCAACCAGAAACGCAAACGAACGGACAGATACCTCTTCTGCTGTCAGATTTGCGACAGCAACGTGCATGCTTGTTAATAAAACTATGCTATTTACGTGACGAATAAGATTGTTCGTGCTTATGACGGAATGAAATGGATGCCATGCGGAATGAAATTCTCGATTTTGAAGATTCGGCACCATTCACCGGCAACTTGGACACGACCACCAGTCATGTTTTTCAGGTTCTATAAAGGTCGTCCACAAATGGGTTTCCATGCCACACCCCCAGTGCGTCGTAGGTACTCGCTGGTAGGCTGACCAACGCAGCCTTCAACCTATGCATGATGCCGATATCCTGAAGAACTGGCATCATTCCAAAGTATGAGATGGGGTATGAGAAGACCCGGCGGCCCGTCTTGCCGGCGACCATTTCGGCATGGCACAAATATGCGGTTGGGCTATGGTTTTTCTCGGCCACCCCAAGTAGAAGCGTGGGCTAACTTCATGGAACCGCAGGCAGATAGTTGCACTCTGCCAGATAGCACATGAGGATTTTAATCAAAACTGCTGCCAAACGGAAAAGCCCCTCCGGTCGAGGCCGGAGGGGCAACGTCAGGCCTCAAATAGCGCAGTCAACCGCCACTAGACCTGGTCGATCACCACGTGTCCGTCTTTGCGCACATGTACGCGCCCCTCCGCAAGAAGCTGCGCAACATGCGGGTAAATCTGGTGCTCGACCTCGTGGATGCGAGCCTCGAGCTGGTCGACGGTCCAGCCCTCCTCTACCTCCACCGGCCGCTGCGCGATGATGGGACCGCAGTCGTAGTCGCTGTTGGCAAAGTGGACCGTCACGCCCGTGACCTTGACGCCGTAGTCGAAGGCGTCCTGAATGGCGTGCGCTCCCTTGAAGCTGGGCAGCAGCGCCGGGTGAATGTTGACCACGCGGTTGGGGAAGCTGGCAAGAATGGGGTCGTGCACCATCCGCATGTAGCCCGCCATAAGCACGTAGTCCACACCAGCGCGGCGCAGCTCGGTGGCTATGACCTCGTCGGCAACCATTGGGTCAGCGTAGATCTCTTTGGAGAGCGTAAGCGTCTGGATGCCCGCCGCCTCCGCACGCTTGAGCCCGTACGCGCTTGGCCGCGAACTCACCACTAGCTCGATGCTGGCATCAAGCTTACCTGCGGCAATAGCATCGATAAGCGCCTGCAGGTTGGTGCCCGAGCCGCTTATGAGCACTCCCAGCTTAATGCTCATCGATAGGTCACCTTGCCCTCGCCCGCGACGCACTCGCCCATCACGAACGGCGAGAACCCCTGGGCAACAAGCCCCTCGCAGACCTCGTCCACGTCGTCGCGACCACAGATGATGCTCATGCCAACGCCCATGTTGAAGGTCTTGTACGCCTCGTCGGGCATGAGGCCCGCAGCGCGCACCATGTACGTGATGACCGGCGGCACGTCCCATGCGGGGCCATCCTCGCCGCCGCGGTCGACCACGGCGTCAACGTTTGCGGGCAGCGCACGATTGAGGTTCTCGGTGATGCCGCCGCCGGTGATGTGTGCCATAGCGTGGATGGGCACGCCGGCCTTGAGCGCGCGTACCAGCCCGCCGGCGTAGATAGTGGTGGGACGCATCACGGCATCAGCAAGACTCTCGCCACCCAGCTCGGGAAGCGGGCGCTCCAGCTCTTCCACGGTCTTGCCCTCAATGGCCACCTTGCGCACGAGCGAGTAGCCGTTGGAGTGGATGCCAGAGCTGGAGAGGCCGAGAATCACGTCGCCCTCGTGCACCAGGTGCGGACCAATCATCTTGGGTCGATCGACCACGCCCACCACAAAGCCGGCCAGGTCGTAGTCGTTGGGGTTCATGACGCCGGGGTGCTCGGCCATCTCGCCGCCAACCAGCGCACAGCCGGACTTGCGGCAGCCCTCGGCAATGCCGCCCACAATCTTGGCAACGTGCTCGGCGCGCAGCCTGCCAATGGCAACGTAATCCAGGAAGAACAGCGGCTCCGCACCAATAGGCACCACGTCGTCGACGCACATGGCCACGAGGTCCTCGCCCACCGTCTCGTGCCGGTCAAGCAGCTGCGCGATGGCAAGCTTGGTGCCCACGCCATCCGTGCCCGAGACCAGCACCGGGTCCTCCATGTCCTTGTACGCGGCCATCGAGAAGCACGAGCCAAAGCCACCCAGGCCGCCAATGACCTCTGGCCGGTTGGTCGAGGCGACGGCAGCCTTGATCGCGTCGACGGCGCGGGCGCCCTCGTCCACGTCGACACCGGCATCTGCATACGAGACGTGCTGGGGCTTATCTGCCATCTTGGGCATCCTTCCTAGCTGGGGTTGCATCGTTGTTCTCGGCATTTCTGCCTGCCTCGCCCGCGGCACCAGCGGCCTCAAGCCGCGCCGCCGAGTCCTGCTCGACCTCGCGCGCAATCTGGTCGATGCTCATGTGCGACTCGAGCGATGCGGGGATGAGGTTGTGCGGCTTGTAGCCGGGCAGGAACTTCTCCTCGTAAAACGAGCGCGGAATGGCAACCGGGTAGTCTCCGGTAAAGCAGGCCGTGCAGTAGCCGCCATGGGGCACGCAGTCGATGAGGCCCTGCGGCGAGAGGAAGCCCAGCGTATCGGCGCCGATAAAGTCGCGCATCTCCTCGAGCGACATGTTGGCGGCAATGAGCTGGTCCTGGTTGGCGGTGTCGATGCCATAGAAGCACGGCCAGGTGACCATGGGCGAGGCCGAGCGCATGTGGACCTCGGTGGCGCCGGCGTCGCGCAGCATCTGGACAATCTGCTTGGACGTGGTGCCGCGCACGATGGAGTCGTCCACCATCACGATGCGATTGCCGCGCACCACGTCGGGCAGCGGGTTGAGCTTGAGCCGCACGCCCATCTGGCGCAGGGCCTGCGTGGGCTGGATGAAGGTGCGCGCAACGTAGCGGTTCTTGATGAGGCCGGTGCCGTACGGCAGCCCCAGTTCGGCGGCGTAGCCTTCGGCCGCGGGCGTACCGGAGTCTGGCACCGAGATGACAAGGTCGGCATCAACGGGGGTCTCGCGCGCAAGGCGGCGGCCCATGTTGTGACGCATGAGGTAGAACGAGCCACCGTCCTTCACCGAGTCTGGCCGCGAGAAGTACACGTGCTCAAAAATGCAATCTGCACGGGGCTGCGGCGGCACGCCCTGCTCGGAGCGAAAGCCGTCGTCCGAGATGCGGATGATCTCGCCGGGTGCGACCTCGCGCACGTAGGTGGCGCCAACAATGTCCAGGGCGCAGGTCTCGGAGGCAACGACCCACTCGCCCTCGCCCAACTTGCCCAGAACCAGCGGACGAATGCCGTGCGGGTCGCGGAAGGCGTAGAGGGCGTTCTCGCGCGCAAGCACCATGGCATAGCCGCCCTCGAGCATGCGCATGGTGTGCGCGATGCCCGTACGCAGGCGATGCCCACGCTGCGTGAAGTAGCCAATGAGCTTGGCCGCAACTTCGCTGTCGGTGCTGGAACGGAAGGGTATGCCCATCTCAATGAGCTCGGCGCGCAGCGCGTCAAAGTTCACGAGCGTGCCGTTGTGGGCCAGCGCGATGATTACGTCGTTGATCATCGAGAGGTGCGGCTGCGCGGACTCCCACCCCTTGGCACCGGCCGTTCCGTACCGGCAGTGGCCAATAGCCACCTTGCCCGGCATTGCGGCAAGGTCTGCCTCGGAGAAGACCTGCGTGACCAGGCCAAGGTCCTTGCGCACCAGAACGGTGCGCCCGTCTCCCACCGCAATGCCCGCCGACTCCTGCCCGCGGTGCTGCAGCGCCCGCAGGCCAAAGTACGCCATGCGCACTGGGTCGCGGTTGGGCGCCCACACACCAAAAACGCCGCACTCATCGTGCAGCTTGTCGTCACTGGGCTCCGGCGTCCACGACGCTTCCGTCACGATGCCACCTCGCTCTTGGGGACGCACACCAGGATGGTGCGGCCATAGCCATCAATGTAGTTGCAGGTGCAGAGGGTGAGCACGTGGCTCGTCTTGCCTATGAGCTCCGAGGCGTCAGAGCGGCTGGTCACGGCCTTGGCGAGAAGGTCAGAGAGGTACGAGTGAAACTCGTCGTCGCTGGACCAGTCAAAGACGCGCACGTTGGTGTCATTCTCGTCCGTGTAGTAGAGGAAGAGAGGCTCCAGCTCGTACGTGGCATCCTCGGTAACGTACCACACCGTGCTCACGGAGTCGAAGGCCTCCTGCTTGTCCATGTCGGCAATAGGCTTGAACATGGCACCGTTGCGCAGGTGGTGGCCGTAGATGATGGTCTGCTGGTCAACCATGCCGGGCGCCTGGTTCTGGTAGTCCATGAACACCTGGCCGCCCAGCGAGTAGTTGCCCTCGGCGTTGGTGTGGAGGTACTTGTCGTTGTCCGACGCCTGGTACACGGGGAAGCTCACCACGGTGTTGGGAATCTGCACCCAGCCAACGACCTCAGGGTTCACGGCCTTGAGGCCCGCCCAGTCCACCACGGGCGCCGAGGTACCCTGGTCGTCCACCGTAGCGTAGGCCGCGAGCTTCTCGTTCTCGACGTCCTGCTCGTGGTACTGCCACTGCGAGTAGCCGTACATGCCCGCAGCCGCCACGATAAGCGCAATGCCCACAATGAAGAGCACCGTGGAGATGATGCGGTTGCGACGCTTTCGCGGGTCGCGGGAGCGGCGGCCGGAGAGGTCATATGGGTCTGTCTCGCGGTAGTTGTCGCTCTTCATGCGGCGGTTGTGGCGAGAGGAACCGACGCTCTTGCCCGACGGATCGCTGGTCACCACCGGGATGAAGCCGGCGGAGCGCTGGTCGTCTGCAGAGCCGCGCGGCGCGTCGCTGCGCGAGGAGGCCGCGGATCCGCCGCCGTCCGGCTGGCTAAAGTGCTTGCCCTGACTGTTTGACACGTGACTGCCTTTCTCGGTCGAGGCGAACTAGGAGAGCTTACTCCCCACGTACGCCGCGGCTGCGGGCTTGTCGAAGTTGCCGTTGGTTGCCTTGGTGAGTGCCCCCATGACCTTGCCCATGTCGCGCTTGGACGTGGCGCCCAGCTCGGCGATGAGGGAATCGGCCAGCTTCTCGAGGTCGGCGCCCTCGAGCTGGCGCGGCAGCAGCTGGGAGAGGACATCCGCCTGCGTCGAAAGCTCCTGGATGCGCTCGGCGTGGGACTCGGCGCCGGCCTTGCGCAGGCCGTCGAGCTCCTCGGCGGTGACCTTCTGGAGCTTCTTCACCGCCTTGGTGAGGTCGGCCTCGGTGGCGTCGCGGCGCTCGTCGACCTCGACCTGCTTCACGGCCTGGTTGACCTGGCGCAGGATGGAGAGGCGGGCCTTGTCGTGCGCCTTCATGGCAAGCTTGATCTGCTCGAGCAGCTCTTCCTTCTTCATGTGGTGCTTTCCTCCCTGGCCGCGGGATGCGCGCGGCCGCGTGCAGACGGCGGGCTCCTACGCCTCTGCCATCTGCTGCTTCATGTGGACGATCTTCTCGCGATACTCCGGCATGGTGGCCCCCAAGATCTGGGTGGCGTAGATTGCCGCGTTCTTGGCACCGCCAATGGCCACGCAGGCCACGGGCACACCCGAGGGCATCTGCACCATGGAGAGCAGGGAGTCCATGCCGCCCAGGTCGCTCGTCTTCATGGGAACGCCCACGATGGGCAGCGGGGTGTAAGCTGCAACAACGCCGCCCAGGTGAGCGGCCTTGCCCGCGGCAGCGATAATCACCTTGAGGCCGCGGTCTGCCGCGGTGGAGGCCCAGTCGTGAACCTTCTGCGGCGCACGGTGCGCCGACGCGATGACCAGTTCGTACGGAACGCCCAGCTCGTCGAGCTGAGCGGTGCATGCCTCCATCGCCGGCATGTCCGACTTAGACCCCATGATGATTCCCACCAGCGGCTTATCCGCCATAGGACCCCCTTTTCGTTGGGTTCAGAGACCATCACAGTATAGATGGAGCTGAGCGAACCTGGGCGCCGGGGCCTATCATTGACCAACAGCAACAGATGGCAAGGGAGGCACCGCGGCACGCGATGCGAGCCAACTACGACCCGAGAGGTATTGCATGGACGCAAAGGACCTTGTTCTCTACAGGCGAGAGGGCGCGTACATTCCGCGCGTCGCCGCGGTGCATGACCTGTGCGGATATGGCAAGTGCTCGTTGGGGATTGCCATTCCCGTACTCTCTGCTGCGGCGTGCGACGTCTGCCCGGTGCCTACCTCGCTCTTCTCGGCGCACACCAAGTTCCCCACGTTCTACATGCACGATACGACGCCCATCCTTAACGACTACCTGGACGCCTGGGCCAAGGAAGGTATCGAACTTGATGCCATCTATTCCGGGTTCCTGGGATCTGCGGCACAGGTGGGCGTCATTCAGCGGCTGTACCGCGAGCATCCGACGGCGCTGCGGGTGGTTGACCCGGTGATGGGCGACGGTGGGAAGATGTACCCCACGTACACGGTCGAGCTGTGCGAGAAGATGCGCGAGCTGGTTGCCGGGGCGGACATTCTCACCCCCAACCTCACCGAGGCGCACCTGCTCACCGGCATGCCGTACCACGGGCAGGATCTCTCGGAGGCTGAGGTCGAGCGTTACGTGGCGCAGCTAGTGGAGATGGGTGCGCGCCTCGTCGTGGTGAAGGGCGTGGTGCGCGGCGACGGCCTTATCAGGAATTATGTGGCTGGCGAGAAGGTCGACCTGGTAGAGGTTGTGGGCGAGCAACTGCCGTTCATGACGCACGGGACCGGGGACCTGTTTGCCTCCGCGCTTACCGGGGCAGTTATGTGCGGGCATAGCGTGTACGACGCGGTGGCGTTTGCCACGGACTTCGTGCGAGATGCAATGCGGGTCACGCGGCTGCAGCCGGACAACGAGGTGCGCGGGGTCTCGTTCGAGAGCCTGCTGGGGCAGGTTGCCGCACTGGTGGGTTAGCCGCGCCGCCGCCGGCGTCGCGGGCGCGCTCCTTGCTTGCTGACGGAGCTTCTCGCCTGTTTGCGCGGAGCTTCTCGCCTGTTTGCGCGGTACTCCTTGCCTGCAAAAAACGATCGATTAGAGCTGGTTAACGGGGATGCGGACAAAAAGTTGGACCGAGGAGGTCCGGGACTGGGGGTCCGCATGT
>ERZ840096.1490-NODE-1490-length-24192-cov-16.815180_pt1 | contig 24192 bp, 22 predicted proteins | sample MGYA00519878_ERZ840096 | MGnify/ENA primary metagenome ERZ840096 (study PRJEB31850, sample SAMEA3708865) | human gut metagenome | biome: human gut; feature: human-associated habitat; material: faeces | place: China | collected 2014 ...
TGCCCGGCGCGCCGATGCAGAGTAAGTTATTATTGTCTCCGGCAACCATCCGATGTGCCGCATAGAGCGCGTAAGCATCCGGATCATCCGGATGCTTTTTGACTTTGCCGAGGATCATGCCATCCGCTTTGCCCGCAGGCGACAGCTCCAGAAATTCTCGCATTTCTTTCTCTGTCAAAAACCCGGACGTGCCATGTGTGCCGTCCGGGAGAATGTCAAACCCGCGCGGGTCATGCGTGTACTTGTAGCCGGAGAACCAGATGTAGCCTTTTTTCGTGATGAGGCAGATGATCAGCACGATCACCAGCGTCGTCACAATTCCGAAGCCGGTAAATACCGCACCCCAGTTTTTGAACGGGTTCAGCACCCAGATGCTTTTGATTTCTTCGTCCGTTTGATGAAAGGTCGATGCGATTCCAAGCCGCAGCGAATTGAGAAACATCCCATAAAAATACCAGCCGACGATCACGGCTGGCACGCGCATGGGCAGCTTGGCTTTGTTTCGGGCAAGCCAGCTTTTGAATCTCGCATCCAGTTTGTCCTCCAGCTTTTCAAGGAGCTTTGAGAGGCGGAACATCCAGAACACTTCCTTCCGATGTGTAAAATGGCAGGTCAGGCGGCGCGTATGGCGCGGTGCTTCCAAGCAGCTCCCGCAGCGCCGACTCCGTGATGGTAAAGACACGCGCCTTTCCGGTTTCACGGTAGCAGCGGTTCAGAACGGTTTCTGCCTGTTCCGGCAGTGCGGCCAGCACGATTTGAGAAAGGCCGTCCGAACAGGCCGTTTCTACCGCTGCGTCAATGCGCCGCAGGTTCATATCCGCTGCCATGACGAATGGCACACCCTGATACAGTGCGTCATACATTGGGCGATTCGCAGGCGGCGGAACATAGTGCGACTTCAGGATGATTCTCGCCAGAAGTTCACGGTAATTTGGAACACCCATGATGCGGAGCTGCAAGCAGCCCGTGTCATTGCACGGCATCAGAAAGAGAGGCAGCTTCAGGCAATCGTAGACCTCGCGGTAGGTTTGCAGGCGCGTATTTTGCTTCTCTTGCACGGTATCCAGCTCAGAAAGGATCTCCTCGTAGCTGGACGCGGCAAAGATCATGGCGCGCTGCTTTGCGGGAATCGATGCCGTATGATTCTGGAACGCGGTCAGCTCATCCGTCAGTGCAACGCAGCCGATACCGGGGCTGACCCAGTGACTCGCGCACATGAGGTCGCCGGTATGGAGCAGCGCCGCCACGCGGGTACTGCCCCACGGATTGGAGCCGCGGTTGCGGGCGATCATGGGGAGGAACATTGCCTGTTCGCATAGTGCGGAAACGTCTGTCGTAAAAACAGGAACGCCCGCCTGATACGCGGTGGTCATCACCTTTGCTTGCCGGATACGGCGGATGGTATCAGCGGCTTTGTAAGCCGGAGCAACTGCGGCAGGGAGCTTTGGAAAAGCAGCTTCGAGCAGTCGGGTCCCGGAAGCGGTCAGTGTGTAGGCTTGTGCGGGCAAATAGAGTTTTATCAGGCGGAGGATTTCAAGGTTCTGAACCTCACCCATGGAAAACACGCCGGTCAGATCTTTCGCCAGCACAAAGCGGCACCAGCGGAGAAAGCGCAGGATATCAAGGTCGCGGGTCGTAAAAATCATGGCAGTTCCCGTTTTCCTGCGAGGCACCGAAACTGCGCTTGCGCCGGTTCCGGCGCAACCACAATTTCGGCGCTTCTGCGTGACTTTTGGCTGCTTGACCGATGGGTAGCCGTAGATGCCGGTTTTCGCCGCCCGCCGGACGCTTCAAATTACGAAAAAGCATGGAATTACAAGCGGTTTGACCCATCGGGTCTGTCCGAGCCTCAGACAAGGCAAAATGAAGTCGCAGAGCACAGGGTAACGGATGGCTCAAGGGGCCGGTATGCGATCCCTTTTCGATGGAATCGGAAGAACTCCTCAGAGGATTCCGGCAGCACCAGGCTGATATGGCAGACATTCTCCGCGCTGCGGCTGGACATCATGTGGACGGATAGGTGGTACTGGTCGTCATCGTCAATGACCAAGCCCTTGAGCGCATTGCTCACGGCTTTCCACCCCTTGTTGTCCTGATCGAATACGTGCCGGCCATCCACGTCGCTGTGTTCGTCGATCACCAAAAGCATCTGTTTGAAATGCAGCCGGAAGTTTGTGCGCTGCATATACGCGGTCAAAAGCTGCCGCACGGTATCCGTCAGCCAAGTCGCGGGCATATACCGGCAGTGCGGCAGGAGCGTGTCGATCTGCATGTGTACCCAGCCCGCGCCCGCGATCTCGATGTGCCCGGACGGGAGCTGGAACTCCAGCCCGTCGCGCCGCCCGTATCCGCCAGCGCCCGGCATCTGTGTTTCGCAGAGGGCGCGCAGATAGAGCGTCGCGGATTCAAAGAAATACGCGGTTTCTTCCAGCGTAAGCTGCAATTTTTCCGGATTCATTTTGCCGCCGTCAGAAAGTGCGGACAGAGCGCCTGCTTTCTGCGAAGCTTTGGCAATGACGGACTGAATCTTTTTTGTTTCTGCTGCAAATCGTTCTTCGTTCATGCTTCTCGTTCCTTTCTCCTTAACAAATCTGTTGGCGATGTGGTGATCGCATCGTATTCCTTCTGCGTGGCGTAGAACGCAATCGGCACATGGTTATAGCCAATGCACAGAAGCCCCTCGCCGCGGCGGAACCGTGTGATCTGACGGACTTCTTCCTCGGAGAGATTCAAGACGTTCTGAATCAGCCGCGCTTCCTGCTCTTCCATCTGCATGACGATCTTGATGCGGCTGGAATCCAGAATGCCTTTTCCGTATTTGCCGTTATCCAGCGAGAAAAGGTCCTGCATGCCCTGTGTGGATGTGATCGCGATACCGCCAAGGCCGCGGATGGTCTTGACCATTTCCTGAATGTAGCCTGCCGCCAGCGGGTTGGAGTTCGCGCCGACCAGCGACCATAGCTCGTCTGAAATGAGCGCGGAGAGCTGCCCACCGGCACCGGAGATGAGGTCATTTGCAATGTCCGTCGCCCAGAAGATACCGGGCAAAAGCAGATCGTCGGGCATACCGGATGTGTCAATGACGATGTATTTGTTATCAAGGTCAATTTCATTCCGGCTGCCCATCGCGGAGGCCGAGCCGGTCACATACCGCGCCAGCACGACGGCCAGATGCCGCGTATCCGCGCTCTCCTGCAGCACGTCATACCAATCCGCCAGAATAGGCATTCTGCCAAAACTCCCGTCCTCGTTCAGAACAGAAGCATTGTCAAACGTGATGCCATACCGCCGGTAACACTCGACCAGCGACGTGTCCAGATAGTTCCGGTCTTCGTCGCTGAGGTCACGCTTTTGCAGGCTGTACCAGATGATGAGCCGCGAAATTTTATCCGCCAGCACGGAATCATCCCGGGAAGCAAGCCCCTTGAGGCCCGCGTAGGTGTCCAGCGATTTTCTGCGGATCGCCATGATATTCGGGCAGTCCGGCGAGGACGGGGACATCCGCAGATACAGACCGCCAAGCTGTTCGCAGCGCGGGCGAAACTCATGACCTTTCTTCGGAATGATGTAAATGACACGCTTGCCCTGTTGCCGTAAGCGTCCGCCGACGCATTGGAGCGTGAACGTCTTACCTGCACCCGACGAGCCGCCGATCCAGATGTTGCCGTTCGTATATTTATAGTCGTCATAGGGATTCAGAAAGACCGGAGAACGGTTGTACATATTGAGGCCAAGAAAGATGCCGTTGCGGTCAGACAGCTCATAAGACGCGAACGGAAACGCTGCCGCCACGCCGCTGGTAAGCGCATTGCGGCGCGACTTGCGTTCAATGTCCGGGTCAAGATAGAGGATGGGGAGCATGGACAAAAACGCCTGCTCCTGCTTGTACTCGCAGCGGCGGGCGATCATGTCCACGGAGACACAGAGCTTTTCGACCGCCGTGACGCGATGCTCCAGCGTTTCAGGATCACCGGCTGTGACCTCGATGAGCGTGTGCATATAATAAAAATCCTCGCCCTGCCGGTTCATCACGTCCTTGAGGTACATTCCAGAGGCGATGGCGCTGTCCAGCTCCTCGAAGTCCTGCCGGGTGTCGGCAACGTCGCGCATCCGGCTGCGGTTCATCATAGTCTGCTGGGAGATCTTCGCCAGAATTTTCTCCTTGGATTGCTTGTCAAAGTGGAACGAAATACTGACGCCCTCGCCGGCCTCGACCAGCGGGGCCAGCCAGCTTGCGCCGACGGTCGTGGAATAGCCATAGCCCGTGATGTAAAGATAGGCATGAAAAATGCCGTCCACTACAATGTAGTCCCGGCTTTTGGTGTCCACGCTCGTGGGCGAAAGAATGTCCAGAATTGTTGTAGAGCCGGCCTCCAGCTCGCTCAGATCCGGCGTTTCCTCGCCGAACAGCAGGCGCTTGAGAAACGGCTGCTTCTTCGGTTGTTCCTCGATGGGCGGCTTCTCCTCCGGCGGCAAGCCGGGCGGCGGGGCGTTTTTGTTCTTGCGGTGCTTTTTCAAGTGGATCACACTCCTTGAAATGGTTTATGATTGCTTTTGTTCATAGAAAATTCAGAACGGAATTGTTCGGTATGGTGTTGATTTTTTGCATTATGTCACATATAATATGCATGAATCGAAAGATTCTCAGCAGGTGTTTCGCCGCCTATATCCCAAGCGCGATGCGTTAATGATGTAGCTGGCTTGGGCGTAAGTTCTTTGGGCCACCGCAGGCGGGAAGAATTTCCCGCCATTTTTTATAAGCGCATGGGGAAGACCTCAGTTCGTGACGGCTTGACAATATATCATAAAAGGAATATACTAATAGTGGGCAGATAAAAGGTGCATATATGTTTGAAATTGAGTTTTATCAACTACCGAATGGAACAAAACCGGCGGAGGAGTTTCTGGACTCGCTGGATACAAAGATGCGCACAAAGGCCTTGCACAGTCTTTCGATTTTAGAGGAGTTCGGAAATCAACTGCGTGAGCCATATTCCAAACAGTTAGAAGACGGTCTGTTTGAGCTTAGGATCAAATTTGCGAGTGACATTTCCAGACTATTTTATTTCTTTGTGGTCAATCATACGATCGTTATTACAAATGGATTTGTAAAAAAGACCACGAAAACCCCAAAATCAGAACTGATACTTGCCCGTAAATATAAGGCAGACTATGAAAGGAGTCATTACTATGAGTGATTTCAAGAATTATCTTGCACAGCAAATGGAAGATCCTGCGTTTGCTGCTGAATATGAAGCGCAGCGGCCGGAATACGAAGCGATTCGCGCGGTGATCGCTGCGCGGCTTGCCTGTAATATGACGCAGAAAGAGCTTGCTGAAAAGACCGGGATCCGGCAGTCCAATATCAGCCGGATCGAAAACGGCTCTGCAAGTCCCACGATCGATACACTGGCAAGAATTGCGGCTGGGCTCGGAAAGCAGTTAAAAATTGACTTTGTCTGAATTGAATCCTACCCATTCAGGAGGAACGGAGAAATCCATTCCTCTTTTTTATTCTCCATACACCCCATGCACCTCCGTTGTCATGTCAAACACACCTTCCGGCAGCTTGACACGCAGGCTGGTGCCTTTGTTGATGAGCTCATACAGGAGTTTCAGCACAAAGTCGTCCGTGTAACGCGGCTCCAGCACTTCTAATTCGCAGATGTCCAGGTACCGCCGTGCGGTGTCCGCTTCTTCGTTCAGGCGCTGGATGATGCCTTTGACGGTGTTGCGTTTGGCGCGCATTTTGGCTTCGTACTGGAACACAAGAAAAAACCGATGCCGGATAGACTCGCTGGCGATGCCGAGACCGATTTTCTCGATATTGTCCTCAATTTCCGCGCGGCAGTTTTCGCTTTCTTCGGTTTTCTGGAACTGCCGCATCTGCTCGACGTATTCGCTCGTGTCCGGCGGGAGTGTGCGCACCTCGCAGCTCATACTGTCCGGCGCAATTTTGAGGTATGCTGCGTAGGACGTAATAATGTTCTGCTGGTCAGACGGGGATTTCAGATAGAAGTTGACCGGCAGCACCTCAAGGATTTTAATGAACCGGTTGTCCTTCGTGATGACCACACCGCCGATAATATTCTTGACCGGCAGCCACGCCTGAATGCTGTCACGATAGGTCGCGCCACCGTGACTGGTCGGCGCGGCTGTGCCGAAAATGGCGTCCTTCATGCTCATAGACGCACCTCCCCGCGGTAAAAGATCATGCGCCGGTGCTTGCGCCAGTTTATCCACGCCTTGAGCCATCTGGTGAGACTGTCGCCGCCGATGCCAATGAGCGCAAAGCCGCCCACGGGAACAAGAATTGTCATCGTGACGATGATCTTCGGCATGAGCGTCAGCGGCAGAAGCGCCAGACAGAGAAAGAGGATAGGAATGCACAGCAGCACGGTTTCGACCGCATTGCGGATCTCAAACACGCCGAACAGCTTGCCCGCGTCCGTAAAATTTACGGGGATATGATAGGTTTCATAGCTCATATTCGTATTCTCCCACGCGCTCCATCAGCGAATTTTTGCAGGAATCATAGTCCTGCCGCAGCAAGCCCAATTTCTCTCCGCGTTGGGCTATGATAGATTCAAAGCCGCTCTGGATTTTCTGTACAGTCTCCGCCGACGGTTTGTTTTCGCTCAGCTCCAGTTCGCTGATCCGCTGCGCGGATACGCCGCAGGCCCGGCCAAGCTCGACCATGCTGACATGGTGCCGCAGGCGGAGAATGCGGAATTTTCTGACCTTCATAGGCCCTCCTTTATTCGTCATATTGTATGTACGGAATTTTGCACCAGCCTTGCCAGCCGCGCCCCTCGACCTTTGTGCGCACCACGCCGTACTGCGTGCCCATCGCCTCAATGGCATAGCCGTTCCCGACATAGACGCCCCAGTGTCCCTGCTTCCAAAGACCAAGACCGACAATATCGGGCATCGTGTCCATGCCGCCGTACTCCGTGCCGTTTTCCTTGGCAGACGCATACATCTGATCTGCGGTATAGTCCGGCATCCCGTTTGTATTGTAGTCAATGGTCAGTGTGTCGGGATTCAGCCAGCCGTAGCCTTTGAGAAGGCCCACGCAGTCCGTTGTGCGCCGGCCAAGCCAGTGTTCGCGGATAAATGCTTCCGACGCGCCGATGTCCGGGTACTGCTCCAGCTTGTATTGGAGCATGGATTCCGTCAGGACGGTTCCAAACGTCCCCCACACATACCCCCAACCGTGTTCCCACGCCTGTATCGCATAGGCGGCAAGATCATGGTTGTTTTTTGTGCGCGGATTCGTAAAACCGGAGATATCAATGGTATTGTCGGCGCTGCCGCCGCTCTCCGCGCCGCCTCCGCCACCACTGCCGCCAGGGGAGGCTTCTGCCGGACCAGTGTAGCCGGTATCGCCCGCGTAATTTGGCTTATAAGCTTCAAATTTGTCTTTGTATTTACCAAGCGCGTCGCTTTCGTAGATCGTTTCAAACAGCGCGCCTGCCCACGTTTTTGCATCCTCATCGAACGCCAGATCATCCATGAGCTTGTCTTTATTGAGCGGCTGGAAGATAATACGGAGGACAGTCTGGTCGCCGGAGGATTCCAGCCGCGTCGTGTGCTTGAGATTGGAGATCAGAAGTGACTGAACTTCCTCCGGCTTCATTTCTGACAAGTCCTGCTTGTGGGCAACGGAATTGATGGCGATGTACCAGCAAAGATCTTCTTCATCGAATTTGCTGGACACCCGGATCTCATCGATCGTGACGCCCTGATTCTCATACGCGGCAGCTTCGCCGGTAATAATGGCGTCCTGCTGCGTCTTTTCAAAGTCCTCCAACGATAGATATGCGCCGCCGATGGAAAGCGCCTGCTCCCGCATGGTGATCTGCGGGTCCTTTTCGGACGTTTCGTAGCCGAAAAACATATTTGGCATAGCGGAGATCACGAACATTGGGATCACGATGATGGCAATGAGAACGCCGACGGCAAACTTGATGATCGTTGGCAAGAGCTCCTTCGCAGCGGCGGCAGCCGCGCCGTGAAGCCCTCCTGCGATCGCCGCCCGCACGATGTTGACAGCTGCCTTGACCACGCGCGCCGCATTCGCCATGACCTCCGCAGCGGAGCGGCGGTTCCGGTCATTCATCCGATGTCACCTCCGGCTTGCTCTCCTGCGGGCGCTTCGTCGTCTTCTGCGAGGTTTCATGCAGATCGAGATGTGACGGAATGGATTCCGGGGTTCTGCCGGTCAGCGGAACAAACGGCTTCTTGACCGTCTTTTCCGCAGCGGGCTTCTGCGCCGCCGATGCTGCTTCCGTGTTGATCCCAACTGCCGTGGGCGCGATTCCTGCGATACCGGGGCGATGATAGAGTGTCTGCTCCTTCTTCTGCGGCTCCGGCTGTGTACCGACCCTGCGTTCCTGCGGTACCGGACGCTTGGCGGATGATTCTGCTGCAGGGTTTCTTTGCGGCCCGCGCGATTCCTGCGATACCGGAGCCGGTGCGGTCATGCTGCCCATAGCTGCCGGTTTTCTGCTCTGCCGTTCGGAAGGAAGACCAGAGGGAGCTTGTGTGCCAGTCTGCGGTATCGGCTTTTCTGCGCTGCCGCTTGGGGCGGGAATTGGGCGCTGCAAAGCGTGCTGCTCCGCTTGACGCGCCGTATCAGGCCGCGTGGTCGAGCGCGAAGGCGTACCAGTTTCGCGGTTGGAAGACGGCGCTGCCGGAGATACCGGCGTTGTGGGTGTAGGATGCTCCCGAGTTGTGGAGCGGCCATCCATACGGACTCCGCTGGACGGCTGCACCGTGCCGCCGGACTGCTGGGCAGAAACATGGTTCTGCTGCGTGATCTGGGCATTCCCATTCGCGGAAACGCGCGTCGTCTGCTGCACGGGCTGGGTATAGTGCCCGCCGATGGACGTGCGCTGCGTTCCTGCCGTACCGGGCGCTGGCGTATTCTGCGGACTGCCCGGTTGCTGCGGCCGCGCACCAGTTCCTGCGGTATCGCGGACCGATGTGGAACGGGGGCCTTCTGCCAAATTGGAAGCTGGCTGTTTTCCTGCCACACCGTTTTGTGCGGGAATTGGCGGTGTGCTGCTGTGCGGCACAGACGGATTTCCTGCCATACCGGATCGCGGAGAAGCAGGCGAAGCCGGATGATCTGCTGCTGGCTGCGCGCCTGCCATGTTTGGAGCTTGCACAAAGGTACTGCGCTGCTGAACGGATTCTGCTTGCGTATTTCGTACCTGGCTACCGTTCGGATGGTTTGGCATTCCTGCGCTGCCGACGGGTTGTGCCGGGCTGCGCGGTGTGGCAGACGGCAAAACAGAATTGTTCGGCATTGCATTTGGAGCAGCTGCCATTCCGGGTGCTCCGCGTTGTGTATCAGGCGGCTGCACAAAGGTGCTGCGCTGTTGTGCAGACTCGGCCTGTACCGTCTGTCCCTGTGCGTTGCTGCTGTGATACGATTTTCCTGCGCTGCCGGTCGGCTGATTGGTGTTGCGCGGTGGATTTGAGGCTGCCGCTTTTCCTGCCGTGCCGGGCAAAGCAGTACCGCCGTGATTCTGCACCGCCGCGCTGCTGCGTGGATGGGATTCTGACTGGGAATGTACGGCCTGTTCCTGCTGCGTATTCTGCGTGACCGCGCCGCCCATGACAGGCTGCGAAGCTCCTGCGGGACGATACGGCGCACCGGGCGAGGTTTTTGCTGCCGTGGGCGCTGCATGGTTCTTCGGCGCTGCCATGTGGCCCGGTGCACGTCTGGTGCCGGGCGGCACAGCAGTTTTGCGCGTAGAGTTGGGCTGCTTGCCGGTGCCAGCAGGCGCGGCTTGTGGGAATGCGCCCGCCATCTTTTCGGCGGCGGATTGTACGGTATCCGTCTGTGCAGCAACCGTCTGAGCCGAAATAGATTCTTGATTGAATGCAGGATTCGCGCTGTTTTGCTGCGCAGACGTGCTATGATGATAGCCGTTTGCGTGCGAGGGCGCATTGACATTGGAAGCGCTGCCCGCGCCGCCAGAGCGCGGTCCGGTCGGTGCATTCGGCTTGGAATTTCCGCTGCCGCTGCGCGGCTGATTGCCGTTCCTGCCGAGGGTATGCGCTGCATTGGACACCATTGAACGAACGACCATCATCGTCATTGCGCCGGGGAAGCCGCGGCCTAATGGATCGCCCGTCATGGCAGGATTCAGGCCGATGCGCGCAAGGATGCTGTCCGCTTTTTTCGCTACCTTGACGATGGTAACGACCAGTACCATCCACGGCAGCACGTCAAGTCCGCTCGGATAGTACGACAGCACAGATAAAAGCATCTTGACGAACATCACGTTCGTCGCCATGAGCAAACACATGGAGCCGAACATCCGGCACCAGCCATTAAAAATGTCCGACGTATTCCGGCTTCCGCCCATTCCAAAGGCCAGCGGCGAGGTGATCGTCAGCACAGCGAGGATAAAATACCGCTCCGCCATCTCCATAATGAGTTTGAACGTCTGAAACATGACGATGATGCCGCAAATCACGACAAGCAGCCAAGAACCGGTCAGACCGCCGAAGGAGGCTTCATCCGCAAAAGTAATATCCACGGCGTCCGGTATTTGCAAAAGCTCAATGACGGTCGATGTCATATTCAGCCCCAGCTCGCAGATCTGCGGACTTGCCACCAGCAGAAACGAAAAGGCAAACGTCCGTGTAAAAAGCAGCTTCGGGTCCTCCGCGTCAAAGCCGAGCCCCGCCGCCATGCCGCGCGTTGCCTGAAAGACGAGATTGCCGATGAGCAGCGCCCAACCGACGCCCAGCATGATCTGGCGGATGGTATCAATGACGGGCATGTGCTCACGCAGATACGCAAAATCCAGACTCATGAGGTCGAACAGTACGGACGCGAAGTATTCCCAACATTCCAGGATCAGGCCGTAGATCCATTCGATAAAGCCCTGAAAGAGCAGTTCCAGCAAGCACCGTCACCTCCGTTCCGCGCCAGATGATTCTGTCCTGACTTTTTAACTCTGGATCGTTGCAAGACCCTGAAACAGCGGGGCAACATAGGCAATGAACGCGCCGATGCCGTTGATGACCGCCCACGCGATCCAGATGCGGCGCAGCCAGTCCCACGCCTGGTCAACCTTGTGCTGGTTGTTGGAGAGCTTCGCGCCGACAACTGCGACGGCGGACATCAGACCGGCCAGTACGGTACTGATGCCTGCAATTTTGCTGTAAACGTCCACGATGATGCGGTTCGCCGCCGTCCACATATCCTCGACTGCAAACGCCTGCACACAAAACAGGCTGACGCACAGCAAAAGCAGCAGGCAGAGTGTATAAAAACGATATAGCTTTTTCATTGATTCCTCCAAAAATGGATGTACCGAAGACTGAGCAGCCCCCGGCGTTGAAATGTTCACATTTGAGCGATAAACTGAAAATATAAAGGAGTGAACGCCATGCTCTACGCATGTAATACCTGTGAGCAAACCTTTTGGGGCTTTGACCGCTTCATGCCGCAGCAGTGCCCGGAATGCGGGTGTATGACGGTGCGCAAAGCAACCGAGGAAGAACAGACCGTCTATGAATTGGAGCAGGCCCTGTCATGGCAGGCTGCGCACAACAGAAAAGAAGCATAAACCTGAGAACGGAAACCCGTTCTCAGGTTTTTTTGATCATTCACCGCCCCATTCCAGAACAAAGACAATGGAGAGAACTTCCTGCTCGGTGATTGCTTTGGATACGGCGCTGACAACGGCATCGTAGGAGAGTGGCAACCGGCTGTTCTCCGCAATTTCCCACGGGGAGGTCAGGGAGAATATCTCTGTATCACCAGTTTTGTTGGTCTGCGCATCATTGATCTTGAAACCGAGGAGCTTCGCGTCAACCTTTTCATGCGCCATGTCAGTCGTGTAGGGAACGAGCTGCCAGCCATTCTTCGTGCTGATGCTAACCGAAGATACAACAACTGTGCCGGTAGAAGCATTGATGATCTCCGCGCTGCCCGTGTGAACCTCGCCGCTTTCATCGACAACGAGCGGCAGTGTAACCGGCACGGTCACGGAAAACACTTCGGTGATCTCCCAGTGGGCGTAATACGTTTTATCTGCGGTTTCCGTGAAAGTGTCATTCGCCGTTACTTGTGTACCGCCGGTCGCTTCGGTGAACCAGCCTAAAAATTCTGCATTTTTGCGTTCCGGGTCCTTGGGCAGCAGCAGCTTTTCACCGTAAGTCTGCTCGGTCGTTTCACTCTGACCGGTTCCAAGATCCCATATCACGACGTATTTGTTTGCTTCAAACTGCGCGTAAAATGTTGTGCTGGCCGTGATCGAAGTGACGGTATTGTAGAGCTTGCCGCCTGTTTTGGCCGTGTACCAGCCCTTAAAGCTGTGTCCCTTTTTGACCGGGAGCGATGCAGGGATCGTCGGCTTGCTGTTCGGCTGAACGGTTTCGCTATACGCTGCCTTACCGTCAATCGTGCCGCCGTTGCTGCCTGCATCCCATGTAACGGTCAACGAGACAGTCGCGCCGCAATCGTCGCACTTGCCGTCACCGTTCGCGTCGGTGTGGTCAGCGTATTCATAGCCAGAATCGCCGCAGGCCGAGCACGTCTTGGTGCGCTTATGCTGCGTTTCGCTGTCCGACACCCACGAGCCATAGGAATAGCTGTGATTGGCGTAGTCATAGGTCGATGCGCCGCAGCCGGAGCAGGTTTTTGAGCGTCTATGCTGGGTATCACTGTACTTACTCCATGCACCGGTGGAATAGGAATGCGAACCGTAGTCCGTGGTGCTGTATCCGCAGGTACGGCAGGAGACCGTTCGGCTATGCTGGCTGGAAGAAGAATTGCTCCACGAGCCGTAGCTCATGCTGTGGCTGGCATAATCATAGTCCGTCGCACCGCAGTTTCGGCAGGAACCTGTGCGCCGATGCTGACTGGACGAATACTGCTCCCACGAGCCATAGCTATAGCTGTGACCGCTGGAATAGATGGTTTCGCTCTTGGTTTGGCCACAAGCACAGCTATAATTACGGTATCCATTACTGGTGCAAGTTGCGGCCTGCTGACTCTGTAATACCCATGTATGGCTACCGCATTCCGGGCAGGTGCCCGACCCATAAGCACCGGATCCGTGGCTCTTGGTAGTGTATGTTCCTAAATATTGAACGTAATGGCAGCTATTGCATTCATTATAGTTGGCATGTCCACGCGAGGAATGTGCGACTTCGACGTATGTTCCTTGGAATGAATACTTCCCACACGACGGGCAGTTGCCGATAATCGAGCCAGTTGAGGTGACGGAAATGCCCGGCGCACTCATGATGCCAACGGCTGCGGGGGTATCGGAATATATGCCGTACAAATCGTAGAAGTATTTGTTGTTCCGATTGGAGCCGGCCCAATCATAATCGTAGAACGGCACCGACGATTTGGGATACCCGATGATATAGCCGATATAGAGTGTATCGCCGCTGTCGTTTTCCCGCCAGAAGGCTTCTTCGCCGATGCTGTTCAGAACCGTTTCGCCGTAGTACATGGTCAGCGTAGAGAGCTTCGGGCAGTTATAAAAGGCGTGCTTGCCAATGGTCGGCGCGAGCGGCAGCTCGGCGGTGGTCAGGTTGACGCAGCCCTCGAACCAGTACGCCAGATCCGGGATCGTCAGCGTTTCCACGTCCTCAAACCAGACCTCGGTGATCTGGTCGCGGACAGCCGCCCACGGCTGATCGTCTGCGCTTTGGAATACCGGCGCTTCGCCGCTGCCGGAGATGGTCAGCCAGCCCTTTTCATCCAGCGACCAGCGAATGCCGCTGTTCTGGATTGTGCCGGAGGTGGCGGCTTCGCTGGAAACCACGGGTTCTTCGTCAGGCGCGCTGTCATAGATCGTGTGTTCGTCCGCTTCGGCGGCAAACACTGAAATGCTCAAAGACAGCAGCATACAGAGGACAAGCAGAAGTGCTGTGATTTTTCTGAATTTCATAGCTTAACCCTCCATGACGGCGGCAATCGTGAAAATCACAGTTGCCGCATTGACGTTGGTCACGGCTTCACTCGCGGAAACCTTGGCTTTATAGCGGATGGCGAGATTTTTCTCGGCGGCAATCGCTGGAAATGCGCCATCCACAAGTGTCAGGCTGCCTGCACCTTTTGTGCTGCAACCGTTGATGTTCAAAGCAATGCTGTTTTTACTCGCCGAGAAATCGTCGTAGCTTCCGATTTCAAACGTGCCAGCCTGTACATCCACCTTGGTCACGCGAATTGCGCCGGTTTTACCGGTGTTGGTAATCATGGCATTATTGGCCGTCACGACGTAACCGTCGACCAGTGAAACCGGCAAACAAGCGGGAACCGTGCAAGAAATGGGCGATACAGTATTTACAATGGTCAAGGTAACGGGCACACGGGCCTCAGTAGTTTCTGCCGCCGACGCTGTGACAGGAAATGCAAAAATGAGTGCCAGCGCCAGAAGCAGCGCCGCCGCTTTCTGATAGGTTTTCACCATGTCACTGCACCTCCTTCGGCCAGAGGTACGCCGTGTGTAAGGTCAGCTCTGTGTTCAGCGTGCCGATCTGCTTGCCGTCACGATAAGCCGTAATTGTGACCGTGCAATCCACGTTGCCAAACTCCGGCGCTTCGAGAAGTGTAAGTGTAGAAATGCTCTTGCCCGCAGCCAGCTCAAAAGCGTCAGCAATCAGAGCATTGTCCTTGTTGCGGCGGATTTCCACCTTGTATGTGTCCGCTTTGCTGTTGTTGGTAAACTCGGCTTTCACGCTGGATTCTCCGACCAGAGCATATAGATGAACAGGAGCAGTAATATCAATCTGATTGTCTGCGACAATCGCGTTGAGCTGCTTCTGGGCTTCGCGCAATCCTGAAACGTCGTAAAAAATGACTTCTGTTTCCTTGTGCTGCTTCGCGCGCTCGGTAATGCGAACCTTGATTGTGTCAATGACCGCAAGGGTGGAATCCCTGTCATAAATGACCTTGACTGCATCATCCACACGCGCAACCACGACTTCCGGCATCTGTGTTCCGTTATTGCAGTACACGGCTTTTGTACCGCCGCCCCAAACGAGCAGACGCCCGGTAACTTGAACATTGTCCAGCGAAATTTTTCCATCCGCCGCGCCGCAGCCGATGATGAGATCGCCGTCTACGGTCATGTTCTGGAGCGTCACTTCGTCGGTGCGGATCAGGACGCTGCCTTTAATGTCCTTGTCATAAGTACCCTTGGACACAATGTAAGTGCCGATGATGTTGTAAAAAATCTGTGCAAATTCTGCGCGGGTGATGTTATCCAGCGGTGCAAGGACTTTGCCGCGGCCGTGGATATAATCCGCACCGACCATCGCGCGCACATAGGGCAGCGCCCAATTAGAAATCTCGCTGCGGTCGGAGAATGCGGACAGGTCCGTTTTCGCGTATGCGTCGTAGTCCAGTTCCAACGCTCTCGCCACAACGGTCATGGCTTCTTGCCGCGTGATGGGCGAATCTGGTGCCATAGACGAGTTGGAACGCCCGTTATAAGTACCAATCTGGACAGCGAGGGCTACATCTTTGTAGTACCACTTGGATTTTGCAACGTCCTTGTACTGCGAAATGTCAGCCGTTTTATAGCAGCCGAAAGACCTGTTGATGATCGCGGCCATCTCCGCGCGAGTCATTGCACCATTCGGGTCAATAATGGTGCTGGACTTGCCGTACAAAAGGCCATTATCCACGGCTGCGCTCACGGCTTCGGCATACCATGCGGTACGGTCATAGTCCTTGAAATCTGTTGCTTTGCGGGTAGTCGTGCCTGCCGCCGACGCGCTGACTGCCAGCGATAAGCACGATACTGCCGCAAGGAACGATGCGAGGATTCGTTTTTTCTTCACGTTGAATACCTCCTGTTAGATTTTAAGGGGAACGCTTGCGCGTTCCCCTGTGCGATAGGCGATTGAATTAGACCGCATCCCAAGCGATGATGAACAGGACGCTTGCGATGGCGGTGTTGGTCACAGCTTCGGAAACCGGGGTCACGATGGCGTCATAGGCAATGCCGATGCTGTTTGCGGAGGTATCGCCCACACCGGACATGAAGCAGCCTTCCACAGCAGCATCCAGAAGCGTCTGCTTGGAAGCGTTCTTGCTGTCGGTCAGCTTCTTTTCGCCGTTACCGAGTGCGAGGGAGAAACCGAACTTGTTGCTGTTGACCTTTTCGTGTGCGAGGGTGGCCTTGTCGCCGAACGCAGCCAGCGACCAGCCCTGCGCGGCTTCGATGCTCACGGAATTGACCTTGACTGCGCCGAAGGAATTGTTGACGATCTTCGCATCCGTTGCGGTGGAAACGGTGCCGTCGGTGCCGACAGCGATGGGCAGGACGGTCGGAACAGTGACGCTCATTTTGGTAGCTGCCGGGTCGCCGCCGATGCTGCCGTCCGCGGTGCTGGACAGGGTAACAGACGAAGTGCCAGTGCCGCCAGAAGCGTCCACGGTGTTGGCAGCGGAAGCGGAAATGGCGAGGGATGCGAGCATACAAATTGCGAGAACGAGGGAAATAATCTTCTTGGTGTTTTTCATAGTTAAAATCTCCTTATTTTTGATAATCAGTTTTTGATGGTAATGTTGATGATAGCACCGGCTGTGCCGATGATTTCGCCACTGACCGGATCAAGGTTGTGGAACATAGCCGTGCATTCGTATGTGCCAGCCGGAAGCTCCACATCGAGGGCAGCGCGTTCGATTTTGCTGCCCACGGGGATTGCTTTGCTCTGGTAGATCTGCTCGCCGGTATCGTTGCGGATGAACTCGACCTGCTGGGGGTAATTGTTTATAGCTTCATTCACGATCATGACATTGCCCTCCGCCGTGCCGTCCTCAAAATAGGGCGCAGTGTTCATGCTGATGTTGATCATGCCCTCCGCGACCTTTTCGTTCAGCTTCTCAGCAATTTCTTCCGGGCTGAGATTGTCCCAGCCGCCCTCGACGGCGCTGGAATCGTAGACGATACCGGTTTGACCACGAGCGTCTTCTTTGGTCAGCGGCTTGCTGACCAGACGGGTGATAAGAAAAATGCCCGCGCCAATGGCACAGACGAGAAATGCGACGGCAAGCACAACGCGGATATTGAGCCGTGTCTGTTTTGGATGATCCTGATATACTTCGTACATGGAAACAGCTCCTTTGTATTTTGTTTTGTATGCTAGGGCGGAATACGATAGCGACACAGCAGGCGATACAGGTCGTCTGCTGTGCATGGAATCTGATTTCCGGGCAATTCGATACCTCCTCCATCTGAATTTGGGTATAAAGAAACACGGCCTTATGAAAGGTCGTGTAACTTGTTTATATTTAATGCAATAATTCCGATATCCATATGTCAAGCACATGGCAGAAATCTCAGACCATCAAATTACAGATGATCTGAGATTCCTGCTTTTTTAGTTATGGAATCGATGATAAAATAGCCCGTTGAAATTGTTAGCGACTACCCCTATTCCTCGTTTGACGATAACTCAAGTTCGATTTCAGAATTCTCAATCTCAACCTCCATTGCAGTGCGAATAGGTTCGTATATGGGTACATTTTGCTCAATGGCTTCAAAGCTTACCACCAACGAATATTTGGCCTTGAACAATGAACCCCAGCCTTTGTGGCCTCTAACCGCGATGCAAAACGCATCACTTAACTCATTGGATTTAATAATGGTCCAGTCTTTTTGTAGAGTACCATTCTTATTTGAGAAATTATCTACCTGACCATGATTAGTTGCATCGCCAATTGTCCATATGAAATTTCCGTCGTCATTGGTACTCCTTCCAGTTTCATATATCCGCCTAGAAAAAGTTTCAAACGATTCACCTGAGCGGCTACAGCACCAATCAACCCATGTGGATAGATATCGCTTAACACTTCTGCGGGTTCTTCTAGGTTTTGCTGCATATGACAAAGTAACCTCGATTAAGATATCATTCTCTTCACCAACAGAACTGAGTTCTTCTGGAATGGGAATGCGGTAGACATGGGCTTCTCCCTCTCCAATTTCTCTCAATTCTTCGGTCAATAGTGTGATGCGGAATTCGTCATTTCTTGTTGCTCGAGTCGCATCTGGAATGCCATATCCCATTCTGCGTAACGCTTCAACATATTTTGTCGAATCATTTTTAACCCACTCTGGCCATCGTGCAGAATGGGCAACGAGAGCACGATATAATAATGCTGGAGCTTCTGGATACAAATATTCGATTTTTGCAGCAATACTGGTAACCTTGGGGGCGGCAAACGAAGTACCAACCTGGTCCTTTGAATACGCAGGACCCACAGGTGATTTCCTAACCAATTCAGGGCATACTTCTTTTGGCGTTGTGAAAGTAAGATGTCCTTCCTTTGGAACTACCATCGTTCCGCCATACTCTACTACATCAGGTTTCACAACATCCCAGATTCCTGGGCCGGAGCGCGAAAATGCAGAGATATGATCTTTCCCTCCAAGCGCCTCAGTATCTTCGGTCTGATAATCAGACAATGCAACAGAACCGACTGTAAGTGCTTGTAGACTTTGCCCTGGATCGCATATTCTACATAATTCGCGTTCTAGATAGTCCGGGTACGGATATCCCGCTTGTATATAGGCAGCAATCGTATCGGTGTCCACATTACCAGCTGCCTGCACAAACAACACATCGTTTTCGTAGCATTGAGCATCTATTGCAGCTGCCCAAGCAGACATATGTTTAAGTTCGCACGGTAGTTTTGAGCCAATTGATTGATTAAATATTTTACTTGGAGCTAAAGCACCGAGACGATATGTATGAACAATATCTTCGATTAGTTTGGGAGGCATCACATCCTCTGGCATTTCGTTGTTTGCATCCAACACTCTTACGTTTCGTATCCATGCAGATAACCGAATATCTCCCTGGCTAGGGATTTCAGTAGGATATAACACAGCGCCTGCCACTCTTGTTCCGTGCCCACCAATGGATACTTCATCCGCAACGCTGGGTGTATTAGGAAGATACGATTTGGAACTATCACTGAGTATAGCGGGAGCAATATATCGGTGTTCCTCTTGGATACCGCTATCTATGACACATATCTTAGGTGCATCTTCTAGGGGGGCGATTATTTGAACATCTACATTGTCAGCATCGTGGGATTCACAAGATTGTGGGCAGTTGATTGTCTCAACCTCACAGACTTCAAATATATACGGAAAGTTCAAGACAATATCTTTCAAGCCTTTTCCGCTTATTCGAATACGAGCGGTAAAGCTATCTGGTAATACTGTTAAGTTTACTGACCCATCGATAAATGTGGATATTTCTCCTTCATATGCTGCCACAAATTCTTCCAAAATAGATTCGCGTTTGGATTTTACTTCATCCCACTTGATATATGCGTCCCGGTATCTGGTTTTCCATCTTGCAAGCCTTTGAGCATAATGATCTTCCGACTCTCCATTTGTGTAGTCAGGTTTATCCGGGAGTTCTTGACCCCCTGTGCAGCTAACGCCAATATCAACGCAAATTTCTTCTTCTGGATTAAGATCCATCCACTTACGGAGAAGTGATTCCGATAGCACCCTTGAAACTCGGTCTGCGTCTTCACACAAGGCATATACCCTTGCGGGGGTATTACACCGAGTATTTATATTTGCTATAAAATTATCTACCTTTTGATTTAGGATGCTCATATCAACATCTTCAGTTGCTACAATAATATAACCACTGGGATTCTCGCTGATTATTTCAAATCCAAGCCCTTTAAGGAAACTCAAATCAGAATTGGGGTCGATTTCCAAAAGGATAGGGATTCCTATTTCAAAATGGGGCAAGTGGGCATCTGCTCTGCTTTGCTGTCGCTCTTTCCAAAATTGTGATAATTCAGAGGAACGCCGCTTTAAATTTCCACCATGAATAGTGCGGTTGGCTCTATTTTGATTTGTTCGATTAGATGGATGTACTCCACCCCGCAGCTTAGGCTTTCCGGATAAAACCAAAGGCAACGGAAGATGTTCAAAGTTATGATCCATCCTTTACCTCCTAAAACTTTGTAAGTTCTGCTAGTGCTTGCTCAAAATGTGCTGAAGACACATATTTCAAGCCAGAAAGGACCGCATACTTTGCTGCATTTTGTGCTGCACTTACCACATTGGCTGCTGAATAACCTTGAAGTTTCTTAGACAATCCTGTCAGATCCACCTTTGAATCCACCGGAACAGCTGAAAGAGTCATTTGAAGCAATTGAACAATCTCGATTTCGGATGGCATAGGAAGCTCAATAACGTCGTCAAATCTTCTGAAAAGAGCTTCATCTAAAGTAACTTTTAGATTGGTTGTGGCAATTACAAGGCCGGGAGCATCGTATTCGTCAAGAAGTGTTAATAACATGTTGACGATTCGTGGCACTTCACCAACATCCTGAGTTGCAATACGAGATTTTGCAATAAAATCACATTCATCTAAAAGCAAAACTACAGGCTCTTTTTTGCAATAGTCAAAGACCAAGCGCAGATTGGATGCTGACTCTCCAAAATATGATGAGATTAAAGAGTCAAACCGAACTTTTAATAAAGGCAACCCCAAATTCCATGCAATTCGTTCGGCGCTAAGCGTTTTTCCGCAACCGGGTGCACCATGTAACAGAATTTTCTTTTTGGGTTTCAAATTATACTTTTTTAAGCGCTCTTGAGCTGCATATTCTTTTTCTATTGCCAGCAATCTTTCTTCAATATTTCGCGGAAGCACCATATGATGTTTGAGTTGGTCACGATTAATGTAGGTGACAAGCTGCATATTGTTCCGTTTGCTCTTTGGTAAAGAAATCATGTCCGATTGCGCTGCGGTAGAAAATACACCTGCACTCTTCGGGCGCTCTGTGGCTGCAATTTTTTCGAGGTCATCCGCTAGTCGGTTGTGGCCTAGCCCTCGTTCAGATTGAATAATAGAATAAGCAATTTTCTTCAGTGATATTATATCTTCGGCATATATTGCACGGAAAAAGCGTTTATAGAGATCTGCTTTCATGTTTTGTCCTCCCAATACATTTAAGTCATACATACTCGTGGACTATAATCTCTGGTATTTTTGCTGTCCTGACGAGGATTTTTCCATTGGGGCAACATTAACATGCTCACTGTTAACATAGTTTAGAAAAAGCGTCCCAAGCAATAGTCTATCGCCACGTGAAATTCTATTCCATTCATATCCTTTAAAAAGATCTCGCACAATAAAAGTCTCACCTTTGTTAAGCCGGGCAGTTTCGTTTATTGCTTTCGATAACAAATCGTTGACATTCGGCATATTGACTTCCTTCTAAATATCAATGTTAATATCCTTATTATATATTTTACTGCAAGAAAGTCAAGATGACGAAGCGAATAAGATCTTGAGATGCGTTTTTTGACCTGTTTATAGCACAAAGATACTCAAAATTGAAACGTTTTTGCTATTTCAATCTACGCTGCCTGAGAAACTCCAGAAACAGGTCTTCAATTTCCTTGTCGCTTTTGAACTTGCTCAGGTATGGTGCAAAGCGCTTCCGGTCAAAGCTCAGCTTTTTCAGCGGTGCGGCTGCACGCTGTACTGCCTTTGCCCGCGCTTCCCGCCATGCGGCGTAAATTGCCTGCTGATTCGCTGACGGCGGCGGGCATTGTGCATGAATAAACGCGACGGTCTGCTTGTTCAGTGCGTAGCCTTCGATCTGGCACATCTCGATGAACGCCGTCTGCGCAGCCTCATCGTAATCTGCGATCAAGTCGGCGCAGGCCAGATTCAGCTTCTTGGGCGCATTCTCCACGATCTCAGCAAGCGGTAGGATCAGCTGTGCCAGCTTGACAGCTTTGCGGATTTCATACTCTGTCACACCGAAAAACTCAGCTACAATTTTTCGCGCGTTGTACCTTTGGCGATTGTCGCCAAAGGTTTCAACTGCCGCATTTCGCTGTCCACAGCGGTTTCTTGCATCCAACAACGCTTTATACGCCTTACCGCGCTCAATGATCGTCAGATCCTGACGGCGCAGAAGATTCGTTGCAATCGCAATACTGATGGCACGCTGATCGTTGACGGTCATGACCGTTGCGGGGATATCCGTCCAGCCCGCCAGCTTTGCCGCCTCCGTGCGGTTATGCCCGGCCAGAATTTCAAATTCATCTGTTCCTGCGATGGGACGGACCAGAACCCTCTCATATAAACCGTTTTCCTTCAGTTCTTCTGCAAAGGCTTCCAGCTTGGCGCGAGGGTAGGGGTGAAAGCCGATATCGGCGGTAAAGAACGGGCGCAGCTTGCAGATCGGCACGTCACGAAATTGTGTTTCTGTCTGCGGCACCGGCATCTGAAAAATCTGTTCATACGCCGCGTCGCCGGTCTGCTGTTCGGATGCCTGCTGGGTCGCGCTCATGCGCTTGCGCAGCATCTCGTTCATGTTCGCTCTAGCCAAGCCGCAGCACCTCCGAAGCAAGATTCCGATAGGATTCTGCGGCGGGATTACCCGGCTCGTAGTCCAGAATACTCATGCCTGCCATGGGACACTCCGCAATGCGAATGGTGTACTCAATGGGGCGGTCAAAGACGTGCAAGTCGTCGCCGTAGACCTCTCGGACGCTCTGCTGTACGCTTTTGCAGAGCTGGGGGCGGGACTGGTACATTGTCAGCAGAATGCCGGCGATCTTCAAATCCGGATTGAAATGCTTCTGCACGGAACGTACCATGTCCAGCACATCCGGGATGCCCTCGGATGCGAGGAAGTGGGACTGCACCGGAATGATGCAGTAATCCGACGCGCTCAGCGCATTGACTGTCAAAAGCTCCTGCTTGAGTCCGCAGTCAATAATAATGTAGTCATAGGCGTCGCGCAGCGGTTCCAGTACCTGCGCAAGCATCTTTTCCGCGCAGCGTCCAGCATCATTCGCGGCGCTGTACTGCGAGATCTGCATGACCTGAAGCCGCGCAGCCGCATCCGATAAGCGCCGATTCGCGGGAACGAGATCTGGCTTACCGTCTGTGTGCAGGATGCAGCGCGGCAGATGAAGGCTCAGATCCTCCGGATAGTCGATGGCAGCAAGCAGAAGATTTGCCAGCGTATATTTCTGTTCGGCTGGGGTGTAGCCCATAGACGCGGTAAGGTTGCCCTGTGGGTCGTTGTCGATGAGAAGTACGCGCTTGTTTTTATCCGCCAGCGCGGATGCAAGGTTCAGAGCGGTGGTCGTTTTGCCGACTCCACCTTTTTGATTAGTGATTGCAAAAATTGTACTCATAATAAGCTCCAGAAATAAATATTCGAGTCAGCTTTCTGTACCTACTGCGCAAATCTCTGTTTGCAATTCGTTTGCAAATAGTGTGATATAACTTCAAAAAGAATAATAAGAAATGCGAAAATGCTTTTCTACGAAACATTTGCGATATGGTTCATTTTTTATTGTAATCTCAATAAAAAATAAACCCCCGACCTCTGGATTAAGAGTTACCTTAAAGGTAGCTCATAACCCGGAGGTCGGGGGTTCAAATCCCTCTCCCGCAACCATGGCGAGTGTTCTTACAGCATTTGAAAAGCTGTAAGAACACTCGCTTTTTATACAGCGAGTTCACAGGGGGCGTAGTTGACGACTACGCCTTTTCTTGTATTTACGGACACTTCCGGGATCGGCAGGGGCAGCACCGTTGGAATCTCAATCGTTCCGACGCAGTTATAGTGGATGCGAAGCCGCTGCTCCCATACGCCGTCGATCTTCTCAGCATTAAACACTTCGATCTTCTCAACCAGTTCGTTCAGCATCCGGGGCGTCAGTTTCCTCGCTCTGGTGTACTTGCGGACAAGACCGATAAACATATCTGTCGTCATGGAACGGCTGCTCTGCTTCTCTATCTCGGAGCGGAGCTTTTTTATTTTCTCCGCCAGCTCCTTTTGCTCGTCCTCATACCGCCGGGACATTTTTGCGAAGCGGTCATCGGAGAGCTTGCCGGAAACATTGTCCTCATAGATGCGCTCAAAGAGACCGTCCAATTCTTCGTCACGGGCAAGGAGCGTTTTCAGCTCTTTTTCCTTCAGCTTGCGGTCTGTCTGTTCCGCCTGCTGAGAATGTCCGATCACCGCTTTTACAAACTCATCCTCATAGAGGCTGGCGAATTTCGTTAAGCGCCGTATCTCTCCCAGCACCACTTCCTCCAGGAAGTCCACACGGACATAATGGGTAGAAGTACAGGTGCCGCGGTTGCCCTTGTAGTTGGAGCAGTTGAAATACTTGATCTCCGGAT
>ERZ840096.1499-NODE-1499-length-24094-cov-3.892050_pt1 | contig 24094 bp, 18 predicted proteins | sample MGYA00519878_ERZ840096 | MGnify/ENA primary metagenome ERZ840096 (study PRJEB31850, sample SAMEA3708865) | human gut metagenome | biome: human gut; feature: human-associated habitat; material: faeces | place: China | collected 2014 ...
TTGCCAAGGTCGAGACCGCGGGTTCGAGCCCCGTCTATCGCTCTTATAACATAAAAGAGATATCCTTCATGGATATCTCTTTTTCGTTATAGGCAGGAATATCTGTCATATTTTTGCGTCCCCACACATATTATATATAAAACAACCACAGGAGGCGCATATGAGTGCAAAAACAAAAATCGTCGTTGTAAAAATGAAGCATGTCATTCTGACCGGAGTGCTCCTTGGCATACTGCTTCTTCTGATAATTTTCGCTGCTACATATTTCTTTTCAGGTGATGAGCCAAAGCCTGCAGTCGAAGAAACCGGCATGTATACACCGGGTGTGTACAATACATCTGTAGCGCTGGGTGGGGCGGCTATCGATGTGTCTGTGGCGGTGGACAGCAATAACATTAACTCCATAAGCCTTGAAAATATGACTGATTCGGTGGAAACCATGTATCCGCTTGTTGAGCCTGCGATGAACGAGCTCGTGTCGCAGATTGTGCAAAATCAATCCACCGATAATATTTCCTACGCAAACACAAGTCAGTACACCTCCAAAGTGCTGCTCAACGCAATTGATAACACTCTCTCCAAAGCAAAAAAATCTGACAGCTCAAATACCGAAGAAAATGCAAAGACTGTATCTGAATCACAAAAAGAGCCCGGGGATTCTTCAAAAACTGAAAATACTGAAAATACCTCGCAGTAACCTGCGAGGTATTTTAACTTAATCATATAAATCGTAAATATATGTATGTATCAAAAAATAATCTACTGCTCACTGTCTGTAGATAATCCCTTTAGATAATCGCTGACAGCACTGATATCTGCGTAATAGCAGTTCACCGGACGACTCTTCTCATAGTACTGATATCCGGAGTAACCGCCCCAGCCTACCAATGCGACTACAGCCACAGCTGCAACAATTCGTGCTATAACACGCTTTACTTTATTTCTGGCATTTGTCTTTTTACGATTTGCCTTTTCATTCTTATATTTATCAACCTTTGCCTGACTCATTGCTTTTCTCCTTTAACTCAATGCAATAATTCTACTACATTTTACGGGAGATATCAAGGCATTTCATCATAGCTTCAAAAACACTGCTTCTCATGCCCTTTTCCTCAAGCACACGCACAGCCTGGATAGTGGTTCCGGCAGGTGAGCACACCATATCCTTGAGCTCGCCCGGATGCTTTCCTGTCTCGAGAACCATTTTTGCGCTTCCAAGCACTGCCTGGGCTGCAAATGTATATGCCTGGCTCCTTGGCATGCCGCCTGCTACAGCCGCATCTGCCATGGCTTCGATAAACATAAACACATATGCCGGTGAGCTTCCACTGACTGCTGTCACTACATCCATAAGCTTCTCGTCTATCATCTCAGCCTTTGAAAAGCCCGAGCACAAATCAAGCACTGTATCAAGCTCCGCCTGCGATACTCTTTCATTTGCACAGACTCCCATCATGCCCTCACCAACCATGGCAGGTGTATTTGGCATGGTACGTATAACCTTTAAGCTCTTTCCAAACATCTCGTCAAACCACGAAAGTGACTTGCCCGGTGCAATCGAAACAATGATTTCATCGTCACTAACAGTGTCCTTTATCTCTGCTATAACCTCCTCATAGTACTGTGGCTTTACCGCTAAAAACAGAATATCTGCAAACTCTGCTACGCTCTTATTGTCCGCTGTCAGCCTGATTTCAAGCTCTGCTGCATTCTTTTCTCTGGAGCTTTCGGTCTTTGCAGATGCAAGAATATCGCTTGCCTGTGCCTTGCCTGATGCCAGCACTCCGTGTATCATTGCCTTTCCCATGTTTCCACAACCTATGAAGCCTAATTTCTTACTCATATTATCCTCCTGCCGTAATCAATATATCTGACTATTCAAAGCATCCAAAATCATGTTTAACAGTCAGTATTTTTGCAAATTATTTTAGCACACTTCATTCAATCATGCAAAATATCTTTTGACTCTCATATCATCTTATGCATCAAAACCTGAATGTACAGGCAGGCCTCTGTGCTCAACAGGAGTGGAAAAAACTATCTGTGTACTTGTCTTGCCGAATTTCTGCAGATTGTTGATAAAGTCATCAAGCTCCTCCGTACCCAAAAACTTCACCTCTATGAGCATAGAATACTCTCCTGTCACACAATTGCACTCTATGACATTCTCCACACTCTCAATAAACGGATAAAACTCTTCCTTTTGTACAGGCTCCAGATCCAGATTGACAAAGGCCTTTATCTTATAGCCCAGATTAACCGAATCAACAGTGGCATGATAAAGGCCTTTGTGATTCCCTTGCTCTCCAATCTCTCTATTCTGGCTGTTACAGACGGTGATGACAAAAACACCTGTGCCGCTATCTCCTTTATCGCTATACGTGCATTTTCCTGCAGCAGCTCTACTATTTTCTCATCAATCATATCCAATGCATTCTTAGTCAATGTACCGCCTCCTAATCTCTCTTTTGTAAATGTAATTTTTCCAACAAAAAAGAGGGCGCAGATAACCTAATATCTGAACGCCCTCGTTCGCTTTACTTTTTTAATTAATTACTTTAGAAAAATAATATCATTAATCAATGTTACTTGTCAAGATTAAGATCTGTAATCTCCGTTAATTTTTACATAATCATATGTAAGATCACAGCCCCATGCCTTGGCTGACACATCTCCCTGGTGCAGATCTATGTCGATATAAATCTCATCCTCATGCAGTATCTTTGCTGCCTCCTCCTCTGAGAATTCAACTCCGGCACCGTTCTCGCACACCTTGATGCTTCCTGCTGTTGAGCGCAGGTGAAGCTCCACCTTGTCTATATCAAAATCAGCCTCCGCATAGCCTATAGCACAAAGGATTCGTCCCCAGTTGGCATCCTCGCCAAACATAGCACACTTTAAAAGTGGTGAACGGATAACGCTCTTTGCCACAATAATTGCTGTATCAAGATCAGGCGCACCTGCGCATGTGCACTCTAAAAGCTTTGAAGCACCCTCTCCATCCTTTGCAAGCATTCTTGTAAGATTTGAAAGCACCTCATAGAGAGCAGCCTTAAAGGTCTCATAATCTGCGTTCTCTGTGGTAATCGGTGTGTTTCCAGCCAGTCCGTTTGCCATGATGCTTACCATGTCATTGGTAGAGGTATCTCCGTCAATGCTTAAGCAGTTGTAGGTAACCTTTACAATCTCGCTCAAAGCCTTCTGGATAAGCTCTGATGAGATGGCAACATCTGATGTGATAAAGTTTAAGGTAGTAGCCATGTTCGGGTGAATCATGCCGCTTCCCTTTGCCATACCGCCTACTGTACACTCACTGTCTCCAAGCATGAACTTCACCGCATACTGCTTTGGAACGGTATCTGTCGTCATGATAGCGTTTACAGCCTTGTCGTTGCCGTCTGCCGAAAGTCCCTTTGCAAGCTCCTTTATATGGCTCTCAATAGGCTCAATCGGAAGCACCTGTCCAATAACTCCTGTAGATGCCACGATAACCTCATTCGGGTCAATCGAAAGCTCTGCTGCTGCAAGCTCGCACATTTTCTGTGCCTTCTCCACTCCATCAGCATTGCAGGTGTTGGCGTTTTTGCTGTTGGCAATAACAGCCTTTGCCGTATGTCCTGATGCCTCAAGGTGTGCCTTTGTCACCTGAATAGGTGCGCCCTTCACCTTGTTTGTTGTGTAAACAGCCGCTGCCTGACACTGCGTTTCTGAATAAACTAAAGCCAGGTCATTTTTGTTTTTATCACTGTTTAATCCACAGTTCAGTCCGTTTGCAACAAAGCCCTTTGCTGCACAGACTCCCTTTTTTACCTTTGTAAAACTCATTTGTATAATACCTCGATTCTTCTAAATATGTCTAATCCCCAACATATCGTAGTATTGATGTATGAATGATAGCCTGTAACATCCTTTCGTTACTCTATCTCCTTCATGACGCTCTTGTAAGCCGGACGGATAATCTTGTTCATGCCGACAATCTCCTCAAGCCTGTGAGCACTCCATCCAACGATTCGCGCAATGGCAAAAAGAGGTGTGTAAAGCTCCATAGGAATACCAAGCATCTCATAAACAAAGCCGCTGTAAAAATCGACATTAGGAGAAACACCCTTAAAGATATGACGCTTTTTAGCGATAATCTCAGGAGCCACCTTCTCTATTGTATTATAGAGATTCATCTCCTTATCTCTATTCTTTGCCACTGAAAGCTTCTCCACATAGCCTCTGAATATACGCTCTCTCGGGTCAGAAAGTGAATACACGGCATGTCCCATTCCATAGATGAGCCCCTTGTGGTCAAATACCTCACCATCCATCATTTTTCTGAGGTAAGCTCTCACCTCATCCTCATCATCCCAGTCCTTCACATGTGAACGGATATCCTGCATCATCTCCATCACCTTGATGTTGGCACCGCCGTGCTTTGGTCCCTTAAGGGATGACATGGCTGCCGCGATAGCAGAGTATGTATCTGTACCTGCCGATGTAACCACACGTGTGGTAAATGTAGAGTTGTTTCCACCGCCGTGCTCCATATGAAGAATAAGTGCCATATCAAGCACCCTTGCTTCAAGCTCTGTATATTGATTGTCAGCTCTGAGCATCCTAAGGAAGTTTTCAGCTGTCGAAAGCTTTGGATCCGGCCTGTGAATATACATGCTCTGATCATTTTCATAATGATTATACGCATGATAACCGTAAACTGCAAGCATCGGGAATATTGCAACAAGTGATAAGCACTGTCTGATATTGTTGTCGATGCCCGCCTTTGCTACAAGAGGATCATATGAAGCCAGTGTCAGTATACTTCTCGTCATGGAATTCATGATATCCTTTGACGGAGCCTTCATGATGACATCCCTCGTAAAGTTGGTAGGAAGGGTTCTGCTTCTTCCTAAAACCTCTGTAAACTCAGCCAATTCACTCTCAGATGGCAGCTGCCCGAAAAGCAGCAGATAAGCAATTTTTTCAAAACCAAACTCACCGGGCCTTAAGTTATTTGTAAGTGTCTTTACATTGTAGCCTCTGTACCACAATTGTCCGTCACATGGCACGCTGCTGCCATCCTCGCCCGTTTTAAATGAAACAATCTCCGAAATATTCGTAAGACCTGTCAGAACTCCCTTTCCGTTTACATCCCTAAGTCCTCTGTTGACACCATATTCCCTGAAAAGACTATCTGAAATTGTGTCATTTTTAATACAGATATCCTGTTTTTTTGCAGCGTAATCCGCTAATAAATTATTGCTTTTTGTCATCCATTCACCCTTCCTTTTTACCTTTTAGAATATATTATATCCGTTTTCTTAGAAATTGGCAAACCCATTCATGAATCCATAGCCAAAAATTTTATTCGGATAGTCGGTTTTTTCTTTTCTGCGGCAGTTTCTTACCATGACATTTTTTATATCCACACCGTTTGCGAGCAAAACATTGCCTCTCACTATCATCCACTCCATGATGAGAGCCGCCACCGCTGCAGTGATTGCAGCAGCCGCCGATGTGCCACTTAGTGCTATATACATTCCTCTTAGATCTGCCCCTGTGATATCCACAGCCGGTGCTACGAGATCCGGCTTTATTCCACCGTCTGCGTCAAAGCCCCTTCCCGACTCTAAAAGTATTGCATCATTTATGGAATTATAGCCTCCCGCCGTTATCACAAGCTTAGCATCCGAAGGCATGGTCAGCGTGGTATCAGGCTCCGAGACAATAAAGCTCACATCAGTATCAAGAAGTCCTGTCATCGGGAGCCACATATTAAAAACGCCTCCAATAGTACTAAGTGGAAATACCCTGATGGTCCACACTCCCTTCACCACCTTTTGAAAGCGGATAAATATAAGCAAATCCCTCGTCTGTCTGCCGGTCTGCCTGTAGTCAATAGTCACCTGTGTTCCCTCAAGCAGAAATGAGTATTCACCGCTGTCTATTCGCATTGGTACCCCGGCTGGATTTGATTGTCCGCTAGGCGATATGACAGAAAGCGTAAATAGCTCAGGTGAAAGTGCCCAGCATTCCAGATAAAAGCCATCCATATCCTGCTCAACATTTATCTCAATATCATCGACTGTATCTGTTATGCGCCCTTTATAATGATGCCTGCTGTTCGCCTCATTGCCCGCTGCCGCAACCACAGCCCTGCCTCTTTTTGCCGTGATATAGTCCAGATACTCTGAAAGATCCTCAGCTCCCGTGTGGCTTCCGTTATTGCAGCCAAGCGCCATGCAAAAGACAGCCGGTGCTCCCTTTTGACCTGCAAACTCATCTGCAAAATGCACTGCTCTCATCACATCAACCTCCGAGTACACCATTTTACGATCCGGAATAAAGTAGAAATCATACAGCTTTTGAGGTGCCCTTTTCAGCTTTACGACAATAAGCTTAGCCTGTGGTGCCACCCCTGCAAAATCATCCTGCGGTCTGTCATTGCCACATATTACGCTCGCCACAAACGTACCATGCCCATCCTCATCGCCCGGTATGCTCTCATAAGGATTTTCCGATAAAATAGCAGCATTTATCTCATCCTCTGAATAAACCGTATCCGTATTCTGATCCCAGAGCACTGCAATCTTCGTCTTACCCTCAGGTGTCAAAAAAGCCTCCTGCGCATAATTCACACCTGTGTCAATAACCACCACATACACACCACTTCCGTAAAGCCCCGGAACAAACTCCCTTTGAAGCCTAAACACACCGCTCTTTACAAGCCCCTGCGTGGATAAAGGAGCCAGACACTTTGGAATAGCCGAATACGAATAAACTCCCACCAAAAGTGGTGGGAGTCTTTCGTAATCCTCATATGTCCATATCTCGTAATCATCGCCCAATGTCTCTATGATATCAGGAGCTATTACCGGTGGAATGAACTCCTTTTTTGATACTATGAACTGCATATTTTACCTCATATGATATAATATTTAGATATGAGGGTCAAAAGATATTTTGACCCTCATATAATTATATTCTATAAATAAAAATATGCTACCATATTTATCTAATATAAACAAAGCTTCGACCAAAATTTACTCGCGGCTTCCATGACATGTAAAATAAATCACCTGGTAATCCTGCGAAAGCACCGCAAGCAGCCTTCTGCCGCGCGCAAGCTTCTCATCATCAAGATTCACAAACGGATCGTCAAGTATGAGGAACGGCTTCTCGAGCGGATACATCGCATCCACAAGCGCAAAACGCATACATATGCCTATCAGATCCTTGTAGCCTGCCGACATGGTTCTCACATCGCGAAGCTGCCCCTGCTCCTTCATCCTAATGGAAATATTGGCATCCACCTGCCAGTCTCTGTCTGTGTTTTCTGTCAGAATACCGAAATACTTCTGGAAGCCATTGGAAATAGGTGCCATATATCTGGCAGTAAACTGCTCCCTTGCCCTGGTCAGATAGTCTGATGTAAGCCCGAGTATCTCGTACTTATGCTTTTCCTCAGCCTGTATCTGCTTACAGTTGCGATACTCCTGCTCCTTTTCATCCCTCATATCAAGCTGCTCCTGCAGATCATCCATCTGTCTGCCGTACTGCGCTAAGGATGCCCTGATTTCATCGAGGCTGTTTTCCACCTTTGAAATCATCTCATTGAGCTCATCAAGTGTATACGGACACTCATTTGGTGCAAGAAGCTTGTCCATATCGTTGTCATTCTCAAACTGCTTTTTCTTCTGCATTGCACTGTCCATATTTTCCTTTGCAAAGCCAACCTCTGCGAGCTGCTTTTTCATCTGTGCAAGTGCCTGTGTATATTCTGTAGCGCTGTCATATCCATAGAGGCTTAAATACTCATCAAGCGAAGCCTTTGCCTTCTCATAGTCTGCCTTTGTCTTAGCGCGCTTTCCTATCTGCTCGTTGAAACGGCTGTAGTCATGAGCCTTTGTGCGAAGCTCAAAAAGCTTCTCCTGATACTGTGATTCATCTGCTTCAATTGAAAAGCTGTCAAAAAACTGCGATACCTCTTGTTCCATTGACGTGATGCCGTTTTGGATCTGCTCAAGCTGCTCCTTTAATTCCTGAATCGGTATCTCCTTCTGCTTTATATTTTCCTCGCGCTCAGCCATAAGCCTGATGTAAGCTCTCTGCTTTTTGTTGTTCACACGGATTCCATAAACCATCATAACAACTCCGCAAAGCGCCATAGCGATTCCCGCTATGCCTACCGCAAGGAACATGATTTCCTTCACATTGTACTTCTCATTCAGGCTGAATACTGTGGCAACAACCGCTGCCAAAAGGCCGATAACCATAATCACAATACCTGCCGGTACCAGCTTAGTCTTCTCAGGGGTCTCCGGTTCCTCCTCATCACCTGCCATCTTCGCAATGGAAGTCATCTGTGAGAGCTTGAGCTCCATGTGGCTGTACTCATTCTTGACACTCTGGATGTTAGCAATCTTCTTTTGCATCTCATCCAGCCCGTCATCAGATGGTACACCATCCTTAAACATGCCTGAAAGTGTATCTAAATACTGCTCCTCCTCAGGTGTAAAGCTCAGATTATCTTCTACAGCCTTTAAGCTTTCAAGCTCTCCGGCCTGCTTTGTTTTTTCCAAAAGCTCTGCCTCATCCGGTGCTTTGTCTCCAAAAACTGCCGATGCTGCATTGTAATTGCTCTCTTTCTCCTTTACAACGGCACAAAGCTGCTCGTAGTTTTCACGAAGTGCCTGCTTTCTGCTGTCCTCAGATGCCACCTGAAGCGCCCTGCCGTACTCGGCTCTGATTCCGGTAAGCTCCTTCTTCTGGGCAGTTTTCTCATCTATTTTCTCTGAAAGCTGTGCTGCCGCCTCATCCGCGGCCTGATACCTCTTAAGCTCCTGTTCTAGGGCTGTGAGTGTATTCACACGCTTTTTGATGGAGCCTGTGATACGGTTTGGGGACATCTTGTTCATCATGTCCTTAATGTCCGCTGTCGCCGACTCGAAGTTGTTGATGTCATTTGTATTTTCTGCCATATTGCCAAGCTTTGCGCTGATGCTGTCCGAAGACGAAAACATGCAGTCTGCCTGTGCTATGTATATCGTTCTCTTGAACGAGCTGCGGTCGAGGTCAAAGAGCTCCTCTCCCAGCAGTGTTGAAAAATCATCACACTCAATCATGGTTGCAAGCCTGTATAAGTGAAAATCATCCTGCTTTTCTGTAAGTCCAAATGTCCTTACAAGTCTGTACTCCACTCCATCAGCCTCAAAATCGAGCTCTCCACCATAAGTACCTCCCTGCCATGGCTTATAGAGCTTTCTTTCCCTCTCAAAGGCGCCCGGCTCCTTTTTCGTGTCAAAGCCGTACAGCATAGCCTTCAAAAAAGCCGCAAGTGTACTCTTTCCCCAGCCGTTTGGCTGGTTTATGACATTGACTCCATCATTGAAATTGATATTAAGATCGGACAGCTTTCCGAAGTTATTTATGTGACAAGCTATTAATTTCAATTTCTAAATCTCCTCCCCGCTAAGCGCCGATATACCGCATCTGATAACCTCAGACTTCTGCTCCTCGGTCATATCTGAGCCAAGCACCATCCGTATGAACTCACCCTTAAGTGATGCATCCTTTTCGTATTCACTGTAATTGATGAGAAGTCTTGTCTCATCATACACCTTTTCATAGTAGAAATATTCATTGAACATATCCTTGAGGAAATCTGTGTTTATCTCACAATCCACGTCCACCTCACCTACAAGCACGAACTTTACCATGCTTCTCGATGAATATTCACTGTCCGAAATAGCCTTTTCCATTTTCACAGCCACATCCTGTGTGGTCATGGCTCCTGTCACATCCACATACAGCGTGTATAGGCTCCTGTACGCAAACGGTACAAAGCTAAAGCCTGCCGTGAGCTTCTCATCATCTATATCAAGCACCACAAAGCCCTTTTGTCCACACTCATCAAAGCCTCTTCCCTCTAAGCAGCCGCTGTAGCAGTACATGCCACGGTTGTCAAGCTGCCCGCTCTGATACTCATGCACATGGCCGAGTGCGAGATAATCAATGCCCTTATTCTTAAGGTCGCCTGTGGAAATCTCATCACCGAGCTGTCCGTGGAGAGTGACAACGTTGTAATTGTCATTGTCGAGCACAAGAGAATTGTACATGGCAGCCTGGTTAGACTTGTCTATCTCAAGACCTGTTATTGTGATATTTCCATAGCTGTATGAGGTCCACTGATTAGAAAAAAGCTTAAGGTTGTCAGGGATTTCATCGAGCTTAGATATGAAATTGTCCGAGTCGTGATTACCCTTAAGATAATAGAAATCGATATCCGGATTTGACGTAATCGAATCCTTTACCAGATTTCTGGCAGTCGCTGACACATTTCTCGTGTCAAATAAATCGCCTGCTATGATAATCGCCTTTACATCGTTATTTTTGGCGTACTCTATCATCCTTGAATATGTACGCAGTATTTCCATTTTTCTCTCTTTTGCCTGCTCCTTTGATAGATTCGAGGTCATCTTCGAATCCAGATGCAGGTCTGCACAGTGGATAATTTTCATTTTTCCAATTCCTCTTGATATATGAACGTTTATAAATCATTACAGACTACACATAGATTCATTACGCATAGCCTGGTTGCATCATTTACAGCCAATTCACAATTTCATAATCATTTAACAATTAAACGTGCTGACTGTCTTCAAGCTCAGGTGTACCTCTCATCTGAATGAGCGGGCCGCCCTTCTTCTCCACATAGTCCTTAGTGATTGTAACCGTGCCGATATTGTCATCCTTTGGTATCTCATACATGATATCGAGCATGAAATCCTCTATAATCGCACGAAGTGCCCTGGCTCCGACCTTCTTCTCCTTTGCCATCTTGGCGATGGCATAGAGTGCATCATCGTCGAACTCAAGCCTTACCTCATCCATCTCAAGGAGCTTCTGATACTGCTTGATTATGGCATTCTTTGGCTCCTTCAATATCTTTACAAGCATATCCTCGGTGAGCGCCTCAAGTGAGAACATGATAGGAAGTCGTCCGATAAATTCAGGAATCATTCCGAATTTGCGGATATCATCAACAGTTGCCTGCATGAGCAGGTTCTCATCCCCATCATACTTGTCCTTCAAATCAGCCTTGAAGCCTATAGAAGCCTCCTTGTTCAGGCGCTCCTTTATGATATCCTCAAGTCCCGGGAAAGTACCTCCACATATAAAGAGAATATTTCTCGTGTCAACTGTGGTCATCGGAACCATGGCATTCTTGCTGCTGGCACCAACCGGCACCTCAACCTCTGAGCCCTCTAAAAGCTTAAGCATACCCTGCTGCACTGACTCTCCGCTCACATCACGCTGGTTGGCATTTCTCTTCTTTGCAAGCTTGTCTATCTCATCTATAAAAATGATACCGTGCTCAGCTCTCTCCACGTCATTATCTGCAGCCGCAAGAAGCTTACTTACCACACTTTCGATATCGTCACCGATATATCCGGCCTCAGTAAGTGATGTGGCATCTGTTATGGCAAGTGGCACATCTAAAAGCTTTGCAAGAGTCTTTACGAGATATGTCTTTCCTGAACCTGTAGGTCCGATCATGAGCATATTTGATTTCTCAATCTCCACACCATCATATTTATTTGAAGCCTGCTTTGCAGTGGTATTCTCTTCCTGCGCCTTATGCTTATTGTCAGCCATGACACGCTTGTAGTGGTTATATACTGCAACCGACATGACCTTCTTTGCATGCTCCTGACCTACCACATAGTCATCAAGACTCGCCTTAATCCTATGCGGTGCAGGAATTGAGTGAATGTCAAGAATCGGCTCGACCTTTTTCTCTTCCTTTGGTTTTTTCTTCTTAAGCTTCTGGCTGTTTGGTATGCCTCCTGTCAGATCTGACAAATTTATCATGCTGATATTGGGCATATTGCCAAAATCCATATTGCTTATATTTCCCAGATTTCCGAGGTTGCCAAAATTACCGTTGCTCATGGAGTCAAAGGTCTTTTGCATACAATCGTTGCAGATGCACAGGTTCGGCTGGATATGTATCATCTTGCCTGCCACGCTCTCCGGTCTGCGGCAGATGTAGCAGACATCCTCGTAGTCATTTGACTTGTTATCGTTTGTATTATCTATGTTATTTGTAGTTTCTTCCTTATTATCCTGAATATTGTCAGGTACTTCCTTGAAATCATCATTATTCATAGGTGAATTACCGCCTTTGTATCATTTGGCTGCTTTATCAGCCATTTAACTATTATACACTACTGAATAAATGCGTGCAAGCAAGCTGAGGCGCTTTTGAAAAAAAAGAACCGACAGATCAAAAGACCTGCCGGATTCATTTTCTTAATATCTATCATAACAGCTCCATAAGAAGCTTATTGACAACAGCAGGATTTGCCTTGCCCTTTGTGGCCTTCATGGTCTGACCTACAAGTGCTCCGATGGCTTTCTTCTTGCCATTGTGATAATCCTCCACTGCCTGTGGATTTGCATTGATGACAGCCTGAATCGTAGCTTTAAGCTCACCCTCATCATTCATACTCTTAAGCCCATTCTCCTCGACATACTGCTCAGGGTCGATATCATCCGAGAATATTTTCTCAAATACTTCCTTGGCAACAGATGAGTTGATTGTGCCTGCATCTACCAGATCTACAAGCTTTGCAAGATTTACAGGTGAGAATTTTATCTCATCTGCATCCATATCGTTATCCTTTAAGAGGCGCATTGTCTCGACCATAAGCCAGTTTGAAACCTTCTTTGGCTTGCCGCAGAGCTTTGTGGCAGCCTCAAATATATCTGCCATATGCTTTGACTCTGTGAGAATCTTTGCATCATATTCCGGGATATCGTATTCCTTCTTGTAGCGCGCAAGCTTTTGTGGACGAAGCTCAGGCTGTTTTGCCTTTATCTGTGCAATCCACTCATCCGATACAATGATAGGTACCAGATCAGGCTCCGGGAAATATCTGTAGTCCTGTGCATCCTCTTTTGAACGCATGGCATGTGATGATTCCTTGTTGTCATCCCATCTACGGGTCTCCTGTACGACTTTTCTTCCCATCTCAAGAAGCTCTATCTGACGCTCACGCTCGCCCTCGATGGCATGTGCGATAGCCTTGAAGGAGTTAAGGTTTTTCATCTCCGTACGTGTACCAAACTTCTTTGCTCCCACCTCTCTGACTGAGATGTTGACATCGGCACGCATTGAGCCCTCATTCAATTTACAGTCAGATGCTCCAAGATACTGGATGGTCTGACGCAGCGTCTCAAGGTATGCGATAACCTCATCAGCAGAGCGCATATCAGGCTCTGATACTATCTCTATAAGAGGTACTCCGGAACGGTTGTAATCTACGATAGATACATCCTCCCACTCGTCATGTACGAGCTTTCCGGCATCCTCCTCCATGTGGATTTCATGGATTCTGACGTTTTTCTTTCCGTTTGCTGTCTCAATCTCCACTGAACCGTTGCGGCAGATTGGCAGATAAAGCTGTGATATCTGATAGTTCTGTGGGTTATCAGGATAAAAATAGTTCTTTCTGTCAAATTTGCTGTACTGTGTGATGGTACAGTTGGTGGCAAGTCCTACTGCCACTGCGTACTCTACAACCTGCTTGTTTAAAACAGGAAGTGAGCCCGGCTGTCCTGTGCAGACAGGACATGTATGTGTATTTGGTGCGCCTCCGAAAGCTGTGGAGCAGGCGCAAAAGATCTTTGTTTTTGTAGCTAACTCTACATGGACCTCAAGTCCGATGACTGTCTCATAGTTTTTCATATCCTCTTTGCCTCCTTCCTACTGTGCGCATACAGCTTCTTTGTCTGCTGTATTTTTCCCTGCGTATTCTAACGCTATATTGCTGTGCTTGTATTCACGTGTCTTTTCAAAGCTGTAGGCTGCACGGATGATGTTTTTCTCCTTGAAACAGTCTCCGATAAGCTGTAATCCTATTGGAAGTCCGTTTTTGTCCATTCCGCACGGAAGCGATATTCCCGGAAGTCCTGCGAGGTTTACTGATATAGTGTAAATATCGCCGAGATACATCTGGATCGGGTCACTTAAGCTTTCGCCAAGCTTTGGAGCTGTGGTTGGTGCTGCCGGTCCGAGTATCACATCATATTTGGCAAAGGCATCATCAAAGGCTTTCTTGATAAGTGCCTTTACTCTTAAGGCCTTTAAGTAATATGCATCATAATATCCTGATGAGAGCACGAAGGAGCCGAGCATGATTCTCCTCTTCACCTCAGGTCCAAATCCCTCAGAACGCGATTTCTTGTACATGTTGTGAAGGTCTGTGTACTCTTTGGTGCGGTATCCGTATTTTACACCGTCAAATCTGGCGAGGTTTGAGCTTGCCTCTGCGCAGGCGATTACATAGTAGGCAGGAATCGCGTACTCTACAAGTCCAAGGTCAAATTCCTCTACGATAGCTCCTTTTTCTTTTAAAACATCTGCAGCTGCAAGAATAGCCGATTTTACTTCAGGATCAAGACCGTCACCGAAATAATCCTTTGGAATACCGATTTTCATACCCTTTACGTCATCAATAAGAGCCTCTGTAAACTTCAAATCATCTCTGTTTACTGATGTCGAATCCTTCTTATCATATGAAGCGATAGTCTCAAGTATTGTGGCACAGTCTGTGACATCCTTTGCGATTGGTCCGATCTGGTCAAGCGATGAGCCATAGGCAATGAGTCCATATCGTGAAACTGTTCCGTAAGTTGGCTTGATTCCTGTCACACCACAGAAGGAGCTTGGCTGTCTTATCGATCCGCCTGTATCCGAACCGAGTGCAAACGGAACTTCTTCTGCTGCGACTGCCGCACAGCTTCCACCTGATGAACCGCCCGGTACATGCTCTGTATCCCATGGGTTTTTTGTTGCGCCGAATGCAGATGTCTCTGTTGTACTTCCCATGGCAAACTCATCCATGTTGGTTTTTCCAACGATTATCGCACCTGCATCCTCAAGACGCTTAACAGCCTCTGCTGTGTATGTAGGGATGAAATTGTAGAGTATCTTTGATGAACATGTGGTGAGAAGCCCTTCTGTACACATGTTATCCTTTATGGCTACAGGCACACCCGCAAGCGCTCCTTGTAGCTCTCCCGCATCAATTTTTGCCTGAACCTCTGCTGCTTTTTTAAGCGCACCCTCTTCGTCTATTGTGACAAAGCTGTTTATCTTTTCTTCTTTTGCTTTTATAGAAGCAATGGCAGCCTTTACAGCCTCTTCCACTGTAACTTCCTTTGCCTGTATTTTCTTGCCGAGTTCCACGGCAGTTAAAGACATTAAATCCATTTTTCTCCTCCTTGCCGTTATTCGCCGATTGTCTTTGGTACCTTGAATCCGCCGTCCTTCTTGACCGGTGCATTGGCAAGTGTTGCTTCACTTCCGTCACCGTTTGTGACAACATCATCTCTGAATACATTGTTTACAGGGAATACGTGGCTCATAGGCTCAATTCCCGAAGTATCAAGTTCCTCAAGCTTGTCGATATAATCAAGCATATCTGCCATATCCTTCTTGGCTGCCTCTGCTTCCTTAGGTGAAAGCTCAAGCTTTGCAAGGATTCCAACATACTCCATAGTCTCGTCTGAGATAACGTTTCTCATGACACCATCCTCGCCCATTACCTTTGTGGTAACAGCCTGCTGCTCAGGAGTCTCCTCAACCGGCTCCTCCTCAAGAGCTGCGCTTCTGACCTTTGCATATACCGCTTCATCGCATATGCCCTGATTGTTGAAGCCTGCATGGCGTAAAGTACCCTCATAATCCATGCCTGCGGCAGCCATCACCTTGCCGGAATTTGGATTTTCAGTATCATGTCTGGCCCATACACGTCCGGCACCGACCTCATTAATGAAAAATCTGATGATAGCTGTGAGTGCCTCTGTCATGTAGCCGTTATTCCAGAAACGCTTTCCAATACAATAACCGATTTCAACCGACTCAACTCTCTCATCAATTTTAATTGCACTTATAGTTCCGATAGGCTGCTCGAGGTCATTAAGCTCTATAGCCCACTGGTAAAAATCTTTCTCGTCATACTTAGATATCCATTCCTTTAAAATAGTCTCTGTAGTATCAACACTCTCATGCGCCGGCCATGTAAGATATTTTGTCACTTCCGGGTCATTCGCCCAGTTGTAAAACATGTTCTCCGCATCTTCTATTTCAAATCTTCGAAGAGTAAGCCGCTCTGTGGCGATTTCTCTTGTTCCTATATGATTCATACGATATCCTTTCTCTCTTTCCTGATATTTTATTTTTTTGGAAATGTACCAATATCTGCCCAGGGTGCGCTAAACACTCTGCAACGCATGGGGGTATATATATTGCGAAGACAAATTTTTAACAATTCCGACGCTCACAGCCTGTAATACCTCACAGCATACCTCCTGCCAATAACCTATCCGCAGGGAATGTCGGAACAAGCTTAAAAATTTTCTGAACAAAATATATACACACATGCCACCACACAGCCTGCATGCGCACCCGTCACACCCCAGAAGCTGTGACCTATGGCTCCAATCTGCTGAGATCACGAGGAAACAATGTGGCCTCACGCACATTGTCTTCTCCGATAAGCTGCATTGTAAGTCTCTCAAGTCCGATTCCAAGACCTCCATGTGGCGGCATTCCGTGCTTAAAGGCTGAAAGATAGCTCTCCATGCCCTCTGTCTCCATACCACGCTTTGCGATTTTTTCCATAAGCTTGTTGTAGTCGTGGATTCGCTGGCCTCCTGTTGTGATTTCAAGACCTCTGAAAAGCAGATCAAAGCTTAAGGTGTATGTCTCATCTGCCGGATCATCCATGGCATAGAACGGTCTTTTCTTTGAAGGATAATGTGTGACAAATACAAAATCACTGCCATATTCTTCCTTGAAGTACTGCCCGATAAGCACCTCCTCCTCCGGCTCTAAGTCGAATGGGTTTCTGAACTGTCTGTTATATTTTTCTGCGACACGCTGCTTTGCCTCGTCAAATCTGACTCTTGGTATGCTTGTCACGTCAGGCAGCTTAATCTTTAAAAGCTCAAGCTCCTTGGCATATGAGGTCTTTAAAAGCTCCATGGTGTACTGCAAAAAGCCGGTCTCCATCTCCATGATGTCCTCAAAGCCATCAATGTAGCCCATCTCAAAATCGAGTGATGTATACTCATTCAGATGTCTCTTTGTATTGTGCTTTTCTGCTCTGAAAACAGGTGCAGTCTCAAATACCCTGTCAAAGACACCCACCATCATCTGCTTGTAAAACTGCGGGCTCTGCTGCAAAATAGCCGGTCTGTGGAAATATTCAAGCTTGAAGAGGTTGGCGCCTCCCTCGGCTGACTTTGCACCAAGCTTTGGCGTATGAATCTCTGTAAATCCATTATTATAAAGGAAATCCCTAAAGCCCCTTGTGATACCCTCCTGTATACGGAACGTAGCACGCTCTCTTGGATTTCTGAGTGCCACTGCCCTGTTATTGAGCTTTGCCTCAAGTGATGTATTCAGTTTCCATTTGTTGATCTGAAGCGGCATAGGCTCCGCCGGCTCAGATAAAATTGTGATAGTGTCAAGACGAAGCTCGAAGCCGTTTGGAGAACGGTCATCACTCTTGTATGTGCCGCATACCTCCACGGTATCTGCTTCCTTTAGATCATCAACGCTAAACTGGGATCTGCCAGGCTCGTATACACACTGTACGAGTCCGTCCCTGCGTCTTAAGACGATGAATGCAACCTCACCCATATCTCTTATGGTGTGGATCGCACCCTTTACTTTGATGTTTTTGCCCTCGTAGTCGCCTGCAAGAATTTCTGCGATACCGAGGTCTTCCTTTTGAACTGCTCCTGTTAAGAATTCCATATTTTTGTGCTCCTTTGATTTTTTAAGCGGGACGGAAAAAAGCCCCGGAGCATATCAAATTAATGAAATGCTCCGGGGCGAAAATTCTAAAAATATTCCGCGGTACCACCCGCTTTGAGAAAAAGGAATGTTCCTGTTTCTCCACTCTTATCCGTAACGTGGATGAATCGTATCTGCCTACTTTTGATATATAAAAAGCTTAATTCACATCCGATAGATAAACCTATCTATGCAATAAACCATATCAATCGTTCAACAGATCTGCTCCGGTAGTGTTCCTGCAATCAGCTCTTCCAAACAGCGCTCTCAGTCGGTGACGCTGTATTCCTGTCGGTGTCTGGTGATCCAAGTCTCCTTCAACGCATTTATTGTTCTTTTGTTGTTTAACGTTATAACACAATAAACTTATTATTTCAACCCATCATAGTCAAAACTTAAGAAAATAAAGTATAGGAATATATTATAGTTTTTCTTAATTATGGTTATAACAAAGCCTTCTTTATCAGAAATTATTAAATAAATTTAAGCCATATACTATTGCCTTTATTGAATTCGTATTGTAGAGTATATCTGGTATAAATAGCTAATAAATAATAATGAGGCAGGTAACACTTATGAAAAAACTATTATTTTTTGATATAGACGGCACTCTCGTGGATTTCGGCAAAAGCACCATGAGCCCATCAACCACCGATGCTCTAATAAGAGCAAAACAAAATGGTCATATGATTTTTCTTTGCACCGGACGTAGCTACAATCAGATTTATCCATCATTAAAAGCCTTTGATTTTGACGGAGTGGTGGCTGCTGCCGGCGGCTATGTCACTGTGGGTGATAAGGTAATTGCACATCATGTCTATGGACAGAATCTGTTACAGAAGGTTCTTGACACTGTTGGTGACAACAACACAGGACTTATCTTCCAGACAAAGGATAAAAGCATCACAAACCACAAGTGGGCCGACAAATTCATATCAGCATTCTCAAAGCAGTTTGACATGCATGTGATACAGGACAACCCGACATTTAAGGATATTGTGATTGATGATGAATTATCAAGCTTTTCTAACCGATACGCTGATGTTGAAAGCACCATCTACTGCAATTGCAACTACCACATTGATGATTTAAGAAAGCTCCTCGGCGATGAATTTGTAGTAACCCTGAGTAGCTTTAAAGAGCCTGAACCTTACAGCGGTGAGATTACATTGCGCGGTGTCAACAAGGCAACCGGCATACGTGATGTGGTAGAGTTTCTTCACATGAGTCAGGCTGATACAATAGGCTTTGGCGATGGCCAGAATGATTTTGATATGCTGCGCTACTGTGATGTCGGTGTTGCCATGGGCAATTCCAGCGATGAAGTCAAGGCTGTTGCCGATATAGTGACAGACGATATCAAAGAGGATGGGCTTAAAAATGCCATGGTGCATCTTGGACTTGTCTAAAAATGCACCATGGCATACTCTATGCCTCAATATTCATAAATCTGTCCCACTCGCACTCGTCCTTTGATGCCGATACAATCATGGTGTACGAGCGCTCATCTGTCCCATCGAATACGAAGGTATAATTTTCATTCTCCTTCTCGATTAAATATGCGTATCCGTCAAGGAAATTGTTGAAGGTGTCGATATAATCTGCCTCCTCTATCTCCTCATCAGGTGTGGTGCTCCTTAGGTTGCCATCGGCATCATATGTCTTAAAGCCCTCGCGTATAAATGAAATAATATTTGCATCTGAAAGCTTTAATATAAGTCCGTTTGTCCTCATGTCACGGATATCCCTGTTGCAGGAATTTTCTGATTTTATTATGACGTTATCAAGGCATATTTTGAAGGTGCCAAAGCTCATCATAATATCACTTACATGTACATCCGAAAATTTGAAATGTGTAAACTCGTTTTCTGTCCTGAATTTCATCTGTTATCCTCCGTTTATACTCATGCCGATATTTTATCAGATAATTTTGCTTTGGGCAACTTGCATTTTATAATGTGCCGTACAGCTCAAGTGTATGCCCCACACTGCCTGCACCTATAAAATAATAGTCGCTTTGAGTGTCACCGTCTATAAAGATATACTGTCCGTACATCTTTATATTGCAAAAGAGTGCTGTGCGGCTTGATGCAGTAGCGATTCCATATCCCTTGTTTGACACGACAAGCGGCAGCCTCTGCTGTCTGCCTCCGAACGAAATATATCTGGCTTTGTTTGTCAAATCAGTAAGATCTGTCGCAAGTATTCCCTTGGATTTGAGCTTTTCCGATTTATCCCAGTCAAAAAATGTGTAGCACTCGCCATTATTTAAAAGCCTTGGCTCTGTGGCATTTTCACTTACAAGGAGATTTCTGTCGGCATCAAAATACTGTATGGCTCCGTTTTTCTTTTCTATCCTAAGCATCAGCTTCTCCGTTTGAATTTCAATAAGCGATTTGGATTCCTTTGCCACCCATTTGAAGACTGTATCGGCCTTTTGCTTCCAATAGTTTTTGTGCGGCTTCACTCCAATTCCTTTTACAAAGATTACGCGTACTATCTCCGGTGTTATTGGTATCACATAAAGTGTGCCGTCCGCTGTGGCGATTTCAACATGCGATTTACCTTTTTTGAGCCATTTTACCGCAAACTTGCCCTTTGAATGTCCCTTTACACGAAGTATATCGTTGTCCGGGATTGAGCCGTATGCGTATGGGGAGGGATTGAGTGGGAGGCTGCTCTTTTTTACAGCCTTACTTACTTCCTTAATCTTAATTTTATTTGCCATATCTGTAGCAGTACATTGTGTTTGATTTTCCCTGTCTTTTTTTACAAATGCAGATAAATCAAGCTTCTCATTTTCAGCCTTATTTGTCAACTGCTCAGGCTTTAATACAATGCGCGACGGACCAAAATACTCTCTTTCATCCATATCGCGTCTGCCATCAACACGCTTTTGCTCTTCTATCTCTTTTTCTGTCAGTTGCTGCTTTTCATATTCCTTTGCCTTAGTGGGCGGCTCTACAGAAAACTCCTTCTGATGCCTGTTGGAAGGAGCAGGGTCTGCAATAAGCGGTGTCAGCCTGCCCCGGTGGAATACAGCAAGCTCATGAAGTGCACGGGTAGCTGCAACGTACAAAAGCTTCACATGACTATCATCAGCCGGATATTTTCTCTCTGATGGGTCAAACAGCAATACAGCATCAAACTCAAGTCCCTTTGTATATGCGACCGGAAGTACCATGACTCCTGCACCAAACTGTGCAGTTTCAATATCATCATCTGCTATTTCTATATGTTTTTTAAGCTCAGCAGACACCTTGAGAGCCTCTGCCTCATCACGGCACACGACAGCTATCGTCTCATAGCCTTCACTCTGCCAGCCTTTTATCGTGTCAACCGATGCCGAAATCAGTGAGCGCACATTGTCATACTCCTCTATGCGGACTGCATTTCCATGCCTGATAATAGGCTCCACCGGATAGATTGCAAAATCTCCATGGCGCAGTATCTCTGTTGCAAATTCTGAAATCTCAACAGTGTTTCTGTAGCTCTTTCGAAGCAGACCGAATGCGTCATATGTGCCTGTGAGTATCAGCTTTTTCAAGTCCTCCCAGTCATTTAAGCCATACTCAAAATGTATATTCTGCGAGGTATCGCCCATGATAGTGTATGTGCAGTTTCTGAGGCAGTAATGCAGACAGCAGTATGCCATCATGCCAAAATCCTGTGCCTCATCAATAACCACATGACTCGCCTCACGAACCGGATCTGTCTCCTTGATGCGCTTATAAATATACGCAAGCGCTGCCAGATCATACACATCAAATGAGTCCTTTGGAATATCTATATCATATTCCTTCTCCTTCTGACTAAGCAGAAAATCCCTGTAAAAATCATACACAGAGCCTTTCCAGTCATCCTTACCGAAATAGGTTTTGTATTTTTTATCAAGCTTTCTGCGCTCCTTTGCAGGGAACTTCACTTCCTTACCGAGAACCTCATTTTCATACTTCGAGTAAATTATCTCATTTAACATGAGGATTTTACTCTGCATGGAAAGAAGCGGATTATCATGCAGATAAGTGTCTATCAGCACCTTTCCCACAAGCAGATTGCATGTTTTTTCCATGTAGACCTCATCTCTTGGAATACACTTTTCCTCGTAATCTAAGCAGAATTTTTCAAGAGCTTCAAACCATTCTTTACTGCCCTTTATGCTGTTTCTACTGTCATTTTTGCTGACTTCATGTATGCTGTACTTTTTGTCATCCCAATCCTCGTACAAAAGCCTTGTAAAAAGCTGCTCCATAGTCATCTGTTTTATGCCGTACACATCAAGCTCCGGAAGCACGCTTGTAATATAGTTCAACAAAATGTGGTTACTGCCTATAATGTAGAAATCCTCCGGTCTGAAATCATCAGCATAATTATATAAAATGTACGATATCCTGTGCATTGCAACCGTTGTCTTTCCTGAGCCTGCAACTCCCTGCACAATGATATTCGTCTTTGGCGAACGGCGGATAATAAGGTTTTGCTCCTTTTGAATTGTCGCGATAATCTCTCCTAGCACTGCCTTTTTATTCTTAGCCAGATACTTTGTCAGAAGCTCATCATTTGCTACGACATCTGAATCAAAAAAGTCGATGAGCTTATCATCTGCAATCTCATAGGTACGCTTTCTGTTTAAATCAATCTCAAAAGTACCCTCTGAGCTCACCGTGTACTTACATGGTCCAAGACTGCTTTCATAATATACGGATGCAATCGGTGCTCTCCAGTCAATGACCACAGGCTCTGATGCATTCTTTGCAATACCGACTCTGCCTATATAGTAGGACTCCTGTGACTTCTGACGCGGATCCTTAAAATCTATTCTGCCAAAATACGGCTTCTTCCGCGCCTTTTCACATCTTACAATATTTCTCTCGTTCTCATGAAGCTGCGCTGTCGCATTGTTCCACAGGGCAAGTCCCTCCTTGTCCTGTGCCTCGTAGACATCTCTTAAATCATCTAAATCATCTGTCAGCTTTTTTACCGATTCCTTTGCACGGTCCAGATTATCCTGTGCAATCCCTATGATATTTTGAAGCTGTCTCTGCTCGTCTTTTAATGAAATTCCCGGTAAATCATTTTCTATGCTCATCATGCCTCCACGACTTATATATGCTGTGATTATACTATACTTTTAATCTCATCTATCCTGTCAACACAGGCAAAAAGCATCTTTTTAAGCTCTTCATCAGGCTGTGTCAAATCCGGCACCATAACAACCTTACAGCCTGCAGAATATGCACTTTTGATGCCATTTGGCGAATCCTCTACCGCCATGCACTCCTCAGGTGCCAGCTTTAGCTCGCTGCACGCAAACTCATACACATCAGGTGCCGGCTTTCCATGCTCCACCATAGGTGCACAGATAATCTTGTCAAAATATCCGTAGAGCCCTATCTTTTTTAAATATTTCTCAGCTCTTTCTATATCATTCGCTGTGGAAATCGCTCTGTGAATGCCTTTTTCCTTCAAATATGTAAGTATCTCAATTGCACCGGGCTTAAGCTCAATACCCACCTTTTCCAGATGCGCCTCCATGATTTTTCTCCGATATGCCCTGATTTTATTATAATCCATATCCGAATCATGAAACATATCCTTAAGATGCTGCGGTGCATACGGCTGCCCGAGGCTTCGCATTGAAAGTGCCTGCTCATCCGTCATCTCATAGCCGAAGTGCTCAAGTGCCATTGGCCAGAAAATACGATAATATTTCTCGGTATCTATGAGTGTTCCGTCCATGTCAAATATTACTGCTTTTACCATTGGTTCTCCTTACGTTCTGTCAGGCTTTACTATGCTTCACCTGTTAATTTTACCACTGTCATATCATGATGCATGGCCTTTATCACCGGTCCAAACATGTCCTTTGTCTTTATCCTGAGGCTGGATGTATTTATGCATGGATGACATCCAACCCACTCACCTTTTAGCACATCCTCATCCACCAGAAGTCTGACCGCATTGTCATTTCGACCAACGGTTTCTTCACAGATCGTATTGTTGATCTGTGCAAGGAGTTCCCGCAGATCGGTATCCGTATTTCCATCGAGGGCCTGGAGCAGACCAACAATGAGATTCGCGGTCTGCAGAACGGCTACCAGCGTGGTTACGGCACGCTGAAGAAGCTGCGTGAGATGGGCATGAAGGATGTTGGCTTCGGCATGACCGTTCAGGACAAGAACGCTCCTGACCTTGTTCCTCTGTATAAGATCTCCGATGAGATGGGTATGGAGTTCGCAA